>Ga0209212_1000121_pt1 | contig 152944 bp, 125 predicted proteins | sample RifGroC2_FD_183996 | JGI IMG/M metagenome (GOLD analysis project Ga0209212, IMG submission 183996) | Groundwater microbial communities from Rifle, Colorado, USA - Groundwater C2 (SPAdes) (version 2) | ecosystem: Environmental > Aquatic > Deep subsurface > Groundwater | place: Rifle, Colorado...
ATAATAAGCGTGTCGACATTTGATAAAACACCACTAAATGAACTACTTACAAACTTTTCAAAGAACGATGAAATCAAAGATATCTGTAATCAATTGAATTTGTTCGACTTATAACGCAACACTAATGATGTTACATCTAAATTTTTATTTGAAAAAACACTTGGAAGTTCATAAGATAAAAGTGCATAAGAGTTAACCTTTATTAAAGATACTTCGAATACTACTACATCATCAACTTTTAAAAAAGGTAAAAATCCGGGATTTGGAATAAACTCAAATGCCTGATTTTGTCCTTTTTCGACAGAAACGGTACCAGATGGTGATACGGTTCCATTAGGCCCAACATTGACAGTAATTGTAAATTTTTGTATTTCTTCTTCTTTACCACAAGAGAATAGAAAGATGCATCCTGCAAATAACATGGCTGCCAAGCCGATAAAAAAGAACTTTTTCATATAATTTAGTTTTCAATTTTATAAATACCCAATGCTATTATGACTTGTTACCATAATATTGTAACGAAATATTGAGTTGTTCCAGAGTAATAAATATAGAAATAAAATATGAATATTCAATTAATTAACAGATAGATAAAACTTTTTTTAGGTAGGGCTATTGGAGGCTTACTTTTTCCTTTTCAGGGCAATCACATTGGGCATTTTACGGAAATGATTGTTGTCGTCGTTGTCGCAGGTGTTTGACACATAGCTGCCGAACTTGGCAATTACCGTGTCGCCCGTGTTCAGATATAAACTGGTTTCGGGGCCGCCTTCCAGATAAACTGTTGTGCGGATATTCAGAGGCAATCCCTGCAGAAATTTGATCATGTTGAGGTGGGTGTATGGCGACCGTGTAAAAATGAAGTAAAGATTATGCCCTGCGTCGGTGGCAGCCAAAATCATGCTGCACGATTGATCGGGCCGCTTGGTAAATGCCATTCCTTCTCCTTTATCATTGATCATGCGCATACCCTGGCATACCGAGTGGTACTGGTTTTTAATCTTTTCCCAATCTTTTTGGTAAGTATCAATGATTTCGAAGGATGGTTTTTTGGGATCTTTCGGATGCATAGCCAGCAAGGCATTGTAATAATTATTCCTGACCGGGTTGTTCAGGTGGTTGTAATTCTTCATGTAGCCTTTGTTCGACTGCGTTTTGTTGTACTTGTACATCCCGGCATTGATGATGATGTTCTGGTCAAATTCCTGGGCCCAATCAGGTGCAGTTCTAGCTTGATGACCGTGTTCGGAGGCTGTCAGAAACTCAAAATCAAATTTTTGGACGTCCACTTTCAGGATGGTTAGCTTTGAATCGTTAACCACCGATTTTTCGGGAGCATCCAATTCAGCATATTGGAGTCCATCCATCAGATTTCTCCAGGGAATTTCACCGATCCACGGAGTCTGTCCAACGCTGCATAATGTCAATAGCAGAAATAGGGCAAAGAGGAGTAGTTTCCTTCCTGAAAACGATGATTTGTGATTTGATTTAAACATCGGTGAAATCAAATCTTGAATTTTTAAAAGGGAACAACTCGAATAATTCACCTGAATAATAGAATTCATAGGCGACTGAACCAAAAGAGTATTTTTTGCCTTTGATATTGATTCCAGAACCGCCCACCAGCGGATTTTCTTTGGGGATCGACGCCTCATAGCCAATATTGTAAAGAGTTGCCAGTATTTCAGGCCGCTCAGCAATCGGGAAGCCCGATTTTTCCCACTGCACCTTGATCTGCTTCACATTGAGGGCAGCGTAGAGGTACGAATAGAAATGATTTTGATAGGAAGTCAGTCGTTTAAACCGCTCTTGTCCTATATTTTTAGTTTGGAAATCGAGCAGGTGTTCATACGATTTGCCCAGATAAAATATCGATGTGCTGTCTTTCAGGTTTTTTTCAATTGTTTGTGCTGTCGGGACTTTAATTCCGGTAACCCCCAGTGAAAAAGTTGTTTCAACAGAGAGTATTTTCAGAGGGCCGATCCATTTTTTATATGCTTCGCGGCTCGAATTGAACAGTCGAATCTGTTCCCCAACTAGTACGGAAACAATCAGCCGGGGCTCAACACCTGTCAGGTAAGCTGCCGAATCAATCAGGTTTTTATCTTTGGCAACAGCCAGTTTAAAATCCTGCCATTCTTTAATGTTCATCCATTCAAAAATGCTTTTTGATTTTATTTTCGACAGTTCAGAATTCTGGTTTTCCTTAAAACTATTTACCTCGGCATGATAATCGGCATTCTCCTGCAAATGGATATTTACCGCTTCAATCATATGTTGGGCCTCTTTCAGGTTATGGCTTTGGTAGTATGCGTTCTGAATGAAGTAAGCATTGGTAGGATAATACTTGCTCAGTACCGACAGGTTATGCAGCAGTCGGGCCTCGTTAAAATTAATCAGGGTATCTTCCTGAGATGATCCGTGTCCATATTTCTCTTTGATTTCTTGGAAATACCGGTCGTTGAGGTCAACAACTCCAGGGTCGTTGGTCAAGTGAAATTTTACAGCAAAAAATCCTAAAGTCAAAATTAAACCAATTAACGCAAAAATACCCGCAAGTCCAATTCCTAAAATCCTCAAAATCTTGCGGAAACGATCCTTCTTCATTACTTACTAATCCTCATTTTAAACATTGGCAAAGGTACAAAAAGGTGTTATTGTTTGTTAAAACAACCATGTCTTTGAGCAGAAACTGCCTTATTTATTAATGAAAAGGTTACCTTCGCTTCCCGTTCAAATTTTTGAGCTAAGTATTAACCCAAATTTTGAGAATGAAGTCTCTTACTCTAACGCTAATTATTAGCCTGTCCTTTTCCATTTATGGTGTGGCACAGCAAACACTTCCGGATACCATCAAACCTAAGCTCCAAATCAGTGAAATGGATTCATTGCTGGGCACAGTTGAAGAAATTCCTGAAGATTCATTAAAATCACTCGACGAATCACTTTATAAAAATATCTGGAGCAGTACCCAGATTAAATATCCGGTCAATACCCTTCCGAATAAAAACGACACCATCATCATAACCCTTTTAGGAAATGACAGTACAACATTTGTTCAGCCAATAAAGGGGGCGGTCATATCCAAGTATGGCCCACGCCGTGGAAGAATGCATACAGGTACCGATATCAGGCTCAATTCGGGCGATACAGTGCGTTGTGCTTTTGACGGGAGAGTGCGTTTAGCCAGACGGTTCAGCGGATATGGCAACCTGGTATTAGTCAGGCACAATAATGGGCTTGAAACCATTTACGGACATTTGAAAGCCATTAGTGTTAAGGTAAACGATACCATAAAAGCTGGTGATCTGATTGGACTGGGAGGGCGTACCGGACGGGCGACCTGCAATCATCTTCACTTCGAAACCCGGTTGTTTGGACAGCCTTTTGACTCGAATAAGTACATCGATTTTGAAACGGGTAGCCTTCGGAGCGGCAAAGTTTATTATGCCAACAAACGTGCAGAAATCGATCTGCATAATTTCAAAAAGAAACCTTTGCCATCTGACGGAGCTGAGTTGGCCGCAGGAGGAACAACCAAACATGTTATTCGTAAAGGTGACAATCTTTCAACCATTGCCCGAAGGTATCATACTTCGGTGAGGAAAATTTGTGCCAACAATAAGATTACTGCTCAAACAACCCTTAAAATTGGCAGGGTGCTCAGGATTAACTAAAAAAAAACGTTTATTCCACCTCTATCTCATCGATAAACAACCAGACCGGTTTACCTTCCCCAACATGACCTTTAGGCGCTTTTCCGAAGTTTCGGGCAATTACTTTTACAAATTTGGCCGAAACAGGTTTAAATTTCAATGTATAATCCCTTAGTTGGTTATCTGTTGATATAGAATCAGTTGGGGTTATTGTTTCACCAGCTTTCTGAAAAGTATTTCCATTGGGAGAAGTAAAAAATTCAACCTTCCCGGGGAAAAAAATCCATGCACCTATGTTTTGAAGTGAGCCTACTGAAATCTGTTTTATTTTGGCTGATTCCTGAAGGTCGATTACAACTTCCATATCTTTACCTTCCCAGGCCTGCCATTCTCCATCAGTATGGTTGGTGGTTCCACGAATGGCATTTACGAGGGTATAATCACCCGAACCTTTATAATAGGGGCTAACCGGGATAATATATTCTACCGGTTTAAAAGTTGCGAGGTTTATGTTGAATGATTGGGTCAGTACTTTTTCACTTGGCATACCATTGGCAAAAGTAATGGCCTTGACAACTGTTGAATTTGTAAGTACTATTGGCCCATTATAAACATCTGAATAATTGTTTGGTTCCGATCCGTAAGTCGTGTAATGGATATCGACACCGGCCATTTCGCTGCTCAGACTTACGGAAAGTTGTTTTTTGACCGGATCAATTTCTGCCTTTGCCATAACATTATAGGCACTTTTCGAATAATTTAAACCTATCTCATCATAACGTTTCATAAAAAGCTGTATCCGACGCGAAAAATCTTCCCATCTGCGTGTATCCTTTGGACTCCAAAGGACTTCGGCCATTGCTGCAATTCGTGGAAACATCATGTATTCGGCATGTTTCAGGTCAGGAATATACTCTGTCCACAAATTGGCCTGACCTCCCAAAATATGTTTAGCGGCTTCGGCGTTCAGTTCTTCCGGGACAAGGTTGAGCTGATACACTTTGCTGAGTGGAAGATATCCTCCAATGGCCAATGGTTCCTTATCCATTGATGCCTGGTAATAATCGAAATAACAATAATTGTTGGGAGTCATAACCACGTCATGGCCCAGATTGGCTGCTTCAATTCCGCCTTTCGTTCCGCGCCAGCTCATTACAGTTGCCTCGGCAGGCAGTCCGCCTTCCAGAATTTCGTCCCAACCCAGTAAAACTTTGCCTTTCGAACTGATGAATTTCTCTATCCGTTTAATGAAGTAACTTTGTAATTCTTGTACGTTATTTAATTGTTCTGTCCTGATTCGTTTCCTGCAGTCGGGGCATTTCTCCCATTCCGTTTTGGTGGCTTCATCGCCGCCAATGTGGATGTATTTGGAAGGGAAAAGTTCAATCACTTCACTTAAGACATCTTCCAGAAAATGAAAGGTGGTATCTTTCCCGGCACAATAAATATCGGTAATGGGCCACACGCCTCCCGGTAATACCGTAAATGGTCCTCCTTTACAAGAAAATTGAGGATAGGCTGCCAGTGCCGAAGTAACATGCGCCGGCATTTCAATTTCAGGAATGATAGTGATGAACCTTTTTTGGGCATAGGCCACCATTTCCTTAATATCTTCCTGGGTATAAAATCCGCCGTAAGTAGCTTTTTCTCCGGCTACCTGTTTCGCACGCGAATTCCAGTGCTGATCTTCACGATCAACCCGCCATGCACCCACTTCGGTTAGTTTTGGGTATTTTTTAATTTCGATTCGCCATCCCTGATCGTCAACCAGATGAAGGTGCAACGTGTTGATTTTGTGCATGGCCAGATAGTCGATGACTTGAAGGACGTCTTTTTTGGGGAAAAAGTGCCGAGAAACATCGAGCATAAAACCTCGCCATTTATAAGCAGGGCTGTCAGAAATGCTGATTACCGGAACATTCCATTCTATAAGTTCCTGTTTCTGTTTTCTTTCAATTTCTTTCGGGAGTAGTTGCCGAAGGGTTTGCATGGCATAATAAAAACCGGCAGGCTTGGCAGCTTTTACTTCAATTCGGTTTTTTTGAATATCTAACAGATAGGCTTCCGGGTCCATCAGAAGTTCTGTTTTGAAATATACCTGATTGCGACCTTCGTCGCCTCCTATCAGTACTTGAGATTTCCATCCGGATGCTTTATCCAGAAGTTCCGCGAATTGTACAGCGATAACCTTCTGATCAACATTTTCAACAACAAATTTGGTGCTTTCTTTAAACCGAAAAGAAGATTTTCCAAGACTCTTTTGCTTCACCTGAGGGATCAGTGACAGTTCGTTTTCGGTAAAGGTTTTGTTTGGTTTGCAGTTCCAGAAAATCGCAAAGCAAAACAAAATTAAAATCCCTGCAAATGTTTGTTTCATAACGATTTCATTTAGTTTTTGGAAGTACCAAGATAGTTATTTTTTCTGATTCAGTTTTTATGGGCATGTCCTTTAAGTGTATTTATCCTTGAAAATGAATGAAAAAATTACCTATTTTGATATGATTTGTTGCCGTAACTTTACGTAGGGGAATTTGCTACTAAATATCAAACCAATTTATATGAATCGATTCAAATTATTTCTTATTTGTTTGACTTTTTTGACTTTGAATGTATCGGCTCAGCATGAAAATCAGACTTATGTGACTGATCCCAATCCGCTCATTCAGCAACGAATTGAAGAGTGGAAAGACATTAAATTCGGACTGCTGATGCACTGGGGCCCATACAGCCAGTGGGGAATCGTTGAATCCTGGTCAATTTGTCCTGAAGATGAAGGCTGGTGTGTCCCTGACACGGTGAAAGACTATTTTCATTACAAAAAGCAATATGAAAACCTGGGGAAGACCTTCAATCCGACCAAATTCGATCCGGAATGCTGGGCCAAAGCTGCCAAAAATGCCGGAATGAAATACGTGGTTTTTACGACCAAGCATCACGATGGATTTTGTATGTTCGACTCGAAGTATACCGATTACAAGATAACCGGGAAAGACAGTCCTTTTCGTACCAACCCCAAAGGCGATGTTACCCAAGCAATTTTCAGTGCTTTCCGGAATGAAGGTTTGTGGATAGGCGCGTATTTCTCGAAGCCCGACTGGCACAGCCCCGATTACTGGTGGCCGCAATTTCCGCCGCTCGACCGAAATGTGAATTATGATCCGGCGGCCTATCCAGAACGCTGGAACAACTTCGTGAATTTTACCCACAATCAGGTGATGGAGATCTGCTCGAATTATGGAAAAATCGATTTAATGTGGTTCGATGGCGGCTGGGTTCAGAAACATCCCGATAAGGGCGCTGCTCCCGAAGTACCCGGATTTAAAGTCAAAAAGTATTTCAATCAGGATATTAAAATGGATGAACTGGTTTCGAAAATCCGCTCGAAACAGCCCGATTGTATTGTAGTTGACCGCGCAGTGGAAGGCAAAAATCAGAATTACCTGACTCCTGAAAATCAGGTTCCCGACAAAATGCTGCCTTATCCGTGGGAATCGTGTATGATTCTGGGCGGAGGCTGGTCCTATTCATTCAACGCCAAAATGATGCCCACGCGAAAAGCCATTCATATGCTCACCGATATTGTTGCGAAAGGCGGTAATTTGTTGCTAAACATTGGTCCGGGTCCTGATGGAACCTGGTATGAGGAAGCTTATTCGCGACTCAATGAAATTGGTAACTGGCTCAAAATAAATGGCGAAGCTATTTATGGTACGCGAACTATTGCTCCGTACTTCGATGGCAAATTGCGGTTTACCCGTTGCAAAGACGGATCGGCTAACATCATTTATCTGCTTGACGAAAATGAAAAACTTCCGGCTGAAATTCAGATCAAAGGTTTTACTCCTGAAAAGGGAGCAAAAATCGCACTTCTGGGCAAAAAAGGAAGTTCGTTGAAATGGAAAATCGATGGAAACGGGTTCAAAATTTCAATTCCTGAAAGTCAGGTAAAAACATTACCATCAGCCTATGCCGTTGTGTTTAAAGTGAGTCAGGTTGTGAGATAGCATGCAATCTGTAGTTTGCATTTTGTATCGCCTGGATCGTTTATAACCGAGCATTTCAGAAAACAGTTATCAATTTTTCAGTTTACTCAATTTAATAAGGGTGCTATGATTAAAAGAAACCTGATCGTTATTATTCAAATCCTGTTCATTCAATTGTTTTCGGTATCCGGGCAATCCATAAGCCTGAAGACTGAAACCCTCAACCTGATTCTGGACGAGACCGGACAGTTATCAGCATTAGCCAATCCTCTAACCAATAAAAATTATCTGGCTGCTGGTGAAAAAGCTCCGTTGCTGAAAATTCGGCTCGATCAAATCTGGGAAGAACCGGCCAAAGCAGGTTTCAATTCCAAAACCAATATAATTACCCTTAATTTTCCGGTGTCAAAAATTAATGCTGAAATCCAGGTATTATCAAGTAAAACTCACCTGGCTTTCCGGTTGACAAAACTAAGCAACAAGGACCGGGTGAGTGCCGTTTATTGGGGTCCGTATCCAACCACAATCAGTCAAATCATTGGCGAGGTGGTTGGTGTGGTTCGCGACGGACAGTATGCCATCGGAATTCAGGCGCTGAATCCGAAAACATTGGGCGGAATTTTGAAGAATGAAGGTGGAGCGGATGATTCACGCGGAAATGCAGCCATTGCCCAGCTTTATGGAAGCAGTATTCAGGCTTATAGTCTTGACCGGTCAAAACCACGAATTCTTTCTGTTTGGAACGATCAGTATCCGGCCATGCCGGTACCTGCCATATCCGGAGAAACAACCATCGGTTCGGCCATCGCGTTGTTTGGCTGTCCCGAAAATCAGGTTCTGGAGCATCTTGGAGCCATCGAGCTGGCCGAAGGATTGCCCCACCCACTTATTAACGGAGTTTGGCATAAACGGTCTCCTGAAACCGGAAGAGCTTATCTGATTGCCGATTTCAACGAAAGCAACATCGACGCCATGCTCGATTATACCCAACAAGCCGGATTGATGTCACTCTATCACGAAGGACCGTTCCAGTCCTGGGGCCATTTTATCCTCGACCCAAACAGTTTTCCCAACGGGATTTCAGGCATGAAAAACTGTGTGGACAAAGCTGCTAAAAAGGGTCTGCGCATTGGTGTTCATACGCTCAGCACATTCATCAATACCAACGATCCGTATGTTTCGCCCGTTCCCGATAAGCGATTATCCGAAACCGGGTCATCTTTTCTTTCTGAAAACATAACCGCAACAGCTACCGAAATACCAGTTGAGTCTGATCAGTTCTTTAAAAACATTAAGCCCAGCACGCTTCATGCGGTCAGGATTGGCGATGAGATAATCCGTTTCCATGAAGTGTCGGCTAAACTGCCATACAAATTACTCGATTGTCAGCGCGGAGCTTTCGGCACAATAGCTTCCATGCATACCAAAGGTGAACATGCCGGGATGCTTTTGGATTATCCGTACAATACGTTGTTCCCGAATTTTGAACTTCAGCAGGAAATAGCCGGAAATCTGGCTCGTTTTTTCAATGAAACCGGTGTTTCGCAAATGGATTTCGATGGTCATGAAGGATGCATGTCGTCGGGCGAAGGCGAATACGCTGTTCAGGCCTTTGCGGACAAAGTTTTTCGCGAAACTGACCATACAGTGGTAAACGGAACCAGTCGCTCGAGCCATTATTACTGGCACATTTGTCATTACTGGAACTGGGGCGAACCGTGGTATGGCGGGTTTCGTGAATCTCAGGGCGATTACCGGCTCGAAAATCAACCACTACTGGAACGCAATTATATGCCCAATATGCTGGGCTGGTTTTTGCTTTCAGCCACTACCGGAGCGGAAGACATTGAATGGATGATGGCCCGTGCTGCAGGATATCATGCAGGTTTTGCCCTGGTTGCCCGATACAACAGCCTGCAGAAAAACCCCAATACCCCGCAATTACTGGCTTTGATCAAGTTGTGGCAGGAAGCTTCGCAACAAAAAATATTCTCAGATGATCAATTGTCCCGACTGAAAAATCCGGCCAACGATTTTCATTTGGAAAAGGACATGGAGGGATGGAAGCTTTTCCCATTCAAAAAATACAAGTTTGAACACACCAAACTAATGCTTCAGCCAGGTCAGCCAACCTATTCGGAATGGAGTTTTGAAAATGCTGATGCGGAACAACCGCTTTGCTTTAACCTGACCTTAATGGGAAAAGAAGGAAAAGTGGGTCATCCGTGGATTGAGCTGGATGGCTATTATAAACTGGAATTGCCGGGAACTTTTGAAGCCGGAAATTCGATTGTATGCGACGGTAAAACCATCAAACTCTACAACAACAAAGGAAGTTTTATAAAGGACATTCCATTGAGTCAGGCCATTCCTGTACTAAAAACCGGCAGGCACAGCATTAAATTCGATTGTGTATTTCCCGAAGAAAGCGAATTGGTCAACCGTTTTATTATTAAGACCAAAAGTAATCCTGAAATTATTCGGAAATAGTCATTTTAACCCGATACATTGATTCACCTAAAATACATCAGCATGAAGAAGATATTGGTTCTGTTTGGATTTCTTTTTCTCCGGTTTTCGGGTCCAGGGCAAAATCTGATCACCAAAGATGATCACCTGGTGAACGGTTTTAACCGGAAGATTTCGGGTGATGATTTTTCATATCATTCCTCCATTACAGGAATTGAAAAATCGCTGATCATCCGTGCAACCGATGGTAAATACACTATTGAATGGCAGACCGAAAATGTACCGGCAATTATTCAGGAAAAATATGTGACCATCGTATGGCTGGCCGGTATCGGTTCCAGTCCGGGATTTGCAGACATGACACTGCAAGTGAATAACAGCAGCAAAATTACTTTTCATACGGATGGTAAAAAAGACTGGAAGATACAGGCGGACAATGGGAGTGAGCTGTTCTTTCATTCTGATATGGAGGATCAGCATGGCGATAAATTCGGGTTTATGTTTCTCCGGATTCCTGCGGAAAAAGTAGAAAAAGGAAAACCACTTACCTTAAAAATGACCGGCGGAAATGATCAGAAAACCTCGTGGTATATGACTTTCCAGATGCCTGTGAGTTCGGGACTGACGGTTCGTCCGTTTCCGGCCATTATCAAGGAAAAAGGGAACAACAGTCAACTGGTTTCAGGTAGCATCCTGTATTTCGGACTTCCGGAGACCGCTAAAATATTTGTCGATGGCAAACTGATCAAACAACAGGAACTGAAATTCGGGGCCAATTACCTGAGGTTGGGACTTCCGGAAGTGAAGCAAAAGAAAACAGTCAGATTCAGACTCGAAGCCGGAAGTTTTTCACAGGAACTGAGGCTGGAACAGTTTCCGGTTCGTCAGTGGCAGGTCAATCTGGTGCAGCACTCGCACACTGATATTGGTTACACCCGCTCTCAAACCGAAATTCTGGCCGAGCACCTGCGCTACATCGACTACGCGCTCGACTTTTGCGATGCCACCGACAACTATCCCGATGCAGCTAAATTTCGCTGGACTTGCGAAGCGGCCTGGGCGGTAGATGAATTCCTGAAATGCCGTCCTGCAGAACAGATTGAGCGATTCAAAAAACGTGTAAAAGAAGGCCGGATCGAAATTGCTTCGATGTATTTCAATTTCGACGAACTGCCCGAGGAACAGGTCCTGGCTGCCTCACTTCAACCACTAAAACGATTTAAGGAAAATGGATTGAAGCCCTTGATGGCCATGCAAAACGATGTCAATGGTATTGCCTGGTGCATGAACGATTTTTACCACGATCTGGGTGTGAAATACCTGAACATGGGCACTCACGGTCACCGGGCGCTGATTTGTTTCGACAAGCCAACCTTGTTCTGGTGGGAATCGCCTTCAGGAAACCGGATGCTGGCCTATCGTGCCGAACATTATATGACCGGAAACACCGTTTTTGAAATTGACAAAGGCGATATCCCGAATTTCGAAACCAAACTGTTAAATTACCTGATTTCATTGGCAGACAAAGGTTATCCACACGATGTTATTTCCATTCAGCATTCGGGTTATCTCACAGATAATTCACCACCCTCAACCATTGCTTCGGAAGTAATCCGGAAATGGAACGAGCTGTATGAATGGCCCAAACTGAAGACCTCCACAGCCACGGCATTCTTCGAAGAAATGGAAAGCAAATATGCGGCTTCATTTCCCGTTTACCGCGGTGCCTGGCCCGATTGGTGGACCGATGGGTTTGGCGCATCTGCCCGTGAGGTGGCCGCCGTCAGAAAAGCACAATCTGACCTGACCGCCAATTCCGGAGGGCTGGCTATGGCTGAAATTCAGGGTTCGGTATTGCCTGAAAATATCAGTCAGCGTATGGATTTGGTGAACAATGCGCTCTTGTTTTACACCGAACACACAGTAGGTTATTCTGAAAGTGTACGCGAGCCTTACCACGAGCAAACCATGGAACAGCGGGCCATTAAGGAATCCTATGCCTGGGAATCGTACCGAAGAGCCAAAATGGTTGGCGAAGAAACCATGGGGTTGCTTCAAAGTCATATCAGAAACGAAGCCAAACCTTCGCTGGTGGTTTTCAACACCCTGAACTGGAACCGCGACGGAATGGTAACCGTTTACATCGATCACCAACTTGTGCCGCGAAATACCCATCCGAAAATTACCGATCAGGCTGGAAATATTTACCAGGTTCAGGCGCTCAGCCATCGTTCTGACGGAACCTACTGGGCGATCTGGGTCAAAGATATTCCGGCATTTGGATACAAAAAGCTGCAGATCGATCCGGTTGACGGACTTCAGGAGCAAAGCAGCAAAGTGCTGAAAACAAAACTCGAAAACCAGTGGTATTCCGTTCAGGTTGATCCGAAAAAAGCAGTCATAACTTCCTGGTTCGATAAAGATCTGAACAAGGAAATGGTTGATCCGAAAGCGCCACATGCAATGGGAGAATTTATCTACGAAAGGCTGGGAAACAGATACCAGATGGAACAAAAGCGACTGGACGATTTCAAGCGTTTTCCGTTTGATTCCGCACGCTTCGACCGCTATTCCGAAGGTCCGGTATGGAATACCATTCACCTGAAAGGGAGAACCGCAGCATCGGTTGATGGTTATGATGTGGACATGGAAATCCGCCTGTTTAATACAGTGAAACGAATCGATCTGGCCTTTTCCCTTGTAAAAAAGCCAATCGTTGATCCGGAAGGAATTTATATTGCATTTCCATTCCAGCTGGATCAAGGCAAACTATTTTTCGATGTGCAGGGTGGAGTAGTGGAAGCCGGGAAAGACCAGATTCCGGGCTCGTCGAACGACTGGAACACGGTACAGCATTTTTCAGTGTTGCGAAACAGCGAAACGCAAATCATCATGGGAAGTCCGGAGATTCCGCTGATGCAGTTTGGCGGTATCAACACCGGTCGCTACAAAGCAGGCGCTTTGCCTGAAACCACGCACATGTATTCGTGGCCGATGAACAATTACTGGGTAACCAACTTCAATCCCGACCAGAAAGGACAGCACGAATGGTCGTATTACCTCACTTCGGGCAGCGATGTGTCGAACAGCGAAGCCACGCGTTTCGGCTGGGGAGCCCGCATTCCATTCCTGACGCGTATTTTGCCGGGCGGAGGAATAGGCGAACCAGTTTGGCAGAAATCACTGATTTCAGGCTGGCCTGAAAATGTCATATTGGTAAATGCTCAGCCTGTTGAAGGTGAAAAAGCTATTCTTATTCAGGTTCGGGAAACCAATGGAAAACCGGCAGATTTGTCGACATTGAAACAGGCTTCAGGAGTTTCCTTTCAGATTACTCAGATTAATGCAATTGGCGAGGCTGTAAGCAACGGATCAACAAGTTTGAAATCCCTTGGGAATGGATTTTTTAAACTGGATTGGTAAGTGGTTTGTTTCTTTTCCGTTGAAGATTATTTGTTCTAATTTTGCGATTCAACATTGACTTAAAAAGATACCAATGCAAACAATACTTGGATCAGGCGGTGCAATTGGGGTTGAACTCGCCAAAGCACTTAAAACCTACACCAACGAGATAAGGCTGGTAAGCAGAAATCCTAAAAAAGTAAATGAAACTGACGAGTTGATGGCAGCCAATTTGTTGAACACCGACGATGTCCGTCGGGCTGTAGAAGGTTCAGAAATCGTCTATGTAACCGTGGGTTTTCCTTATAGAATAAAAGTCTGGCAGGTATGCTGGCCCAAATTCATGTCCGATGTGATTGTCGCTTGCAAAGAGTTCAACGCCAAATTGGTATTCTTCGATAACATGTACATGTACGATCCGAAATACCTGAATCGGATGACTGAAGAAACTCCTATAAATCCGCCAAGCAAAAAAGGAAAAGTCAGGGCAGTAGTAGCGCGGATGATCATGGATGAGGTAAAAGCGGGCACTCTAACGGCCATAATCGCCAGGTCGGCAGATTTTTATGGCCCAGGTATAAAAAGGTCAAGCATGCTGAACGAAACCATAATCAAGCCGCTTTTGGTTGGAGGAAAAGCGAACCTGTTAGGTTCGGTGAATGCCAAACATTCGTATACCTTTACTCCTGATGCCGCCAAAGCAACAGCATTGCTCGGAAATACCAATGATACATGGAACCAGATATGGCATTTGCCAACTGCTGAAAATCCATTAACCGGAGCAGAAATGGCCGTTTTAGTGGCCACGGAACTTGGAGTAAAAGCAAGATACCAAAATATAACCAGTTATATGATCTGGATTCTTGGCTTTTTCACACCCATAATGAAAGAGATTCTGGAAATGATGTATCAGAATAAACAAGATTACATTTTTAACAGCAGTAAATTTGAAAAGCGTTTCGACTTTAAACCCACCCCATATCCCTTAGGCATAAAGGAAACTATTCATTCAGATTTTAAAAGGAATCAGTAAAATAAGCATGAAATTTCTAATGCCGGCCGCTAAACGTTACCATCTTTTGGATTTGTTCGTCCCAAAGCCTGAGTCTTAACGACTTCATTGCCAATGAAAAAGTAACAGGCTTTACTTCCTTGAAAATCTTGTTCTCCCGATAGCATTTATTGAGGTAATAATTGGGGATTCGGGCATTCAGATGATGGATGTGGTGGAACCCAATATTTCCGGAGAACCATTGTAATAGCTTCGGAAACTTAACGAATGAACTGCCTTCCATAGCAACTGTCCGGTAATTCCAGTCTTTTGTCCTGAACCACGAAACATCTTCGTATTGGTGCTGCAGGTAGAACAACCACAATCCTGAAATTGCTGCAATATAAAGAATCGAAAGTTGAATGATCACAAAAGTGCCGAACCCAATTGTCAGACTCATAGCCACAACGATAAACAGAAGTGCCGCATTGGTGAAATATACATTGAGTTTTTCTTTTCTGGTCATATCTTTTCTGGTCAGACGGTTCTGAATGAGGAAAACATAAAGCGAGCCAATGCCGAACATGATAAGAGGATTGCGATATATTCTGTATTTTAACCTTTTCGATTTAGTGCTTTCCTGATATTCTTCTTTGGTCATCGTCCATACATCACCAACTCCACGTTTATCAAGGTTTCCCACCGAGCCATGATGCCTGTGGTGCTGGTTATGCCATTTGTCCCAAGGTGTAAATGATAAAATTCCGAAGAACATGCCTACGATCTTGTTCGTTTTTGCAGATTTAAAATAGGATCCGTGCCCGCAATCGTGAAAGATGATAAAAAGTCGTACTAAAAATCCAGCTGCCAAAATTATCAGGAATGCCGTTAGCCAATACGAAACTGAAAGGCTGTAAACGATTAAAATCCACAATCCGATATAAGGAATAAATGTGTTGGTTATTTGCCAGATGCTCCGCCCCAAACTAGGCTTCAAATACTTTTCGATGTTTTTATTGATGACAATCCAGGGATTGGCTTCAGTATGATTGTTTTCAGTAGAGTTCATTTTAATAAAATTTAATTTATACTTTTTATCTTAAACGAACTTTAGCGACCTTAAGTTCGGTGGATTGTGTTAATATTCGCAAACCATAGTTTTTTTGTCGCGGATTGGTGAAAACAGTTTTTCATCCGATCAGGAAGATTACAACAACATAAAAGCCATCTCAAATGGAAGTGAGACAGCTCTATTTGGATGATAACATGATTGAGAATTTACAAATCAAACACCAGTCTCATTGGTATCATTTCTGACTTCTTAAATCCAAAGTGTTGGTAAAAATTAATCGCCACATCGTTATTAAAATCCGTCAGCAGTGTCAATCTTAAGCAGTTCTGTTCTTTTGAAAAGTTGATCGCTTCATTGAGTAATTCCTTACCAAGTCCTTTTTGACGGTAATCCTGATGAATAATCATATCCTCCAGGATTGCTACTTTCCCACCTAATGCCGTGCTGATGCTGTAAAGCAAACTAACCATCCCTAAAATCTTGCCTTCACCTTTCAGAACAAGGATTTCGCCAATTTCAGGATTGTTAATTATTGCTTCCAGTCCCGACTTTTGTTTCTTAAAATCGGGTACAAACTCAATATCCTGAGTAAACAGGTCATTCAGTAATTCAACGAGTTCGGGTAAGTCGTTCAGGCAAGCTATGGATATCTCTTTTTTCATGGGTTAAATTAACCGGATTAAATCAGTGTTAACATTAGCGATCCTACTAGAACAGTCGGGTTAAAGAATCATGACCCACCATTCATATGATTTGGAGTTTCATCATAATATCAGTTTGAACATCATCACCCAATTTAAAAGCATGTTTGTCGAAAGTTGTAAACCCGTTTTTCATATAGAATTTTAACGCTCTGTGATTTTTTTCCCAAACCCCAAGCCATAAAAAGTCAACGTTTCTTTGTTCAGCTATTTGAAAGGCTTTACGGAATAGAATTTGTCCCACTTTTTTTCCATGAAATTCCTTCAAAACGTATATTCGTTCAAGTTCAAGCGTTTTGTCGTTTTTCAACTCGGTTTGAGCATCGCCATAATTAATTTTTAAATAGCCTACAACCTTCGTATCAATTACAGCAAAATAAAATTCTGAATTCAAATTCTGAATTTCACTGGTCAATCTGCTGATATTGAAACTTTCATCGAGGTATTTATTCAGATTACTTTCAGTATTTACCTCCGAAAACGTTTCAATAAAGGTCTGCCTGCTTATACATTGCAGTTGCTCAATATTAGCTAATGTTACTTTTTCAATTTCAATATTTTCCATTCTTATTCCACTTTATATTGCTCTACCAGTTCGAGCCTTTTCACGTTGGTATTCTTTTCAAGTATGGTTCCGGGCGATAATACCGCATTTGCCCCAATTTTGGAGTTGTCGCCCACCAGCGAACCAAACTTATTCACTCCTGTGTCAATGACTTCCGATTGGTGCAATACAAAGATTCGCTTCGAAACCCTTTCATTGTAATGGTTTGCTGCGATTGAGCCTGCCTCAAAATTCACATTCCGGCCGATTATGCTATTCCCAATGTAATTGAAATGGGCAATGGCTGTTCCGGAACAAATAATGCTGCTTTTAATCTCGCAACCGGGCCCGATTTTAACAAGCTGGTCAAGATAAACGCCTTCACGGAAATATGCATTTGCCCCAACGACACAGTTTCCATTAATGATGACGGGCCTTTTCAGTACCACACCACTTTCAACCTGTGCGGTTTTGTGAACGGCAATGCCATCCTTAATGGTGAAATCTTCATTCAGTTGCAAAATAAGTTCCTCGATGATGTTCTTTAGGTTGTTTGTTATTTCCCAGGGCTGTAAATTATTCTGATTAGTGAAAGTCAGAGAAAAACCGTTGATAAAATTATCTGTAAATATCATTTTAGGTTTGTTTATTGGGAGCATGTCCTCTTTATAGCCTGATAATAAACTCTGTGAGATTACTATCGGCATCCAGGTTAAATTTCTTGCGGAGCCGATAACGGTGGTTCTCAACGCCCCGGACGGATATTCCCAGCAATGGAGCAATTTCTTTCGACGAAAGGTTCATCCGGAGAAAAGCACACAGGCGAAGATCGCTCGGGGTGAGGTCATCGTAGTTGTCCTGAAGGGTTTTCATAAATTGCTCGTGTGCCCGTTCAAAATTGGCTTCAAATACCTTCCAGTCGTCCTGACTGCTCATGTTATCGTCAATCTTTTGTATCAGCGTGTCGTAGTATTTATCAGGAAAGCGGGTGCCAAGTTGTTCCTTCTGATTTCGGAGTATTTCTTTTACATCAATTAAGAATTCGTTTTTCTTGATGATTGACATGGTCGAACTGGCTAATTCAGAACTTTTAAACGAAAGATCAGCCTGAAGTTTTTCGTTTCGCAGTTTAATCAATTCGCGTTCATTGGCTTCCTGTGCCCGGCTTTCTTTTTGGCGGGTTCGCTCAATAATTCTCATCCGGAAGATGAGAAGTCCTGCTATAACCAGCAGAAAATAGCTTATATAAGCCACAACAGATCTGTACCATGGTGGAAGAATATCGAGTCCGATAGCGTATTCCTTGCTCGATTCGCCCCAGGTATTGATTGCACGTACTTTTATCCTGTAATGACCTACCGGAATACGTTTGAAACTAAAAATCGGTTTATCAATTGGTTCCGACCATCTTTGATCGAGACCTTCAATCCATGACTGATAGTTGATGTTGTCGCTGCTATAAAAAGGGAATGAAAACCGTAATTGCAGGTTATTCCGGTTAAATCGCAGGGTGATATCTTTTCCGGTTAGCGGTAAATCGGTATACTGATCATTAAGGCCGTTAATTGTAATGCGGCGAAGTTCCGGACTTTTTTCTGAAATTTGTGAAGCACGGCTGACGGTGTCTGCATTCAGGAAGGCGAACCCGTTTTCGAGGCAAAGTATGGCTTTACTGGCACTTACCGGAACTATATTTTCATAGCCCGTAATCAATTGATTGTTGAAAAGTCCGGTTGGGAATTCCTTGATCTTTCGAACTTCCGAATTTTGAATACTGAATAGCCCGGAAGCTTCACTGGTAATAAACCAATAATGATTTTCGGGAGCCGCGATAATACGGTTTGCTTTTTTGTAATTGTCCAGTTTTTCGTTCAGACTCAGATATTCGGTTATGGAATCCTTCAGGTCGTCAAACGTGTATAGTTTTTCTCCAGTTGTAAATACAATTCGGTTCTCTACCTTAAATACATGGATGTCATGGTCTTTACCAAAAACATTTTCACCGTAATATTGGTTGTAAATCATCGAGTCGCGTTGGTCGAATTTAAGCCTGAAAATTCCACGGTACAAATGACTGGCCCAATAGTTTCCCAAATGGTCAATTTCGAGGTAACGAATTAAATCATTGAACCGGTAATTAATCCGGTCAATTGTCCATTCAGAGTTTTCCTTTTTGTATGAAATCAGGTTTGAATAAGTGCTTTGAATCAGCGAATTGGATTTTAAAGGATTTTCAATGATGGAGAAGCCTCCTGAAACGGCCGAAATCTGTCGAACCCTGTCACCATAGATTTCGAAAGTCCCCTTATTGTGGTTCACAAACAGATGGTGGTCAATAACCTTGCAATCCCAAACCTGTCCCTGTGTTCCGGGAACCAACCTGAAAGGTTCATCCGAAGAAGTAAAAGGCCTGAAATACAATCCCTGATTGGTTCCCAAGTACAATTTGTCCTGATAAACGGCTGCCGTATAAACAGCTCCAAGTTCTTTCCGTTCGATGATTGAAAAAGAAGGATCGGGCGAAAACGAAATAAAGTCAATGCCTTTATCCAATGCAATCCAAAGGTTTTGGTTGGTGTCGGACAATACTCCAAGTACCGTATTGTTCTGAAGTCCGTTTTCCTTGTTGAACCTGTAAAGCAGTTTGCCTGTACGGTCAAAAACAGATATTCCATCCAGAATGGTCCCGATAACGATTTTTCCGTCGGAAGAGATACAACCACGGTTGATGATGTTTTTCCGGAAATAATCATTTTGTAACTGATTCCAGACGGTCAATTTTTGTCCGTCGTAAAACAAGAGGCCATCATTGGCCGTTCCGATAAGCTTTTGCGATTGATTGAGCGACAAAATAAAACGTATTTCCTTATTGCTGAAAAAATCGCTGGCCAGGTAAGGTTTAATTGTGGCCCCGGCAATTTCGTAAATGCCCTTGTTCATGATGTTTACAAAAATCCGGTCGCCTCCATCGGAAATCGAATTGATGAAGCCCTCTGGGCGAACGATTTCAAATTTCTGATAATTGTAGATGTAAACTTTCGAAAATGACTGGAAGTAAACTCGATCTCCGGAAGTGATTACATTCCAGAATTCTTCGTTAGGAGTAAAGTTCTCCTCAACCTCCTTTTTTAACGAATGATATTCGAGTCTTCCAAGTTCATTGCGTTCCCAGTATCCCAGTTCGCGGTATCCGGCAGTAAAAATACGGTTTGCTTTATCTACCGTGACGGCCCTCACAATAGCACCTTCAGGCGCAGGGTAAAGTGTCCAGGTAATTCCGTCGAATTCGAGCAATCCAATATTGTTGGCAAAGTACAGGTATCCGTTGGCATCTTGTGCCACCGACCAGTTTTGGCTGGCTGCCTGATATTCCTGTTTGGTATAGTTTTTCGGAGAAAGTCCAGTCATGGCGAATAAATGGAGATTCCCCAGAAGCAGGCAAAGGATTATAAATATATTTCGGATTTGCAGGTAATTCGTTTTGATCATTAGTCATTTTCAATTATGCGAAACTAAAGGTAGTAAAAAAGGAAAATCTATGTTCTTTTTTGTTTGCTGATCATTTGTTTCAAATCAAACCCACAAATTATCCTTCGGACCGTCTGCCATTACTGGTATCCACTGATGTGTGAATGATGTAATTATTAAAAAAAATTGTGTAATGCTTATTTTGTCATGTATGTTAAGCTTTGTTTAGTTAGTATCTGTGCACATCAAAATCATTACGTTCAAAGAGACAGATTTAGTTTATGACGACTTTAATACTTTACAGGAACATTTTTTTAAAATATTTATAAACAAATGCTTACCTCCTGTTGTATAAGGTTAGGTGAGGTATAAGTGTAGTTGTTATGCAACATCTTTTAACAATGATGAATCAGAGGTGTACCGTTTTTTTTCTTTTACGCTATAAGGTGGATTAGTTTTGATTTGTGAAATTTTGATAACTAAAACAATGATACTATGAAAAAACTTGTTGTTGTGCTGAATCTTCTACTGTCAGTATCACTCCTTTTTGCTCAAAATGTAATAACTATAAAGGGAAGAGTTACTGATGCACAGAATGAAACGGTACCCGGAGTTAGTGTTTTAGTGAAAGGCACTTCACGGGGCACAAATACTGATGTCAACGGACAATATTCTATTTCTGCCAGCCCACAGGCGATACTTGTTTTCACCTGTGTCGGATTACAGAGTCAGGAAATAACTGTCAATAACCAGACAACAATTAATGTTCAGTTAAAAGATCAAACTTATGATCTTGATGAAGTTGTGGCGATTGGGTACGGTGTTGCCCGTAAACGCGACCTGACCGGATCAATCGTCTCGATTGATGGAGACAACCTGAAAACTTCGCCCGATTACAGCCCAGTGAAATCTTTGCAGGGTAAAGTCCCTGGATTAGTTATGACCAACAGCGGGGCAGCCGGCGGAAGCCCTACCATACGTCTACGCGGTATTGCAACCGTAAATGCTAGTACAAACCCACTTTTTGTGGTTGACGGAATGTTTGTTGACAACATTGATTTTGTGAATCCGAACGACATTTCATCCATTGAAGTTCTGAAAGATCCTTCGTCGTTGGCAATTTTCGGGGTTCAGGGTGCAAATGGTGTAATTATAATTACTACCAAACGTGCTGAAAAGGGAAAACTTTCAGTAAGTTATGATGGCTATGCTGGCGTACAGGTTTTATCAAACCGGGACCGTTTAAAACTTACCAATGCTTCAGAATTTACCATGCTCTACAACGAGCAACTCAAAAACATGAACCCATCGGCCACTGAATGGGTCCCTGATTTACTCGGTGGAGGTACCGACTGGCAATCAGAAATATTTCGTCCGGCTGCTATAACAAACCATGGTATAAGTGTTTCGCAATCAACCGAAAAATCAAGCAGCATACTTTCTCTTGGATATTTTTTACAGGATGGTATTGTAAACTACAACTCTTATCAGCGTTTTAACGCTCGTTGGGCCGGAGATTATACCATTACCAGAAACTTCAAGATGGGTGGAAATGCCAGTTTAACGCGTTGGGATACCGACCCGGCAACAGCCAATGTATCAAATGCGGCACAGGCGTTGCCTACTTACCCCATATATTCACCTGCAGAGGACCATGACCCAAACAACATTGGATCCTATTACACACCTGCACCCGGCATTCAGAAGGATGTGCCCAATCCTGTGGCTGTAATGGAAATTAACAAAGGCAACAGCGAAAGTTATGGTTACCGGACGGTTGGTAATGTTTATGCTGAAATTGGATTTTTAAAAGATTTCACCTTCCGTGCGACTGGTTATGGAGATATTGGTATTAACAACGGAAGCAACTATACACCGCGTTTCGATGTTAATAATTCAACATCCAATTCTTCGCATAAAAGCGAAAAAACATCGTTCAGCAGAAATACCGGCGAATACACAAAGTATCAGGTGGACTTGATTGTTAATTATAACAAAACTAAAGATTTACACCGGATTGGCGCTATGGTTGGTTATACTGCACGGGTTCAGGAAAGTAAAGGATTTAATGCTGCCGCTGACACATTGGTCAGTCAGGATATGTGGAATGTTCCTCCTGATTTTTGGCTGCTGAGCATGGGATCTAACTTAAACAAAACCAATGGCGACTGGTACGAAGCCGAATCATTTATCTCCTACTTAGCAAGGCTTAACTATGCTTATGCCGATAAATACCTGGTTTCGGCGACATTTCGTGCTGATGGTTCTTCCAAATTCTCACCCAATAAACGTTGGGGATATTTCCCTTCTATCGGTTTGGGTTGGGTAGTAACTGAAGAAGAATTTATGAAAAACCTGAGCAGTAAAATAGATTATTTAAAAATCAAAACATCGTGGGGAAAATTAGGCAACGATAAAATTGGGAATTACCTGTGGTTCCCTACCATCAATCCTAAAGGACAACAAGTGGTTGTGGATGGAAAAACCTATTACATCCCGACAGTTAGCAACTTGGTTGACGAGAATATTCATTGGGAGGTGGTAACAGGTTTGGATGCCGGTTTCGAAAGCCGGGTTTTTAAGAATCGTTTATCACTCGAACTTGGATTTTATACCAAAACAACCAGCGACTTATTGGCTTATGTAGCGCCCCCAATATCAGTGGGAGCGGGTTATGCCATTACTAATGCCGGGTCGATACGAAACAGTGGAATTGAATATATCCTTTCGTGGCGCGATCAGATTGGTAATTTCAAATATGGGGTCAGTACAAACGGTGCGACATTAAAAAATGAAGTGCTCTCCCTTGGAAATGATGATTCTGATATTGTTACCGGAAAGTACCATCGAACATCAGTTGGTCATTCTGTCGGTGCAATTTACGGGTATGTTCAGGATGGGATTTTCCAAAATCAGGAAGAAATAAATAACTATTATCCAGCTTCATGGACTTCCAAACCAGGCGACATCAGGTATAAAGACCTGGACGGAGATCAGAAAATCACTAATAAGGACAGGGGTTTTATCGGAAGTAGTATCCCCACATTTACGTACGGATTGAGCATGAACGGGAGTTACAAGAATTTTGATCTGGCCATTGATTTCAATGGAGGGTATGGGAATCAAATAATCAACACAAAGAAATTACCGACTTATGCGCAATTTAATTTTTATACTTCCGCACTTAACCGTTGGCATGGTGAAGGCACTTCAAACATTGAACCTGCATTGAATACCTCACGGGGCAACAATTTTGAACCATCGACCAACTTGCTCGAAAGTGGCGCTTACTTCCGTATCAGGTCCGTTCAGGTTGGTTACAACCTTCCTGAAAATCTGGCGAAATTAATGGGATGCCAAAAGTTCCGAATATTTGTGAATGCCCAAAACCCAATCACCTTCAAAAACAACAGTGGTTATACGCCTGAAATTGGTGGAGGCATTCTCGATGGTGGTATTGACGGTGGCGGCACCTACCCACTTCCTTCGGTTTACACAGCAGGTTTAGCAGTTAATTTTTAATTCAGAATACGATGAAAAAGATAATATTACTTTTCGCAATAGTGCTTATTGGCACAGCGTGCTCAGAGGATTTTTTAGACCGCTACCCAATGGGACGCTGGCATCACGGAAACTATACTCCTGACAATACACTGGATAAGGGAATACTGGTGGAAGCTAAATTAGGGCAAGCTTATGGTACTCTTCGCGGATGGCCATTTTGCTGGGCTAACTTTGGAATGAATAATTATACGACTCCTGATGTGGAAAAAGGGAGTACTCCCAGTGACGGAGGGGATATTACTCAGTTTAAATCGTTGAGCTTCACAGCGAGCAATGCTCCAATAGCTGATTATTACAGCGCTTGTTACAATAGTATATTTCTTACCAATGAAGCTTTGGCGTTAATAAGTGCTTTGGAGGATGCTGAACCCGTGAAAAACACCTATCTGGCAGAAGCTTTGTTTATTCGCTCGGTGATGTATTATCGTTTAGCGCAGGCATTTGGTGGAGTACCGTTTGTCGATAAAGTTTTGGGTCAGAATGAAAAAACACCTACCCGATCACCACGCGAAGAAATTTGGCAAAAAATTGAACGCGATCTGAAAATTGCCATACCATTCCTTCCTTCGCGTAAAGCACTATTGACAAGCGATAACGAAGGGCGTGCGACCCAAAATGCGGCACGGGCTGTTTTGGCAAAGGTTTACATGTATCAAAAAAATTGGGCGGCTGCATTGGATCTTACTACAGCCATAATTGCATCGGGCGACAACAGTTTAAGTACACCTTATGACCAGATATTTACTGAGGCCAACGAATATGGCGAAGAATCGGTATTTGAAGTTTATGCCGATGAAAAGCCAATAGAACAAATCTATTTGGGCAGTCAGTTTGCTCAGATTCAAGGTATTCGTGGTATTCCGAATTTAGGTTGGGGATTCAATGCTCCAAGCCAGGTATTGATGGATGCTTATGAACCAGGTGATCCCCGTAAAGCTGCATCAGTAATTGCTAATGGTGATATTTTGGACGGCAAAGCGGTAAGGGCTGATGCCGCCGGATATAAATTCTTCAATAAAAAAGCCTATACAAAAGCTTCTGAACGCGGTTTATACGGACGTCCGGCAGAAGCTCAGGGGACATGGGTAAATATCCGGGTTATTCGCTATGCTGATGTAGTGCTGATGCATGCCGAAGCTGCCTGTGAATTAGGCAATACGAATGAAGCATTGGCCAAACTGGAAATGATTCGGGCACGTGCACGTGGCGCTGACAATACACTGTTGCCTAAAATAACAACTACCGACATCGGTGAACTCAGGGCAAAAATCCATCAGGAACGACGAATAGAACTCGCCATGGAATGGGAACGCTTTTACGACCTGGTTCGCTGGGATGAAGCAAAAACTGTAATACCAAATTTTGTGGTTGGTAAACACGAGCTATTTCCTATACCACAAACCGAAATTGATAAATCGGAAGGTATACTAACTCAAAATCCGGGATACTAAGGAGCGGCCCCCTTCCCGTTCCCCCAAAATGGGGGAAAGCTTTGGTATCGAAATATAATTAGTTGTTGCCCTGAAGGGGCAGAATATCAATAGCCCGGGGTAAAACGACGAAGGAGTGGCGCCCCGGGTTGGAAAGAACGACAGAAAACCGTCCGTGTAAAAGAGTTTTTCAAGGCATAAACCAACTTTCGGACGGAATTGAATTTGCGATCAAAGTTGAATTCTATAACAAATCGAAACCCGATTTCAGGATATGAACAGAGCTTTCTTAATATTAATAGTTGTCATTCTTTTCGCCTGCGGTGATGATCCGGAGCCTACCATTGTTGTGGAAAAAATCGATGATACCTATTCGCCTGCAAAAGTGCAACCCGTGTTGGAAGAATGGCAACGTAAAACCTTCAATTACTTTTATGACGGAGCGAGTCCGGAAACCGGTTTGGCTTTGGAAGGAAATGACCGGGGTTCGGTGGTCACCATAGGCGGAACAGGATTTGGACTAATGGCAATTATTGTGGGTTCCGAACGGGGCTGGATTACCCGTCAACAGGCCGCTGAACGCACACTTAAAATAATTCGGTTTTTGGGGAAAGCCGAACGATTTAAAGGTATGTGGTCGCACTGGTACAATCCCGATGGTACTGCACATCCTTTTGGGGATCAGGTTCAGACAGGCGATGTCATTGAGAGTGCTTTTTTGGCTGCCGGCCTGCTGACTGCTTCTGAATATTACACCTCTGGTTCTGCAACTGAATTAGAAATTCGCGATTCCATCCAGTCATTTTGGAACAGTATGGATTGGCGGTTTTATGCCAGTTCGGGCAATGCCATGCAATGGTTGTGGTATTCGCAAAGCAATCGTTTAACGATGGATATCAAAGGATGGAATGAAGGTTGGGTTGCCTATGTTCTGGCTTTGGCTGCCCCGGACCCTCACAATGTTTCGGAAGATGTTTATGCCCGGGGATGGCAAAGCAACGGGGGTATTTTTCATCCAAACCGATCATTCTATGGATATGAACTCCCTTTAGGCGAAAATAAAGGTGGCCCCCTATTTCTTGCTCACTACTCCTTTTTAGGTTTAAACCCACGGATGATTGAGGACAAATATGCCAACTACTGGAAGCAAAACGTGGCTCATACGATGATCAACCGACACTATTGTCTGGAAGAAGCACCTGCAGTAAATAAATACGACGAGCGAAACTGGGGATTGACGGCATGTTACGGGGCCAAACCCCCGGGATGGAACTATAGTGCCCGCTCGCCGTTAAACGACGATGGCGTAATTGCGCCAACTGCAGCACTGGCTTCATATCCTTACACACCATTTTACAGTACTCAGGTACTTCTTAATCTCGCCAACATGCCACTGGCTCAGGGATCATTCGGATTTGCAGATGCCTATTGCCTCAGCACAAATACTTCAGAAAAAAAACATCTGGCCATTGATCAGGGACCGATTGTAGTAATGATTGAAAATTACCGTTCGGGACTTATCTGGAACCTGATGATGAAAAATGAGCATGTCAAACAGGGGCTGAAACTTGCAGGCGTAAAAGATAAACCATCCTACAAGCAGGGATTTCATCTGGCCACAATTAACACACTGACCAGCGAATTTGATATGATGCGCCATCCGGACCGTAAACTCTTTGAGCTCGCTTACTTTCTCGAAAGTGGTGGAAATGTAAAGTTTACGATCACGAATAAAGCACAAAATAAAGTAGTCCTCGAGAAAACAATGACCGGAACAGCCGGTGAAAATGTTTTTGAATTCGAAAGCAAGGAGATTATCAACGGGAAACCGCACACTATAAGTATGACTACCCCTGACGGGAAATTATACACACTTTTAACAAGATTGAGATAGATTTTTTATTCACACTTTAATAAACTCGACTATGAAAACAATGATTTCTACTTTTTTTATTGTTCTGTTATCCATGACCAGTTTATTGGCACAGGAAAATATCGTTTTAGACGACTTTGAAAGTGGCTCGGTAGGTTTTACTACCGAAGTACATGTAAATCCGGCTGCAAGCTTTGACATTGCTGTAGTGGATAATCCGGTAAAAGCCGGTATCAACCTTAGCAATAAAGTTTGGGAATGGAAACGCCACAATACCGGCGATAACCAGAATTGGGCCGGTTTTTGGGCTTCTTTAAAAAATGAAGTTCCGGAAGGATATACCCGTATTGAGGTTAAATACTTACGTAAAAATGCCACTTCGCAACTTCGGATCAAATGTGAAGGGACTGTTACGAAAGAATTTAACGCTGTTACCCCTGCTTCGAAAACCAACGAATGGGAAACGATGGTATTCGACCTTACCGCGAATGGAATTAAGAACATCAAGGTTTTGGCTTTGTTTCCTGATTACTATACACCGATTGATCCTGCTGCTATCGTTTACATTGACGATATTAAAGTTATCTACGAAAAAATTGTACTGCCAACCGTTAGTTCGCTTACCCTTTTTAGCAATAGTCCAAGCGACCGTTTTCACGATCAAAGCTGGGTAAATAAAACAGCTCCCAGCACAGTGGTTGCCGTACATTGGGATCCGGCTTCCACAGAACCTGGCGATAAACTGCCCTGTGTTACTACACCAGTAAAAGCTGGAGCCAATGCATTGAAACTTCAGTGGAAATCAACAGAAGGTGGGGCATGGATGGCTTTGGTGGCAGCAGTTGGTTGGACATCTTTTGACTTGACCAAAATGAAAGAACTCAAATTTTGGATCAACTCGCCCGTTGCATTGGCTAAAACCGCCTTACCCAAGTTCTTTTTCGAATCGCACAGCGGTACTCCGAATAAAACCGGGAAGCTACTGTTGGGAAGCTATGTTACAGCCGATTTGGCTGCCAATACATGGACAGAGGTAGTTATTCCACTAGCCGATCTTTGGGCCGCCGATGCTACATTTACAGCGAAAAATGTGGTGAAAGGTATCTTCTTTGAGCAAAACACCGCCGATAATGTAGAGCATATTCTTTATTTGGATGAATTTAAATTCAACAATAAAAACATTGTTTTAGATGACTTTGAAAGTGGTCAGGTTAGTTTTACCACTGAAGTACATGGTAATCCACCAGCTCATTTCGATTATGCAGTCGTGGATAATCCTTTTAAGACAGGTATAAACACCAGCAATAAAGTTTGGGAATGGAAACGTTACGATGCTGGAGCCGAAAACAAAGACTGGGCCGGATTTTGGGCTATTCTGACAAACGAAGTTCCTTCGGGGTATCACCGGATTGAAGTTAAATTCCTGCGTAAAAATGCGACTTCACAATTACGCATTAAATGCGAAGGTACAATTACGAAAGAGTTCACTGCAGTAACTCCGGCCTCGAAAACCAATGTTTGGGAAACCCTGGTATTCGACCTGACTGCAAACGGGATCAAAAACATTAAAGTCCTCGGAATGCAACCAGACTTCTACACGCCAATTGACCCTACGGCTATTAGTTATATTGATGATATCACTGTGATCTTCGATGAGACTGTTGTTCCACCTCCACCACCAACAGCGCTTACCTTATTTGATAACAGCGCCAGCGACCGTTTCCACGATCAAAGTTGGGTGAATCAAACAACTCCAAGTACAGTGGTTACAGAACATTGGGAAGCTGCCGGAAGAACAGATGGAGATAAACTGCCAGTGGTTACTACACCTGTAAAAGCCGGAACCAATGCGCTGAAATTACAATGGAAATCAACTGAAGGTGGAGGCTGGATGAGCTTGGTTGCTTCAATTGGTTGGAAAGCTTTTGACTTAACGACTATGAAGCAGTTCAAATTCTGGGTTTATTCACCTGTAGTATTGGCTAAAACAGCACTGCCAAAGTTCTTTTTTGAGTCACACAGCGGCAATCCCAATAAATCGGGGAAACTGCCATTGGCTAATTACCTGGCAAATGGGTTAGTTGCCAATACCTGGACTGAAGTGAGCGTGCCCCTTGCTGATGTATGGGCTGCTGATGCAACCTTTGTTGCAAAAGACGTGGTAAAAGGCGTTTTCTTTGAGCAAAATACGGCTGACAATGTAAGTCACACCTTGTATCTGGACGAATTTACATTCACAAGTACAATTACTGGTCTGGACATTCAGATTGAAAACAAGAATTTTAGCGCTTACTATACTCATGGAGAAATACACGTTCCGAATTATTCCGGCTATGTTCGGGTATTCGATCTGGTTGGCAGAAAAGTTGCTGAAGGTGCAGCCTTCAATAGTAAACTCAGTGTTAACCTCAAAAATGGCGTCTATATTGTAAATACAGACCTGGGAAATACTAAAATTGTGCTTCAATAAAACATGTAGTTTTAGTTCTCTGGGTTACTGAAATGGCGAAAGGATGGTTGAGTTCGCTCAACTGTCCTTTCGTATTTTAATCCTAATGACATTTCAAGAAAATGAACAGTAAAATACAAGTATTTGTCCTTATTGCGTTTTTGATTGGGAGTTGGATGATTTCATGCACAGGTAGCGGTGTCAAACAAAAGAAGAAAATGGTTGCCGTTCAACCAATTTCGGACGATTCTTTATTAACGTTGATCCAATACCGAACCTTTCAGTATTTCTGGGATGGCGCTGAACCGGTTTCAGGAATGGCCTGTGAGCGGATTCATACCGATGGAGTTTATCCTGAAAATGATAAAAGCGTGGTCACTTCCGGAGGTTCAGGATTTGGCTTGATGGCCATTATTGTTGGAATGGAGCGCGGATTCGTTACCCGTGAAGCCGGGGTAGAGCGCTTGGCCAAAATCGCAGGATTTCTCGAAAAAGCAGATCGCTTTCACGGTGTTTGGCCACACTGGATGTTTGGCGAAACAGGTAAGGTAAAACCATTCGGCACCAAGGACAATGGCGGAGATATTGTGGAAACGGCCTACCTGGTTCAAGGTTTAATCTGTGCAAAAAATTACCTGAAGCAGGATAATCTGAAAGAAAAAGCTTTATCTGACAAAATTGCCAAACTCTGCAACGAAGTGGAATGGAGCTGGTACCAGAATGGCAAGCCGGCTTTGTACTGGCATTGGTCGCCAACCTACAATTGGGAAATGAATTTTGCCATTGAAGGCTACAACGAATGTTTGATTGCTTACGTTTTGGGAGCAAGTTCGCCAACTTATCCGCTTTCGCCGGAAGCCTATCACAAATGCTGGGCACGAAGCGGTGGCATCAATAGTGAAACCTCCAAATACGGTTATACCCTGAAGTTGAAACACAATGGAGCAACCGAATATGGTGGTCCGCTGTTTTGGGCGCATTATTCGTATTTGGGGCTCGATCCGCGTAACCTGAAAGATAAATATGCCAATTATTGGGACGAAAACCGCAACCAGGTGTTGATCGATTACAACTATTGCGTTGAAAATCCCAAAAAATTTAAAGGTTACGGTGCCGATTGCTGGGGGCTGACAGCCAGTTATTCGGTAAATGGCTACGACGCACACATGCCATCGAACGACAAAGGCGTGATTTCGCCAACCGCAGCGCTTTCGTCATTTCCTTATACTCCGGAAGAAAGTATGCGTGCAGCCCGTCATTTCTACGACAAAATCGGTGATAAACTCTGGGGGCCCTATGGCTTCTACGATGCATTCAGCGAAACCGAAAACTGGTTCCCACCGCATTATCTGGCCATCGATCAGGGACCGATTGTCGTAATGATCGAAAATTACCGTTCGCAATTGCTCTGGAAACTGTTCATGCAAGACAAAGAGGTTCAGACCGGGTTGACCAAACTGGGATTTACATTTTGAGTCGTTTAACCACATAGTCACAAAAAAAACATAGTTCAAATTTTAATTGACAGATGTTCAGATCAAAATTTCAAAAGTCATTAGGTATTCAATTATTTCAAATGTAATTACTAATTTCTATTGTGTTCTATGTGCCTACTGCGGTTAATTTTTTCATATTTGCACCCAACGCAAACAAACAAGATTTAAACCACAAAAAATGAAAAAATCACAAAGCTTGTTGATTTTGATTGCGGTATTCGTATCTCTATTCGTTTCATGCAATCAGAAACAGACTTCCGGCGGAGATCAGCAGATGAACGCTTTTATCGACGACCTGATGGGCAAAATGACCCTTGATGAAAAGTTAGGTCAGCTGAATCTGCCCGCATCTGGCGATATCATTACCGGTGCGGGTAGCAACAACAACATCGCAGAAAAAATCAAACAAGGCAAAGTCGGCGGACTCTTCAACATCAAATCAGCTGAAAAAATTCACGCAGTACAACAAATTGCGGTGGAACAAAGCCGCCTGAAAATCCCGCTTCTTTTCGGGATGGACGTCATTCACGGTTACCAGACTGTTTTCCCGATTCCGCTCGGAATGTCGTGCAGCTGGGACATGGCTTTGATCGAAAAAAGTGCCCGCATCGCCGCGCAGGAAGCCAGCGCCGATGGAATTTGCTGGACTTTTTCGCCCATGGTTGACATTGCCCGCGATCCACGCTGGGGCCGTACTTCCGAGGGTTCAGGCGAAGACGTTTACCTCGGTTCTCAAATTGCTAAAGCAATGGTTCAAGGTTATCAGGGCGACGACCTGAGCAAAAATAACACCATTCTGGCCTGCGTCAAACATTTCGCGTTGTATGGAGCTGCCGAGGCTGGTCGCGACTACAACACCACCGACATGAGCCGCATCCGCATGTATAACGAGTATTTACCTCCATATAAAGCAGCCATCGAGGCCGGTGCAGGTACCGTGATGGCGTCGTTCAACGAAATAGACGGAATTCCGGCAACTGGTAACAAATGGTTGCTGACCGACCTTCTGCGGAAAGAATGGGGTTTCAGCGGGTTTGTGGTGACTGATTATACCGGCATCTCGGAAATGACCGCTCATGGAATGGGCGACCTGAAAGCTGTTTCGGCACTGGCTCTTAACGCCGGAGTTGATATGGACATGGTTAGTGACGGGCTGCTGAATACCACCGAAGAATCTTTGAAAGAAGGTAAGGTTACCCAACAGCAGATTGATCAGGCTTGCCGCCGCATACTGGAAGCCAAATACCGGCTCGGATTGTTTGAAGATCCTTACCGCTATTGCGATGTTAACCGTGCAAAAACCGAAGTTTTTACTCCTGAAAACCGTCAGGCAGCGCGCGAAATTGCGGCACAAACCTTCGTACTCCTGAAAAACGACAATCAGATCTTACCTCTTCAGAATAAAAAAACCATTGCTTTGGTTGGCCCGCTGGCCGACAACGCCGAAAATATGACCGGAACCTGGAGTGTTGCCGCTGATTTTTCGAAATCGGTATCGCTGCTCGAAGGACTGAAAAATACATTGGGTGGGGAAGCCAATGTGCTTTATGCCAAAGGAACCAACGTGGTGAGCGATCCGAAACTCGACGCTCGTGTCAGCATTTTTGGAAAACCAACCAAATGGGATAACCGTTCACAAAAAGAAATGATTGCCGAAGCTGTTGCTGCAGCGCGCAAATCGGATGTGGTGGTTGCCGCAGTTGGCGAATCGTCTGAAATGAGTGGCGAGGCATCAAGCCGATCCGATATCAGCCTTCCGGAGAACCAGAAAGAATTGCTGGAAGCTTTGCTGGCAACAGGCAAACCAGTGGTGATGGTGCTGTTTACAGGCCGTCCGCTGACCATCAGTTGGGAAAAAGCCAATGTTCCGGCTATCCTGAATGTGTGGTTTGCAGGTTCCGAAGCCGGAAATGCCATTGCCGACGTGTTGTTGGGCAAAGTCAATCCATCCGGAAAATTGAGCTCAACTTTCCCGCAAAATGTCGGACAAATTCCGCTCTATTATAACCACAAAAACACCGGTCGTCCGCTGGACGAAGGGAAATGGTTCTCGAAATTCCGCTCGAATTACCTCGATGTTTCGAACGACCCATTGTTCCCATTCGGATACGGTTTGAGCTACACCACTTTCGATTACAAAAACCTGAAATTATCCGATTCGGGCCTGACTGCCAATGGCCAGTTAAAGGTTTCGGTTGACCTGACCAACTCCGGAAATTACGATGGCGCCGAAGTGGTTCAGTTGTACATCCGCGATATGGTTGGCAGCGTAACCCGTCCGGTGAAAGAACTGAAAGGTTTTCAGAAAGTATTTCTGAAAAAAGGCGAAACCCGCACCGTTGAGTTCACCCTGACCGCGAAAGATCTGGAATTCTACAACAGCGAACTGAAGCTGGTAAACGAACCCGGCGATTTTAAAGTATTTGTTGGTACCAGTTCGGCCAATACGCTCGAAGCTGGGTTTGCGCTGAAATAAAAATCAGGAAAACGGGAACCGGAAAAGGGAGAACGAAAAATCAAATTCATTCTCCTTTTCCCGGTCTCCGGATTCCATTTCCAGTCATCCATTTGCAAAAACCTAACCCTATACTCATGATCTTCCGATCTCTGCTTGTGCTGTTTCTCTTTTCTGCTTTTGTTTCTTTTGGCAAAAAACCAGCTACAAAGGAAAATCCAGAACTTGTCTCGAAAATTAAATCTACTTCCGGATTAGTTGCTTTCTGGGATTTTAAAGAGGATGTCGGAAGGGTCAGAAAAGCTTATGGAAAGGGAAAATTTCCGTTGAAAGAACAGAAGGGCTTGATCCCACGGGTGAACGAAGGTCCGCTTTCAGGTTACTCCGCCCATTTTAAGGACAGCGCTTTTCTGTGCCTGCCCAATTCAAAAACAGGCAAGCTGAATATTTACGGCAAAAATCAGGGTGTAACAGTGATGGCCTGGGTGAAATGGGAAGGTAAAACCGGCTTTGTGGGAGGCATGTGGAACGAATATGCTTCTGGAGGAAAACGGCAGTATGGGCTTTTTGTGAGCCTGCCATATTATAATGGAGGCGATCAGGTGTGTGGGCATATTTCGAACTCAGGAAAACCAACTCCGCCATTTCCATACTCCATCGACTATTCGGCCAGCAAACAGAAAGTTGAAAAAAGTCAGTGGCAGTTTGTGGCATTTACCTATGATGGACAATACATCCGCTCGTATTTGAATGGTGAATTTGAAGCCCGCGAACCGGAACTAATCGATCATACCAAAGGTTTTTCGGAATATCCGGAAGGAGTAACTCACTCGAAAAACCCGTATTTTTATCCTGATGGAATGGGGAACAACGGATCGGATTTTACAGTTGGTGCTGTATTGCTTTCTCGCGGAATGGGTAACTATTTCCGTGGACAGATTGGTGGGTTGGCTGTGTTCGACCGGGCGCTGAGTGCTGAAGAAATTGGGAGATTGAAGTAGTTCCAGGTTTCATGTTCCAAATTTCAAGTGTTCGATGCTTTGACTATTATTCGTTATGTCTTCGTGGCATTGTGTTAAAACAAAACTTTCAACCATGAGAAATCTATTCTTTCCCTTTTTCGTTTTAATCTTTTCTCTTTCCTTTCAAACAAAAGCGCAGGAAACCGAAGACAGCGTTATTGTTGTAAAAGGCCAGGTGAGTGACTATACAATCACCTTGAAGAAGAAGAAATTCCGTACCGGGCAGGTTACCGGTCCCGACGGAAAACCGCTGGAAGGCGCAACAGTGATGTATCAATACAGTCCGGCGCACGATAACACTGATGCGAATGGGATGTACAAAATCGCTGATTACAGCGATACGATCATCGTAGTGTATTACCCCGGAATGGAAATGGCGTATGTGAATGTAAAAGGTCAGGGAAGTAAGGTGGACATCAAATTGTATCCGCAGAAATTAACTTCTGTAAAACCAGAAAAAGCTCGCGCAACCGAATGGTTCGATCCGTTGAACGATCATCCGAAAACCTTCTGCAACCCGTTAAACATCAGTTATAACTTCGAGCCGTACAACAACAATGTAAAAGCAAATGGCTCGTTTCGTTCGGCTGCCGACCCTATTTTGGTGAACTACAAAGGCGAATATTTCCTGTTCTCGACTAACCAGGGTGGGTTTCATTATTCGAAAGATTTAAGTCATTGGGAATTTGTGTATGCCAGTTTTCAGCGCACACCCACCGATGACGACCAATGTGCCCCTGCTGCCTATGTGAGCGGCGACACGCTGTTTTACACCGGCTCAACCTATCGCGGATTGCCCGTTTGGTATAGCACCGATCCCAAAAGCGGACGCTTTAAACGGAAAATTGAATCGGTTTCACTGCCCTTTTGGGACCCGGGATTTTTCCTTGACGATGACCAGCGGATGTACATGTATTATGGATCGAGCAACGAGTTTCCGCTGAAAGCTGTTGAACTGAACCGCAGTAACTTTTACCCCAAAAGCAAAATTTCCGATGTGATGATGCTGCAACCCAACGAACACGGCTGGGAACGCTTCGGCATGAACAACGACGACAGCACCACCCTGGCGCCTTTTACTGAAGGGGCTTTTGTGAACAAGCACAAGGACAAATACTATTTTCAGTATGGCGCACCCGGAACCGAATTTAAGGTGTATGCCGACGGCGTTTATGTAGCGGACCATCCGTTGGGCCCGTTTACTTACCAGAAGCACAACCCGATGTCGTACAAACCGGGCGGCTTTGTGCAGGGTGCAGGTCATGGCGGAACGTTCGCCGATAACTTCGGAAATTACTGGCATGTGGCCACTTGCATGTTGTCGCTCAAATACAAGTTCGAGCGGCGCATTGGCATTTACCCTGCCGGTTTCGATGAGGATGGTACCATGTACACTTCCACCGGCTATGGTGATTATCCTTGCCTAAACCCAACCAAAGCGACTGACCACCGCAGCGGAACGTTCTCCGGATGGATGCTGCTTTCGTACCAAAAGCCCGTTACTGTTTCTTCTACTGATGGCGATTTTACTGCAAAAAATGCTTCCGACGAAAATATGAGGACTTACTGGGCAGCTAAAACCGGTAATCCCGGTGAATGGTTGCAAATGGATTTGGGAGCAGTGAAAGGAGTATATGCTTTGCAGGTAAATTACTACGAGCACAGGGCATTTCAGCACAACAAAGCGATGGATTTGTACCACCAGTATCGTATTTACCAGTCGATTGACGGCCAAAACTGGACGCTGCTGGTAGATAAAAGTGACAATGACCGCGATGTGCCGCACGACTATGCGGAACTGAAAAAGCCAGTCATCACGCGCTACCTGAAAATCGAAAACATCCACATGCCCACCGGATCGTTTGCCATCAGTGATTTCCGTGTATTTGGACTGGCCAAAGGTGAAAAACCGGAAGAGGTCCGCAACTTTAAGGTGAACCGCTCCGCAGCCGACCCGCGCAACGCACAAATCAGTTGGAGCCCATCAGAACGGGCTTATGGCTACAACATTTGGTATGGGGTTTCTCCTGACAAACGCTACAATTGCATCACCGTAAACGGAGAAACCAGCTATAATTTCAGGGGAATGGACAAAGGTACAACTTACTATTTTTCGATTGAAGCACTGGGTGAGAGTGGAAGATCGAAGATGGGGAAAGAGGTGGTGGTGAGGTAAGATTTGCTTGTGTCCGTTGGTTGAAACCAACGGCAAAGGATAGGCCTGACTTTGAATGAGCGAAAATGTATTTCAGAGAGGAAATTATTCTTTGCCGTCTGCTTTAGCTGACGGATCGATTTAATATCTTCCTTCCATCAAGCTTCCGGAGAATATCGCGCAATACTAAAAGAATAAAATTTCCGTCTCGGAGTGAAGCGCGCGACTCTTTGAGTGAGAATAGTCCCCGGAAAGAGAGAGAAAATTGGTTTCCGGAGAATCGCAAAGCTCTCCCAAAGACCCAAATTTGGTACTCTGAGAGGGGATTATCGACTCTTTGAGAGGGGTGCTTGCGTCTTGTCGGAAATTAATTTCTTGAGCAGGGGCCTTTATTTTGAGATTTCGGAACCCTTTCTGCCGGCTGCCTGGAAGTTAGGAATGACGCGTTATTTCATCCCTGGGGTAATGCTCTATACAAAGTCAAAAGAGTTTCAAAACAGTTGACTGTAGCGAAAGAATGTGATATTATGGATAATAAGGAATCATTCCTATTTGTAATGAAGAAGTGGAATAGGAATAAATTGGGTAAGTTAAGTTATGATTTTAATTCTATCGAAGTTTCAAAAAACCAGAATAGGATACTCCCAGTACTAAAGCCAGATTGTTGCCATACATCGAACCTCGATCTCCTGAAATTCCAAAACTTATTTGTGTGTTTTTTACAATTTTTGAAGCGGTGGAAGTTTCCAGTTGCCATGAAAATTGGTTTTTGCTTTCAGGATAGATTGGTGCAGTATGTCCATAGTTTTTAGAATAGGCTAGAGTCAACCTGTAATTCACTGATTTAACCTTTCCTATTCCGGAAAAATAATAAAGCCTGACAGTATTGTTGATTACACTTGTTGAGCCATCTTTGTTGTATTTGGGCGAAGTGAGCCAGGGATTTCCAATGGTCATGCCTTTATAACTCCATCCATTTGGAGTTATACTATTGTTATAGTAACCATCTTGTCCTCCATAAATAACGCCATCCAGATCGTGCCAGGGACCATTCTGATCCGTAGTGCTTAAATATTCAAAAACGACACGATTAATCTGTTTAATTGATGGTAGTTTGACTGATATTCCCCATAATCCATCTTCAATGGTTGGCGTGTTGGTAATGAATTTTATGACAGGAGAATCTTCTGCAATGTTTTGCCAGTAGAAGGAAACATGTGCTATTTTAAATTTCAAATCTAAGCCCAGATTTTGGGAAATAATGTGATTTCCCAAGGCATTTTCCTGATCTCCCCAGCTAGCAGTTGAGCTTCCACTACTTCCCATAAAAATCCGGAGATAATTTTCCAATGTTACAGGCATTGTACCGTATAGATCGGATTTTCCACCCCATTGCGCCACATGTTGAACTCCATACGAAAGGTTTATAGGAAGCGAACCTCCCAAACGTATATAGGCATATTTGTGATGTAATAATAAACCCTTTAGTTCCTTTTGATCGTCAAACCAACCATGAGACAATCCCCCTTTGACCTCCAGATAACCTTTTGAATAAGGGACAGCGACATATCCATTGGACTCTATCGCTATTTTTGGCATCGGCCTGCTATTTTGTGACCATAACATTCCTCCGCTCGAAAGTTCTTCATCCTGGTTGCCAAAAACCTGCCTCTTACTACCTGCATAAACATTCAGGAAATACATTTTCCCCTCCGCATAGAGTTCTCCAGGGAAAAATCTGTTTCTGGTGCTGGAAAGATTTCCGTCTAATTCTACTCCAAACCCGTAGTCAAAAGTTTTTTGGGTCTCCACTTGTTTATGTAGTGTCGCCCATATGGTCAACGAGTTGGGAGAAATGTCGTATCGATCGTATTGATTAGCTGTTGACAGGAATGGTGCATAAGAGCCTGATCCTCCGTTAAAACGGGTATTGATCGTGTATTTGACCGAATCAGTTTGACTTTGAGCCTGGAGTAAAACTGATGCAAGTAGAAAGATCAGAGTTTGTAGATATTTTAACTTCATTTTGCCATCATTTAGGGTTGAAACGTCCATACATCCGATTTTCGTTCCAAATCATCTTCACCTCCAACAACATAGCCTTTTCCATTGATTACAAACGCTGCAACATTCTGACGGGCTCCACCAGGGAAATCGCCACATCTTGTCCATTCATTTGTTGCAGGATCATATTTTACCACATCAGACAATAATCTTCCCCCATTCAAAGATCCATTCCAATATCGCCCCAGCATAATATATCCTTGCCCATTAATGGATATTCCTTTCGATAAAACCCGCACTTCTGGTAAATCAGCAACCCGACTCCAACTGTCGGTCTCGGTATGGTAACAATAAAAATCTTTATACCGTTCAATGTCATAGCCGGTTCCAACATAGAGATTTTTCCCGATTGCAAATCCGGCAGTTCCGGTTCTTTTTACAGGGCAATCCTTTAATTGTGTCCACTCATTGGTTTTTGGATTGTATTTATAGGTGTCGGGTTTAAATTGCGTGCTCGTATAACCTTCGGTTGTATAAATGCAATCGTCAATTACAGCGCAAAATAAGTCATTCGAAGCTTTGCCGGGGAATGATGCTACCTGTTTCCATTGGTCGTTTATTATATCGTATTCCCAGAAATCATTATAAATGGGGCCGGTATATGGCGCAATGGCTCCTAATCCAACATAGGCTTTATCTCCAATTACTGCGCCAATGGCTTTTACTCTGGCCTCTCCGGGGAAATCAGTTTTCTTTGTCCATTGATCGGTTTGACTGTCATATTGCCATAAGTCTTTCAGAAAAGCATCTCTTAAACCAGCCCTTCCAAGACCAATAAAGGCTTTATCCTGATGGGCAAATGAAGTTGCTGATGCCCGGGCTTCTCCCGGAAAATCATTTAATTGTTTCCAATTGCTGATTGGTGTTAGATCATACTTGTGACATGCACTAAACAGAAAAAATAACAGCAACGAGCAATACTGTATTAAATTGCGAAACATTTTTTAGTGCTTTTACTGATGGAGATAGGCAGAAATTTTGTCTTGAAAGATTAAAGGGAAGGCTTATTTTAGAAGATAGATTCTTGTTTTAGAACTATCGGTTATGTGGTATTTCATTAATAACGATACACATGCATTGGGAAGGATGATAGATAAATCAGGCTTTAATCCTGAATTACGATTTGAATGAAGTCATTTATAAATTTCATTTTTACCGTATAGTCAATGGTTAGAAAGCCCATCGACTATAATACTATATGCTTTCAAACGATTTTTTTAAGGTTGTGATTTTTGTGCGTAAGAAGTTTTTGTGATCAGTTTTTGAAGATGAAACTTTGACAGTCTTACTTGTATTTAGTTCAGTATCTAATGATTCAAATTTTGAATTTTTCGAAACGAATTCCGGTACAATCTTCTTCATTCGGGTTACAATTTGCCATTCATCTTCCAGATTCAGGTTATCAAGCAATTCATTAATACGAGCTTGTACCTTTTCATATTTGAGAGGTCTGATTTTCCCAATCATAATCTTTTTATTTGCTGTCGGAAGAGTTTCTTCTTTTTCTGCGAGTAACTCTTCATATAGTTTTTCTCCCGGACGAAGACCTGTTTCTATAATTTGGATTTCAGAATGTGGAATAAAACCCGATAATGAAATCATTCGTTCGGCTAAGTCATAAATACGTACGGGGTCACCCATATCGAAAAGATAAATTTCTCCACCATTTCCCATAAATCCGGCCTCCATTACTAATTGGCAGGCTTCAGGGATGGTCATGAAATATCTGATGATATCCCTGTGCGTTACAGTAACTGGTCCTCCGTTACTGATTTGCTTTTTGAAAATTGGTATAACAGAACCATTGGACCCAAGTACATTGCCAAAACGGGTGGTAATAAACTGTGTTTTCATACCTGGATGTTGCGATAATGCCTGGATATAAAGTTCACAGATTCGTTTTGTTGCACCCATGACATTGGTTGGATTAACGGCTTTGTCTGTTGAAACCATTACAAATTTTTCAACTCCGAACTCAACACTCAAATTGGCAATATTTTTTAATCCGCCAACATTATTACAAACGGCTTCATAAGGCTGAAGCTCCATAATTGGCACATGTTTGTATGCTGCAGCATGATAAACGATATGTGGTATGCACTCACCAAAGATCTTGCGCATTTTAAACTCATTGGTTACATCCGCCACATAAGTGTGCAACTGCACATGAGTGAGTATTGCAAGAATTTCATTTTTAATTTCGAAGATAGCAGATTCAGCCTGATCAACGATGATGATACTTTCCGGATTAAGATTTGCAAGTTGTCGCACAATTTCGGATCCAATTGAGCCCGCGCCACCGGTTACCATAACCCTTTTGCCAACAATGCCCCGACTAATGGCATCTACCTTCATAGAAATAGGTTCACGACCTAACAAGTCTTCAATACGGACTGCTCTAATCTTCCCTTCTTCCATCTTACCATCAAGTAAGTTGGATGGATCAGAAACCTCCTTTACTTTCAATCGATTGGACAAACATTGGTCAACAATTTCCCTTTTTCGTATTATTTCTATATGAGGTGCGGATATGGCCAGTACTACTTCTTGCACCTTATGTTCTACAATCAGATTTTCGAATGCTTTTTTAGGAGAAAATATTTTTACTCCTCCAACGCGGCTATCCCAAAGATTTGGATTGTCATCTATAAATCCAACTATGTTGTAGTGGATATTGGTGTCTTTCATAATCACGCTGTGGGCAATACTTCCCATTACACCTGCACCATAAATCATGACATTGATTGTATCGTTTGGTTTCGTAAGCAGATTCCGATAAGCATACTGTACCCCGAATCGAAAAGAAACCATTAGGAAAACAGATAGAAAATAGTGAACAATGATGATCGACCAGGGAATTAGAAGTACATCGGCTAAACTATGCCCAAAAAAGCTTAGCAGAAAATAGCCGCTTGAAAAGACCAGATGTGCTTTAGCTAATATGATCGCATCATGCATGGTGGAATGTCTGAGGATTCCCCGGTGTGGTTTGAAAATCAATGCGGCCAACAAGAAAAAAGGTAATCCTGTCATGAATTGTACCAACATCATGGGGACATCTACATGTTCAGAAACGAGGTTAAAGCGGAGAAGGTATGTCAACAAAAAGGTTGAAAAGGCAATGACAGCATCTACCATCAGAATTATCCAACGCGGCAAAAATCCTTTATCTATTAGTTCCTTTAATTTTATTCTCATGTTGCAATTCTTTTGCAGGGTATATTTCCAACAGTTTAATCAATAAAGAATAGTACATTGTGAGATAATGTAATCTTACTAATTACATCAATTTAATTTTTTTGTAACAAGAAAATGCATCCGAATTCTCTTTGTATAGAAACGATTTATTGTAAAACTTATTATTCAGTTATTCCTGAAGTATAATGAATATATTATACCCGGAAATTTTCACCTTTCAAATTTAGTTATTATAATGTCTAAAGGAATCCCTAATCAACTATGGAAGGCAGAAAATGAATGAGAGTACCATTCTCTTCCATGAATGGTCTGATTTAGGATATGAATGAGCTATTATTTTTTTGTATCACCGGAAGAAATACCGGAAGATGGTACTTTATCTAAAACTCAAGGATGGGTATTAATTACTTTCAAATGATTTTGAGAAAATTAATTCATCATTCAACGTGTCAGTTCAAATGACTTAATTGTATTAATTAGTCTGCCATTGAATAGATTACAATACTTTTTTTAGATTCAGGCCTACTTGCTTCAGACAAGTAATTAGGCTATGATTAACTGAAAACTCCATCCAATACTGCAAAGATTCGTTTAAAAGCTTCATCTGTAAGGTTTGAGCCTGAAGGCATGCAAAGGCCAGTATCAAATAAATGCTCGCTGACTCCATTGCCATAAAAGGGATTGTTCTTAAATACAGGTTGCAGGTGCATCGGTTTCCAAAGAGGGCGACATTCAATGTTTCCCGTTTCAAGTGCCAATCTCAGGGATTCGCGATTGATGCCCTTATTCTTATCCGGATCGATTATAATTGCGGTTAACCATCGGTTAGAATTATATCCTTTTGGTTCGGGTTGGAATTCGATGTGGTATCCTTTTGCATTTGCAGTTTCAAAATACGAAACATATCGTTCGTAGTTTTTACGTCGGGCAGTCACTCGTTCATCTAAAACTTTCATCTGCCCTCGGCCAATACCTGCCAAGACATTGCTCATGCGGTAATTGTATCCGATTTGAGTATGTTCGTAATGAGGGGCTTGATCTCGGGCCTGAGTTGATAGGAAACGTGCCTGTTGTATTAAATTCGCATCATCAGAAAGCAAAGCGCCGCCTCCACTGGTAGTGATGATTTTATTCCCGTTGAAACTCAATATTCCGAACTTGCCAAATGAGCCACAGTTTTTACCATTAATGTTAGAGCCCAATGCTTCGGCTGCATCCTCAATGACTGGAATGTTATATTTTGCTGCTACTACCATTATTTCTTCCATGTTGGCAGGCATGCCATATAAATGAACCGGAATAATTGCCTTTGGTTTTTTTCCCTTGGCTAGCTGATCCTGAATTGCTTTCTCCAAATAGACCGGGCTCATATTCCAGGTTTCGGGTTCACTATCTACAAAGATTGGTGTTGCACCCAGGTAAGCAATGGGATTGGCTGAGGCAGAAAAAGTCATACTTTGACATATCACCACATCGCCGGGTTTTACATCCAGCATAATTAAAGCCAGGTGAATGGCAGATGTTCCTGAGCTTAGTGCCGCTGCATGTTTTGCTCCTATGTAATCTTGCAAATCACTTTCAAATCCATTTACATGGGGGCCAAGTGGAGCAATCCAGTTGGTGTCAAAAGCTTCCTTAACAAATTGTTCTTCCAACCTTCCCATATGAGGAGAAGATAACCATATTTTGGGTTTCATATTGTATGTTGTTGATTGTGTGCATTCAATGTAGCAATCCGTTGAACGTAGGATTGCTTCGTCCTTTGTCCTCGCAATGACAGGGTCATTTAATAGAACCCCTTCAGTTTTCGATTTAAAATCGTACAGAATATAATCCTGAGATCCAGCCAAAGGCTCTGCTTTTTCATATACATTAAATTAATTCGGACCTTATCCGGGAAGATGACTTCATTGTTGTATTTGATCGGATTTTCCTGTAAAGCCAGTAACTCTTCTTCATTCGAATATTTAAGACTTGCAGGTCCAGTTATCCCGGGTCGTAATTTTAATGTCAATCGGTCGTTTCCTTTTAGCTGATCGGCATATCCCGGAACATCGGGACGGGGACCGACTAAACTCATATCTCCTTTTAACACATTCCATAACTCTGGTAATTCATCGAGTTTGTATTTGCGAAGTATTGAACCCATTGGTGTAATACGGCTTTCTCCTTTTATTGAAATCGTGCTGCCGTGGTGACCTACTTTCATGGAGCGAAATTTAACCATTTTAAAAAGCTTTGCATTTCGGCCAACACGGTATTGGCTGAAAAACACAGGTCCAGGCATATTTAACTTGATTAAAACAACGATGATAAGCAAAACAGGCGCTAAAATCAATAAACCCAGAAAAGAGGAGATGAAATCGAAAATTCGTTTCGTGATCATATCTAAGAAGGAGAACTCCCTTTATATTCTTTTTTTTATGGCATTAGCTGAATAACAAATGAAATAGTAGAAGCTACTAATGATATTTATCTTTTCTATTTGCCGATACACTCGCCATACATTTTTAGCAGCCTTCCATTTATTTGCAGTATTTGAAGTAGGAACCAAACGGTAGGAAGCCAAGATTTCATCTATTCCATATGCTTTAAACCCTCGCTTCATTATCAATAACCATAGAGCCATATCATGACTTGATTTAATATTTGGCATTTCAAAATAACCTGTTTTGCTTTTGTCAATAACAACTGTAAGACATCCAATAATAGTATTCCCTAAAAAATGTCGGTAATCAATTATTTTGGGAGCATGTATTGTTTTATTTAAATTTTTACCTGAGATATCTATTGTTTGATAAGATGAAAAGCAAAAGGCGATATTTTTTTGCTTCATAAATTCCAATTGCTTTTCAAGTTTGTTGGAAGCCCAAACATCATCGCTATCTAAAAATGCTATAAACTGACCCTCCGCTTTACGTAAAGCAATGTTCCTAGCTTCAGCAGCACCTACATTCTTGGTTAATTGAATAAGCTTTATCCGATTATCTTTTTTGCAATAATTCAGAATTATTTCGGTGGAATTATCTTTAGAACAGTCATCGACAATTAGCATTTCCCAATTTTGATATGATTGTGCTAAAACCGAATTGATTGTTTCTTCAATGAATCGAGCAGTATTATAACTAGGTGTAATAATTGAAAACAAGTTATTCATCAATTAATATTAATAGGGTTGGCATATTTGGTTTGATACTGAAAAAATACCACTAGATAAATTATTAAATAACCTATGTGTAAAGTATTATTTGATAATGAACTAATTACTAAAATAACAAATAGCATTATTAATCTAGGTTCTTTCATATAAAATGAGATTTTTAAACTTAAAATAAATATTAAAATCAAAAAAGTCAAATATAATACTAGACCAACAATTCCAGAAGTGAGTAAAACTTCCAAGTAAGTGTTGTGAAGACTATTTAATCCTTCATTTGTTTTTAATAATAATCTTGTTTGATTAATCCCATATCCAAATATTGGGTTTTCTGATATTAAATTAAGCGAATAATTCCACAACGGAATCCTGTTTGTACCTGATTTATTTCTCTCTAATCTAATCTCGACCATTTTCATTATCATTTCATTCTGAAGAATGAAATGATAATAGATATAAAAAAACACACCTGTGAAAATCACAGAAAACTTGAAAATTTTTAAATATTGTTTACTGTATACAACTTGAATAAGAAAAATTGCAGCCAATATAATTATCCCAGTTGTTGAAAATGTTAAAACTAGATTTAAAATACTTAAAGAAATGAATTTATAATTTTTGGAATGAATAAAAAAAACTAAGAAAAAAAGACCGTTTAAAATATAACTGTTAGGACTTTCAGCAAAACCTCTCAATCGCGGGAATGCACTTTCTTTCATTATTCCTAGATAAGCTTCTCCATTAGGAATCAAAGAGTAATATGAACTAAAAATGCCAATAAGATAAAAAGCTAAAGATCCAATAATGTATATCTCTCCAATTAATAAAATTTTCTTTTCTAATTCTAATAATGAATATTTAGAAACTTCACAACGAAAATATATATATGTAATTATCAATAGAATTTCAAGAAGGACTAATCTACAAGCCAAAAGTAAATCAATGGCATATATTATTGTGAAAATCAAATATATATACAAGAATAAATAGTTGATTTCATAAATTTTGATTTTTGCAATTTTTCTGTAAGTAAAGAAGTAGAGGAGTACAAAAGGTATAAATAAATGATATAATTTAACATTAACTGATAATATCGTTATTTGTAATGTGTCAAAAAACAAAAAAGCGACAATAATCAATACAAGAAAAATATTTTTCATTCAAACTTTCCTTCCTTTTTAAGTTTTTCATAGTTATGAATGTCCCTGTTTTTGAATATAATTGCTGGATTTCCCCCTGCAATTCCATATTTTGCAATATTGTTTACAACAACAGCTCCAGCTTGTATAATAGCTCCCTCACTGATTGTAACTCCTCCTAAAATAATAACCCGATCACCTACCCAAACATTATCTTCTATTATAACAGATTTGTCAATTGTTTTTTTTTTATCATATGGTATGGCATTACCAAAATCGTATTTATGATAGGAATTGATGATTAAAATATCTTTACCTGAATGGAAATTATTACCGATTAGAACTTCTCCAACACCTCTAATAATCATTCCATTCAAATTCACATTATTCCCTAAAAAGGTATTACATGTTAATCTAGAATAAAAATTGACTGTAAGATTTGTACCATAACTGCCTACAGTATTTTTTACATAATATGTGAATAGTGTGGTCATGATTTTTCTAATTAGTTTCAAAAACATAATAGTAAATTTTAAATTTAAATACTAGAAATATGCATAATAAAAATAGGAACCAGGTTATTGCGGATGAATATGCAATGCCTGTAACTCCAAAAGATTTAATAAAAAAATAATTCAATATTAGATTTATCATGGCACCCGAAAAAGTAATTATTGCTAATAATACGGTTTTTTTTAAATAAAAATAGAAGTTTGTAAATAGAAAATAAATTGATTGAAAAAGAATACCTAGTAATAAAAAAGGAAAATATTCTCGAGATTCATGGTAGCTTTTATCTAGCAAAATATTAAACAAAAAGCCAGAACTCAAATAAACGATTAACCCGATCAAAATAAATAATAAGCCAAGCATTATTGTAATTCTAAATGCACTTTTAAAATCTCTGTATTTTAATAGATTAAAGAGCATTGGGCTCCATGCTTGATTTACAGAACGGCTAAACAACAAGACAATGGCTGCCATTTGATATGCGGCAGCATATAAGCCTACTGATTCATTTCCTTTAAATAGCGATATGAAATATCGACCAGACATTATGATTGTTGTACCTCCAATTACATGTGGTATTAAAGGAATGCCAAATTTTAAAATTTCATTTATTTTTTGTTTCGAAATTGTAAAATCAATATAACCCCTTTTAAATAAAATAATAATACCCAATATAGAAAACAAGAAAAGGGCAAAATAAATACCTCCTAATCGACCTAAATAGCCATATTTAAAACACATTACAAAAATTGTTGAAAACGTGAAATCTGAAACTGTTTGTAATGCGTTGAATGACAGGTATTTTGTGGCTTCTTGCTGAGCTTGATACAACACTAAAACAATGGCAGGAATTAGACGAAGGATAACAAAAAAAGGTAAAAAAAGTACTAGAGTTATTGGAATAGAAAATAAATCACTAATTACATTATTTAATGTTATAAAAAGAATGAGAATTATTACAAAGGATGTAATAGAAATAAAAATTCCATTTGTTATATATATGCTTAACTCTTTTTTATCAATTTTATAAAATTCAACTGCGATACCAGAGTCGATATTTAACAAAACAAAGGGAGCTAAAAAAAGAATACTTGTATCAATGAGAGATAATAGGCCATAACCTTCGGCTGAAATATATGAAGTTAAGATAGGGAGCATTATAAATGGAACTAATGATTGTAGTCCATTACTTAAACCATATATAATTACATTTTTAGATAATCGTATAAAATTCATCTTACCTTAAATATCATCTTCATCAATTATTTTGATACTTTTTGCATAATATTCATAAACTAAATCAATATCATCTTTATATATAGATGTAGCATAATTGAATTTGAAAGCAACAGCTTCAACTCCATATATTTTTTCTAGTGTTATTAAGGCAGTTGAATAGAATGATGCAATCAAAGAAGGAATTGTATTATTATTAATAGCAAATAATTCTATAGGATACTCTAAACGCTTTACTTCAATATTGTTAAATTCATTAATTCTTACTAACATTGAAGACTTCTCGCTTCTATGAGGAATGTAAATTATTCGCTTTTCATTATATCTGTTAGAAATATTACTGATAAGTCTCAAATAATATTCTTCCGTAACAATTTGATATGTATACAATGCTGAACCAATAAATAGAACTATATTTTCATTTTTTATCCTGTTTTTTATAAATTTAGAATTTAAATGTTTGTAATTATTTTTTATTGAAATTTGATTTGTAATTAATACCAAATCAAAAATGCTAAACCAATTATAATAATGTTTTTCTGAAAATTTATTTTGGATATTTAATGTTAAACTACCATCATCAATTAGCATTATATTCTTTTTAAATGGAATAATAAATCGGATAAAATTAGAATTGTAATTCCCAATGTAAATGGTTTTGTATGATTTATAAATAAAAAAAAATAGCAATTTCAATAAAATAATTTTTACATAATCAATTATATTTCTTTTTTTTACATTAATTGTCACATATTTAATTTTGGCTAAATTATTTATATCTAATTTGATAATTGTTTTTTCAATTTGGTTATCATTGAAATGTTCGCCCGATAACCGCACTAAAATTATTTGTTTATCAGCAGAAAATGTTTGAAGTGCTTCGTAAGCATTTATTAATTGTAATGGTGACTCAATAACAAATAATTGTTTCATATTAATACGTAGTAGCTAATATAAAAAGGAATGTGAATGATTTATTTCTTTAATTCTTGGGGGAATAATTATCTGATAATTCTTGCCGGATTTCCTGCTGCAACAACACCTTTTGCAAAAGATTTTGTAACTATAGAACCTGCACCGATTACGGTATTCTCACCAATTTCAACTCCTGGCAAGATTATGGTATTTGCACCTATCCATGCCCCCCGATTAATAATAACTCTTTTGGATTGTGTGTGACCTTGGTAGTAAATAGGAATGGTAGGATCTGAGAAATTATGATTTTCTACGTATATGTGAACTCCACTACCAATTAAAACATCATCATCAATAATTATTGAAACATCGAGAGTAGCTGTTTCCCCATGCAATTGAACTGCAGGTCTTATTACAACATTTTTACCAATCGAAATTTGGGAACAGCCCACTATATATGCACCAGGTCTTATTTCAGCAGAATCGCTAAAATAATAAAACTTTTTTTTACCGAGTTTTATCATTGTTGACTTGAAAAAAAGTCTCCAATGAGTTAATGGGATATCGGGTCCGATGCGATCTGTATTTTTCCAAAACTTATACTTTTTAATGAATTCTCTGATCATATAAAATGGAGGAATGCTAATTTATATCAGGAAAGATGCTACAGTATTATTCGTATGATATTTCTATTCAAAGGGAAAGCGAGATTTTATTATCACTTCTCCTTTGAAATAACCATGGTTAGTTGCTGGCAAAACACAATTGAAGTTAATCATCCAATCCACTTACCCAAACATTATGACGTAACTGCCAGACACCACTTTCATTTTTACCCCATAAATGTGGTGATCGGAATTTGTCAGCAAGTTCATTGCGAAAATAATCCGGATCAATTTCCAGATATTCCATGATCTCATTGAAGTAGCGGTCGGGGAATTCACCGTCAAATTTCTTCACTAACGCCACCCCATCTTCACGGGTCAAATGTTTGTTTCTTATTTCCTGGGCAGCATCATAAGTCGCACGGCCAATACCAAACTTAATGAAAGTAGTATAGTAGTGTAAATCATCAATTTTGTCATCAATACTGTTGTATTTACTGTAAGTTCCCTGGGTGCGGAATGGGCGGGCATGAAAACCAGTATTCTCAACGGCATAATAGTAAACTTCCTGAGGTGTCCATCTCAGGTAATATCCTAAATAATGTACCTGAATATTTGATTTCTCCAACTCCTTTGAATCGGCAGGAAGGAAGGAGATTAAATCATTAAGAGGAACATTGTATTTTTCACGCAACTCGCGTACAGAAACTCCCCCTAAGTAGATTTCATCCAGATTCTTATAGCTGTAATAAGATTTATCACGCAATGAGGTAGAATTGTCTGCAATGGGATTGCCATATTCAGCTTCGTTCTCTCCGTAAAATATTAGAGATAACCCATATTTGCTTGCAATTTTTGGCGCTAAATTTTTCTGGCCAAGAATGAAAGTTTGAAATGGATGAAATAGGTTTTCAATGGATAATTTTGTTAACAGCTTCATTGTTTTGCCATTCCGGTTAAATGAGATATTATCAATTCCACTATCAATCCAGTTTTTGAAATTCTTATATCCATATTCGGTATAAAGAATTGGAGGCCAGGTGCATGTTAAGGGATGCATCCCATATTTGTGTTTTAGTACGTGTGCCTGAAAGGCACTGTCTTTTCCTCCGCTTCCTGGGACCAAACAGTCATAACTTCCATCTTTGCTTCTATGTTTGTCCAATAATTCAAGTAGTTCCTGTTCTCTTTTCTCCCAATTAATAGCCTCTTTGGTTTCTGATGTCCGGCAGGCGTCACATACACCTTCTTCATCGAAATTCATAGTAGTCTTTTTACTATCCTTGGTGTGTTTGAATTCGATGGCAGAGGTAGGTCTCTGGTTGCTCATGACGCATTTTTTGCAAAATTTTACTTCATGAGGAAGACCATAGTAAGTCTCAAATTGTTGCTCTTTCATTGTAGTTTTATTTTAGATTGTTAATTATCGCCCAGTTGTTGTAAATTTTTAAACCTTCGGTTGCACTCTTTTCCGGGTGAAACTGACAGGCAAACAAATTATCTTTTTGTATGCTTGAAACATAGGTTTTCCCATCATAGTTTGTTTGTGATAAACCAACCGGCTCCTCCGGATCAACATAAAAAGAATGAACAAAATACATAAACTCACCTTCTTTAACGCCATTCAATGGTGTATTATCCCATGAATTGTCGTTTATTTTATGAATCTGATTCCATGCAATCTGAGGTACTTTCCGGGTTTCACCATCGCGGTTGGTATTATTAAACCGTATAACTTGTCCTTTGACTAATCCCAAACCTTTAGATTGTCCAAATTCTTCACTTTCGGAGAATAAGAGTTGAAGTCCTAAACAAATCCCCAAGAATGGTTTGCCTGAATCGACGAATTTTTTGATTGGATTGATCAGATTAAGCTCTCTTAAGTTATTCATAGCATCACTAAAAGCACCAACTCCAGGAAGCACTATTGCATCAGCAGATTGAATTTCGTCTGCATTTGAAGTGATGCTGACATTCAACCCGATATTAGTTAACGCCTGATTCACACTAAAGAGATTACCAAGGTTGTAATCAATAATTAATATTTTTTTTTGTGGATGTATCATATTAAAATCTTGTTGGAATTTTGGCATTAATAAGAGCTGATCTGATCTCTTGTATTGTGCTTGGTGTAATCTTTTTTGGAATTTTTCCGCTATTTAAGAAGGAAATATTTCCTTCTGTTTTATAATCAGAAGAAAGACTCTCAAATGATTGCATTACCGAATAATGTAGGATAGAAGCAATAGTTACTGCATCAGCTTTGCCAAAGAGAATTGCACGAGTTATATCTTCAGGCGTGCTTGCACCCCCGTGGGCAATAACTGGAATGGAAACTGCCTCACTAACTGATTTAATTAGCTCCAGATCATATCCTTCACCAGTACCTTCTTTATCAACAGAAGTAATTACAATTTCACCTGCACCCAGTTCTTCCACTTTTTGGGCCCAAGAAACGACCTCTAAACCGGAATATTCACGACCATTGTCTGTAAAAGCCAGATATCTCCCATCCGTATTTTTTATAGCTTCTATTGCGACAACAATAGTTGAAGAACCGAATTTAAGCGATGCTTCGCGAATAAAATGAGGGTTTTTAATTGCGGCAGTATTAATTGCAACCTTATCGGCTCCGGCTCTGAGAACGTTACGGATATCATCGATCGTTCGCAAACCACCGCCAACAGTTAATGGGATGAATATCTCTTTCGCTGTTTTTGTTATGATGTCGTGTAAACTGTTTCGATCATACAAACTGGCAACAGTATCCTGAAAGAAAAGTTCGTCAGCTCCATTTTCGTAATAATAACGTGCAAAGTCCTCAGGTTTTCCAAGTACACGTAATCCTTCAAGATGAATACCCTTTACCAAATTTGGACCTTTTATATCAAGGCGGGGAATAATTCGTATATTAAGCATATTGTTGTTATTATATTTTAGATACAAGTCCAACCTCCATCGACAATGAGATTCTGACCTGTAATATATTTTGCCTCATCAGATAGTAAAAAAGAAACTGCAGGTGCAATATCATCAGGATTACCCAATCTACCTATGGGCACTTTTGCTTTGTATTTGGAAACAAAAGACGAGTGTTGCTGATCAAATATTCCACCGGGAGAAACGCAATTGACACGTATCCCTTTTTTCCCATAATAGGAGGCGAGGTATCGTGTAAAGTTGATCAGACCACCTTTTATTGCAGAATAGGCTGCCGGTGAAGTCCCTCCGTATTCTTCGTATAGTGTAAAATCGTTCCCCACCACTCCATAAATGGAAGCAATATTGACAATCGCTCCACAATTATGTGCTGCCATAATTTTCAAAACCTTTTGACAACAAACGAAATAGCTATTGAGTTGCATATCAACATTTGTACGCCATGATTCCGGATCAATATCTTCGAATTTGGTTCCCCAATCGTTAGTTCGGGGGTATGCATTGTTTACCAATCCATCGATTCTTCCAAATTCTTCAACAATTAGGTTTATCCCAGTTTGAATAGATTGATCACTGGTAATATCCATTTGGAGAGTTCCTTCCCGTAGATTTGTCTTTACCCCAATATCAGAATTAATGGATATGCCGCCTTTGCGATTGATATCAGCAACAAGTTCTTTCCCAATTAATCCGGAACCACCTGTAACGATTATAATTTTATCTTTTAATATCATTGTTCCAGACAAATTTTGAGTATGTAGTAAGCATCAGAAATGGAGTCAAAAGTATCTGTTTTTTTTCTTAAACAATCAATATAATATTCCATTTGTGTTTGATAAGTATCTGCTATTCGTTGTTTGGATGAAAAGAGGATTTGATTGTTGCAGGTGATTTGATTTTTTAACAAATCAATGTTCCATGTTTCATCTTCGAATACAAGTTCTAAAGTGCGTTTTGAATCTCTTCTGTAATAGTTTAAAACTACACTTGCACAGAAACCGTTATAATCCAAAACATAGTTGGCATAATCAAAGGAAGAAATGGCTAAGGATGATTGATTTTTAAATTTTCTATCGACCGTTTTAGGGGTTCCAAATAACCAATAAAGATAGTCTAATTCGTGAATTAAGTCAATGTGAACGCCACCTCCCAATTCGGAATTAGCGGAATAGGTTTTTCTGAAATCAACATTTGGTCTCCAATCCGGCAAATAGGAACCACAATAGACATTCACCTCATTGAGCCTTTTGTCGTGTAATTGAGGTAATTTCTCTTTAATGAATCTGATGCAATCCAGAAAGCGTAAATTACAAGCAACATAAGTGCTGATTCCCTTTTTGTTAACTGAAATAACCAGATTTTCAATATCTACAGAGGAATAGATTGGTTTTTCAATAAATAAGGGGAATCCAAATGATAATAGTTGCTCAATGCTCTTTTTATGCTCCGAAGTAGGATTGGCTACGATTGCAAAATCAATAGCGACAGATTCAATCTCTTCAATCTTAAAAATATTTATTACACCCGGATGTATTTTAGCATGTACCGTTGAGCGTAGTGCAAAGATTTCTGCGTCAGGAAGTATAGAATTAATGGCCTTAACATGTTTCTGACCAATAGAACCCAATCCAATAATTAAAACCTTCATAGTGGAAAATCCAGTTTATTGTTTCCCATCAATAAGGAGAGGATCTCAAAATCGATGGAGTGATCCAGATCAAAGCAGGTGTGTGGAACTTCATAAATGAGCGATTTGTCAGTAATGGCTCCCTTGTATCCTAAATCAAAGAATGCTCTTTTATAAAAGTAGAATGATGCATTCATGTCATAAACTTTGGGAGCAGATTGGCGTGTTAATACCAAACCTTCGGGTTGTTTGACCTGTGCAAAGAATCCATTCTCCTTTTGTTCAACCATATTAAAATAAGGGCTTCTGCTGGCCAGACTTACAGAGAAAAGATTGATTGCTGTATCATTCTTTTGTATGATTTCAAAGGCATCGGTTAAATCCTGCAAGTTTCTTAGGGGCGAAGTAACATCCATATCCAGTATGTAATCAAAATAACTATCGTTTGCCTTTTCTTTCCAGAATAGAACATCTTTTATAGCATCGATTTTACCTACGGTATCCCCAGCAAGATATTCAGGTCGGCGATAACTTGATTTTAACCCACAACCTTCAGCAACTTTTACGATCTCTTCAGAATCTGTTGATAATTCGATGTCAACATGATTAAATTTCTGCTGAAATTGTTTAGCTAGCTGTATGGTGAAATCTATCAATGGTTTGCCATTAAGTCGTTTTATATTCTTACCTGGAATACCTTTTGAACCACCACGGGCACATATTGTAATAAGTATATTCATACGCAAATAATTTGTTTTTTAAAGGTCGTATGTAATAGCCATGGGGATACTTTCATTTCGGTTGGCGATTTCTCAACTATGGCTATTTCATGTTTTTATAAGTGACGTATAATTTCTTTTGCCTTGTTGTAATCATCATGTTTGCCAATATCAATCCAATATCCAGTTATGGGGCTATGTATTAATTTGCCATTATTTGCCATTATGGTATCCATTAAGTCGGTTGCATTAAAGAATGATTTTTTGGGAATGTGAGCCAGGCTTTCTTTTTTGATTAGGTAAATACCAGCATTGGCATAATAGGTGTTTTTTGGCTTTTCTTTAAAACTGGTAATGCAGTTGTCTTTTAACTCCATTATGGCGTAAGGTATATCAACGGAATAAGGTATGGATGCAACTGCCATGTCTGCATTTTCTTTTTCAAAGTCCAGGTAAAAATCTTCAAAATCAATGTTGGTAAAAATATCTGAATTTAATACCAATAATGCCTCATGGGCAATTTTATCAATTTGTGCCACACAGCCAATTGTGCCCAGTGGTTCGTCTTCTTCTATGTAATTAATTGAGATTCCTTTTAAGGAACCATCCCCAAAATAGTTCATGATCTGGTCTGACAGATAGCGTACTGAAATGGTAATAGTATCGATTCCAAAAGAGATTAATCGGTCGATGTTGTGTTCGATTATTGGTTTATCTCCTAATAGAAGCATTGGCTTTGGAGTTTTTTCGGTCAATGGGCGCAAACGTTCCCCTTTCCCACCGGCCATAATCACTGCATGAAGCGGAAGAATGGAGTTTAAGCGGGAAAGATCGTAAACTTTTTCAATTTGACCGGAAGTATTCAATTTAGGTAAAACTTTTATGCCTTCCTTTTTCAACCGGTGAATGGTGGAAACGTCAATTTTGCTATTGATAAAGCTAAAGTTCGGATAGCAAAATTGGAATACAGAACTTTCCAGATTTAATCCTTTAATCAAGCCCCGCCTGATATCTCCATCGGTTACCGTCCCTATTAATTTTTCATTTCCATCCAGTACAAACAACGTTTGGTTGGATTTTTCCTGATCTAGTTTTTTAAGTGCTTCCAAACATCCAGCTTCTTTGTGGATGGCATAGTTGTTAAAATTCTTCATTAAATGTTTTTTAGGATAAAACAGATATTTTTTGCTGCGTTTCCTTTATAGTAAATATTTTTGCCTGTATAAACAGGATTATTTTCAATTTCCGACACAGATTGCATGATCATTGTTTTATTGAAGGGCATATTGAAAATATTTTGACTTTGTTTTCTTCCTTTCTGTCTATAACCCAGATTAATGACCCATTTCCTGAATGATGCCGCTTCAATAATACCACTGGAGGTATTTCCCAAAAGAAAAGAACAAAACTTCAAAGCGGTGAAATAGGCTTGAGATCCCAGATTTTCGAAACAGTGAATTCTATTTCCAGAATGTTCAGGCAATTGAAGTAATCTATTGCGGATAAGAGTTCCATTGGTATCTGCATTTGGAAGAGTAATAAGGACTTGATAATTTTTTAGCTCCAATAAGGCTTTTGCCAATTCGCCTACGTATATCCTGTTCATCGCAGGAGTAACAGTTTCGGGATGAATAGTTACCAAAATGGTTGGTTGATTCAAATCAATACCAAGTCGACTTAAAAAATCATCTTTTGAAAGAAGAATTAATGAATTTAAATTATCAAGACTTAATGCACCGATGTCGTATATGTTTTCTTTTGATTCGGTCAATTCGGCAACCCGTTCTCCATGTTCTTTACAGGAAACAAAATGGTATTTGCTGGCCAATGTAATTGCATGACGAAAAATGTTATCGATAGCACCCAACGTTTTTTCACCGCCATGAAGATGTGCAAATTGTATATTGAATGGTATTCCTGCTGTAACAGCTGCAAACATCTCATAGCGGTCGCCCAAACAAAATACCAAATCAAAATCATATTGATGGTCTTTCCAGAAGTCAGCAAATTTTAAGGAAGTCAGAGCCATTGCTGTTGAAATAGCGTTGGGTGAATCTCCTGCCAGCATAGATTCAATCTGATAAGAAACCTCAAATCCATCATTTAATATTTGGTTAATTGTATAGCCATGAAATGGTGAAAGATGTGTTCCGAAAGCAATAATCTTTAGTTCAAAAAAAGGATCCTGCTTGAGAGCTTTCAACAAAGGTAGATAAATTCCGTAATCGGCACGGGAACTTGTTAGAATGGCTATTCGTTTCATTTGCGTATTTTAGTATGGGATTGCCGCGCCTCCTTCGTGGGACTCGCAATGACGTGTTGATGATCATGATATTGTCATTGCAAGGAACGAAGCAATCTGTTGTTTTTCACATGAATTCGTCATTGCGAACGTAGGGAAGCAATCTGTTTATTCGTTTGGTATAGCCGCAGCTATATTCTTTCAAACTTCAATCAAATCATCTGGTTCGAAGTCTTTGATGGCAGTCTTACCCATTATTTCATCCCAAAGCATGGGACTAATTCCATTTCCAGGACGTTTTACTGTTATGTTTATTTCACTAAGCAGTTCCCCCTTGTGAATTGTTCTAATAGCTACAATACTTTTTCGGGCAACAACAATATTTTTCAACTCACCTTTGCTTGGTTCTTTAATTCCTGTTCCGGAAATAGCTTTTTCGATATTCCGAATGGCCTTAACCATTTCTTTTAATTCTTCGGGTTCAAGAGATGCTTTATGATCAGGGCCTGGCATGTTACGATCTAAAGTAAAATGTTTTTCAATAACTGTTGCACCCAAAGCAACAGCAGCTATTGGAACTTCGATTCCTTGTGTATGATCAGAATATCCGATTTTCACTCCCAAACCGTTTTGTATGGAGAGCATTGCTTTTAAATTCACATCTTCAATAGGAGTTGGATACTCGGTATTACAGTGCAAAACTGTTATTTCGTCTTTGGTTATTCCATTTTCAATTAATACATCCAATGCCGCTTTTATTTCTTCGAGATTGGCCATTCCTGACGAAAGGATAACCGGTTTGGCTTTTTGCGCAATGTGGCGCAAATAGGGTTTGTTAGTGATTTCTCCTGAAGGAATTTTGAATAATGGGGAACCTAACTTATCTAAAAAATCAACGCTTTCGTTATCAAATCCGGTGGATAGAAACTGGATTCTACATTCATTGGCATATTCAATCAATTTAATATGCCAATCTTCAGGCATTTCCAATTTCTTAAGCATGGCATATTGAGAGTCGTCGCCATCGTTGATGTTTCGTTCCTGATATTCCGCTTTTTTTGCAGATTTGGAAACTATTTTATCTGCTTTAAAAGTTTGAAACTTGACAAAGTCAGCACCTGCTTCGGCCGCCGCCAGGACCAACTTCTTAGCCATTTCAAAATTACCGTTATGGTTTACACCAGCTTCTGCTATAATGAGAGTATGCATATTATTTAATCTTGCGTATGGGTTGACCGTTATAGATTCCTGGGGATTCAATATTTCTTAGAACCTGCGAACCAGCTCCGATGACTGTGTTAGCAATAACATTAGTATTATTGGCAACTATTGTATTACTACCGATAAAACAACTGTCGCCTATGTTGGCTTGCCCGTTAACAATTGCAGCGGTAGAAATATGACAGAAATTACCAATGAATGCTTCGTGTTCTATCAATGCTTTGGTGTTGATAATACATCCTTTTCCAACAGTTGCCCCTGCATTAATTAAAGCATGGTGCATAACAATCGTTCCTTCTTTAATACTTGCATATTTGCTTACATGTGCAGTAGGACTAATGATCACAGGTAAGCTACCTCCGGCTTTTTTTACTTTTTTGTGTAATGTTTCACGTAAAGTAGACGATTTTATTTGACCAACTGTAACCAGAAAAGCAGGACAATCGGTTACGAACTGCTTTAATTTATTGTCTGTTCCAATCACGAAGTAGTTTAAAACTTTTTCTCCAAACTTCTCAGGTAAATCAAGAATCCCTATAATCTGATACAATCCGGTTTGCTCTATGACATCGATACAAGAGATGCAATGTCCACCGCCGCCAATAAGAATAATTGGTTTCATAAAATTGGTATAACGCTACTTGGAATGTTGACAACTCTGTCAGCAAGCCATTCTGTATTTATTAGGGAATCGCATTGACAATCTTTATACATCTCTAAGCGAATCATCAGTTGCCAGATTGGACGAATCATTATTCCGTTGTTATTCATAAATTCCAGAATATTGCTTTGTTCTATTTTGTCACACAAAATTAATGCATTTAACCAATAGTTTGAAGAGCTATTCGCAGGTTCCTTAACGAATTCAATTCCCAGATGTTTGAAAAAGGAAGAATAGGCTTCTGATAATTTTCGTTTTTGGATAAGGAATCCTGGTAATTGTTCCATTTGTGCACATCCCAAAGCAGCAGCCAGGTTCGTTAAACGGTAATTATAGGCAGTCATGTCGTGTACAAATTCCCAGCGATGAGGCACTTTTGCTGTTGTGGTAATGTGTTTCGCGAGTTTAGCTAATTCATCATTGTTGGTTAGAATCATACCACCACCACCAGTGGTTATGGTCTTGTTCCCATTAAAACTCAATGTTCCGAATTTTCCAAAGGTACCTGTATGTTTCCCTTTGTAATAGGATCCGAGTGATTCAGCAGCATCTTCAATGACATCAATATTATAACGGTTGCAGATGATAACAATTTCATCAATGCGGCATGGATGACCAAATGTATGCATAGGAACACAGGCTTTAATTCTTTTGCCTGATTTATTGTTGAAGCAGAACCCATTTTTCAGCGTTGTATTTTTTGACAGAAAAGACTCAAGCGATTTGGGAGATAAACCCATGGTATCTTTGTCCACATCAATAAAGATGGGCTTTGCACCAGTATAAGTAATCGCATTGGCAGTTGCAATAAAAGTCAAAGCTTGTGTGATTACTTCATCTTCAGGTTTTACATCGCTTAACAGCAAGGCAATGTGTAATGCAGCGGTTCCGTTTACAGCAGCTATGGCATGTTTTACACCCGTGAATTCGGTAATCATTTCTTCAAATCGGGTTACATATTTCCCTACGCTCGAAACAAAAGTAGTGTCAATACAATCATTGAGATATTTTTTTTCATTGCCATTAAACCGTGGTTCATGTAGCGGAATAAAGCCTTCCGGAGTATTGTATTTCTCCCTAATAAATCGAATGATATCAGTGAATTTCGATTGCATCTTTAAACGTTATAGATGGTAGCTTTATATTTCTTTAGATTTTCCGGTAAAGAAAACCATTCGCAGGTTTCTGTTAACCCTTTTTCAATGTCGTAATCAGGACTAAACCCAGTTAATTCTTTTATCAGAGAATTATCACCCCACAGACGGAATACCTCTGATTTTTCGGGACGAAGTCGTTGTTCTTCAGTAATAAATTGAACATCCGACTTCATGATTTTTTTAATCAATTCGAGAGTATCATTCATGGAAATCTCAAAGTTACTGCAAATATTTATTTCTTTCCCAATGGTTGTATCATTTTCAGCTAGTGAAATAAATCCCATGCAGGTATCTTTTACGAAGTTAAAGTCGCGGGTAGGTGTAAGGTCACCCAATTTAATTTCTTTAATGCCATTGGCAATTTGAGAAATAATGGTGGGGATAATTGCCCTTGCCGATTGTCGTGGTCCGTAAGTATTGAATGGCCGAGCAATAGTTACTGGCAAATTAAACGTATTGTAAAAACTCATTGCCATGGCATCAGCACCAATTTTTGACGCAGAATAGGGTGATTGTGGTTGCTTTGGATGTTTCTCATCAATAGGGACATATTGTGCTGTGCCATAAACTTCTGAAGTAGAGGTGTGAATCACACGGATATTTCCGTATTCTTTGGCTGCCTGACAAATATTCAATGTTCCCTTTACATTGGTGTCAACATAACTATTAGGAGCGACATACGAAAATGGGATGGCGATTAAAGCTGCTAAATGAAAAATCAGATCAACATCCTTTGTAATTTCTTTGCAAAAATGAGGATCGCGAATATCACCAGAGATAACTTCGAGATTTTTGTTTGTTGGAATGTCTTCCAGCCAACCCCAATAGTTAAATGAGTTGTATTGGGATAAGGCTTTTACTTTATATCCTTTAGCTAATAATGCTTCTGTAAGGTGTGAACCAATAAAACCATCGGCTCCTGTTACCAGTATTTTAGATGTTGAGATCATTTGTATTGAATTATTGAATGATGACTATTAGTTCAAGGCAAATTAATATGAATGATTTGAATTTACGATTCCTATGCTTTTATATTCAAATCCAATATCCTTTAGCTTTATAGCATTCAGTACATTCCGTCCATCAAATACAAAAGCTGGCTTCAGCATGTTTTTGTAAATCTTTTGCCAGTCGTAGATTTTAAATTCCTCCCATTCAGTGAGGATGGCTATGGCATGTGCATTGGCCATTGCAATATAGGGTTCGGTATGTACATGAACAGATTGAAGGATTGAAGGATCAGGTCCTGAAACAAGTTCAGGATCACTTTCCCCATAAGTGGCAGATTGAGATTGTGCCAGGTATTTTAAATCGCGAAGAATTTGCTCTTTGGTCACTTTGGGATCGTAAATGTGAATTTCAGCCCTGTCCTGTAATAGTTGCCAAGCCACATAGATTGCTGCGGATTCGCGTGTATCGTTAGTATCTTTTTTGAAAGCCCAGCCCAAAATGGAAATTTTTTTGCCGGAAACGGTATTAAATAGGCTATCGATAATTTGTTTAGCAAAACGATGTTTCTGGTAATCATTCATTTTTATGACCTGTTCCCAATAATCGGCTACTTCAGGTAAATTAAAATGGCGGCAAAGATAAACGAGATTCAAAATATCTTTTTGGAAACACGAACCTCCGAACCCAACTGATGCTTTTAAAAATTTAGAGCCAATACGGCTGTCAGCACCAATAGCTTTTGCAATTTCATCAACATCGGCTCCTGTTTTTTCACATAAAGCAGAAATAGAATTTATACTTGAGATACGTTGCGCCAAAAAAGCATTGGCTGTGAGTTTTGAAAGTTCACTGCTCCAAACATTGGTTTGCAAAATTCGTTCACGAGGTACCCAAGCGGCATAAATATTGGTAAGTGTTTCAATTGCTTTAAAACCTTCTTGTGTTTGATCGCCACCAATTAATACCCTGTCAGGTTGGTGTAAATCTTCAATTGCGGTTCCTTCAGCCAGAAATTCAGGATTGGAAAGAACCTGAAACTGCAAACCTTTGGTATTGTTACTTAAAATGGTTTTAATGGATTGGGCGGTACGTACAGGCAATGTAGATTTTTCAACTACGATTTTATTTCCATCGGCGACATCGGCTATTTGCCGTGCACAAAGCTCTATGTATTTTAGATCAGCTGCCATTCCTTTCCCAACTCCATAAGTTTTGGTCGGCGTATTTACTGAGATAAAGATGATATCACCATTACGAATAGCGCTTTCCACATCTGTAGAAAAAAACAAATTTCTGCCACGGGTTTTTGCAATTATTTCTTTCAAGCCAGGTTCATAGATGGGTAAGTTGTCCAGATTTTCATCATTCCATGCCGCAATACGTTTCGGATTAATGTCAACAATAGTAACTTCAATATCAGAACATTTTTCGGCTATCACTGCCATTGTTGGGCCGCCTACATATCCGGCACCAATACAGGTTATTTTCATTTGAATTGAAATTTAGGCAAATATATATTATTCATTATTTTGGAGTTTTGCGGATGCAGATTTGCAAATTGTATCTCTTAACCGTAAACCTGTAATCCACCAAAAATCATTTTAGGTACATTATGTGCTTTATCACCTTCCCAAATTATCAATTCATCTCTTCAACCAACTTCTAAACTTTTTTGAATACAATTGAAATACTTCGAAGAACTGGTAAAGGCTTTCAATCCGTTCTTCAATCCTTTAGATCAATTGGTATAGGTCTTTAATAAATTAGTTCACATCCACTAGAAGTTGGTAAAGGTCTTCAGCAAGTTAATTTATCCTATCAATTGACCGATCAATGCGAAGTACTAGTTAGTCTATCTGTTCATTGGGTTGGTATATCTCTTTAATTTTGTTTTGTGCCTTACCGGTAAGGCCGTACAAAACCCCGGTTTTTGGATTTTTTTTAACGTTCCAACGGCGCGGGAGGTTAATCCTTTAGCTGTTGGTTGTTTAACTCTTTGCACCGGGGCAATGTGTCCGACCATTAACAGGACAGGCCTGTATGTCGTTGCGACACATTTCAAAGCCTTATTCCTTAGCAGGATTAGCGGGCTTTTCCAATGGAGTGTCGTTGGGTTTAAAATTCCGGCGCACCTGTTTCAACAGGAGCAGGAGAGGTAATAATTTAAAAGTTACAATCCTTGACCATCCCCAATTCTGTTGTACATACAAAACCTTTACTGATAGTTTCATTTAGAAGTTTATTGCTTACTCAAAGCATTTCATCATTTCCTGACATTAGGGCATCAACTCTTTTTTGATTGATATCATAACCAACTGTTTTATATTTGGTTGAGAAAAGCCGGGTGAGAGGAAGGCCCACATAACCCAAGCCTATATCAGCGATTTTAATGTTATTCATTATTGTAATATTGTTGTGTGGTTATGAATTGTTGTAAAGGAATTAAAATTTCAATTCCTTTCGACAGATAAGCGAAAAGGAAAAAGAGTTACGCGAAATAGGTTGATTGGCGATTTTGCTCATTGGAATATCATTGAGAGATTGAGGAGATAAAATGTAGAATCCGTCCAAATACTGGTAAATACATTATTACATAACAGGAAGGAATCTATTTGGGATTTCTTCAATTCACAAGATTATTCTGCATAATTTGTAATGAATTCAAGCTTCGTTCGCAATGACGGAGATTTTTGTGAAATTGCAATCTACCAATGGTTTTCCCAATACCACTGTATGGCTTCCTTTAATCCGTCTTTCAGATTGTACTTTGCATTGTATCCCAACAATTGTTTGGCTTTATCAATCGAGGCTAAAGAGTGGGGAATATCACCATCCCGATTAGGTCCATGTAGAATTTCGATATTTGCAATTACAGGATCGTAGTCACTTAAAAACTCCTTAAGGTACCCGGCTAATTGATTCAGTGTTGTTCGATCTCCAAAGGCAGTGTTGTATACAGTATTAATAGCATCGGGATTTTTTGTAGTCAGTGCCAGCAAGTTCATCTGAATTACATTTTCGATATAAGTGAAATCGCGCGAATATTCACCATCGCCATTGATAAGCACCGGTTCGTGGTTCATCAATTGTTTTACAAAAAGTGGAATCACTGCGGCATAAGCTCCGTCTGGATCTTGTTTGCGACCAAAAACGTTGAAATACCGTAAGCCAATACATTCTATTCCGTAGGTTCTGGAAAATACGTCGGCATACAGTTCATTCACATATTTGGTAATGGCATAAGGCGAAAGTGGTCGACCTATTACATCTTCCACTTTGGGAAGGGCTTCTGAGTCGCCATAAGTCGATGAACTGGCTGCATAAACAAAACGTTTTATTCCAGCATCACGTGCGGCTACCAGCATGTTTAGGAATCCACCAACATTTACCTCATTGGTTGTAATAGGATCATTGATTGACCTTGGAACAGAGCCCAAAGCAGCTTCGTGCAAAATGTAATCAACTCCTTCCACAGCTAGCTTGCAATCATCCAAATTCCGAATGTCGCCAGTAATTAGTTTAAAATCAGGATGAGAAAGTAGCTGTACAATATTTTCCATTTTACCGGTTGAGAAATTATCAAGACAAACTACCTTATTCCCTAGACGAATTAATTCTTCACAAAGATTAGATCCAATAAAACCTGCCCCACCAGTGATGAGTATTTTGGAATTTGAGATCATATGTTTAAAGTTTACGAATTTAGTGTTACATTTTACGGACAAATTGTTAACTCGGCTGTTGGAGACCTGCAATTTGCAGCTCTTGTCCATGAATCTGTGATTCATCAAAAATCAAATTAGTGAACATTAAGTGCTTTTTTGATCACCTTGCCGAATTACCGATTCGTCTCTTCAAAGCATTTTTAAAGTTTTTCGAGTATTATTTTAACATCTACGAATAACTGTTTGCTACTTTCATTTCGCTTTTTATCTCTTTAACACAATTGGGTTAGTTGTTCAGCGAATTGGTTCAGTCCCTCGATCTGTTGGTAAATGTCTTCAGCAAGTTAGTTTATCTTATCAACTGACTGATCAATGCGAAGAAATAGTTAGTAAATCGGTACATTGAGTTGGTATATCTCTTCAGTTAATTAGTACCTCTATTTATGGGGTTGGTATATCTCTTCAATTCTGTATTATAATGCCTTACCGGTAAGGCAATACAAAACCCCGGTCTTTGGAGTTTTTTTAACGAGCCAACGATGCGGAAGGTTAATCCTTTAGATGTTGGTTGTTTAACTCTTTGCACCGGGGAAATGTGTCCGACCATTAACAGGGCAGGCCTGTATGTCGTTGCGATACATTTCAAAGCCTTATTCCTCAGCTGGATTAGCGGGCTTTTCCAGTGGAGTGTCGTTGGATTTTAAATTCCGGCGCACCTGTTTCAACAGGAACGAAATGGTGTAATCGTTCAGTTTGGCCAGGTTGTTCTTTTTGTACAGAATTTTACCAATGTTACAGATTTCGATCAGTTGGTCATATAAATCGTTCAACTGGGCAATGTTGTTCTGCACCAAAGCTGCACGATTCGAAACCATCATGTACCGTTTGTTTTTGTCGTCGGCCAGCGAAAGACCAGCTTGGTTAAACCGGGCTGCGAAAGCTTCGGTCATACCTTTTTCGCTCAGTTCGGTTTGATACCTTTTCATGTTGTGCTCAACTGTGTGGATCAGGTTAAGCACTCCTTCCACATCACGTGAGCGTACTTTAGTCCGCAGTTGTACCAATCCAAAATCGGCGGCCTTCATGGGGATTGTTTTCCCGGCCAGATTAACATAGCCCTCCAGGTGATTAATCAGTGAAATCATCTCCTGAAGTGTGAGATCAGTATGTTCGCCAATTATTTTTCCCTCAACCGTTTCCGATTTGGGTTGTACCAGCTCCTGTACCGTTGCAATTTTCAAATCAAAACCTACCCTGTAATTGTCATCGAATATGGGAGAGTAGGCAGCAAAGTCGGGTTGGTCGCGTTTAAAACTTATCGACACAAAACCACCGATAACAGGCAATTCTTCGTTTTTGCAGTTAAAACTGCGTGGTGTACCTCCATTCATACATGTAATTTTAAGGTTTAGAACTCATTTATTTGAACTTTAAAGTATTTTGTTCAAATAAATTTACCAAACAATAAAATACAAGTCAAGTGTTAAACAGAGAATGTAAGTGAAGTATATATTATTGGTTATGAATGATATGATTTAGCATATGAAACGGCATATTTTATAATTGTTAAGTGTAAAATTGTTACAAGTTTTGCTTTCCGTCATTGCGAACGCAGTGAAGCCTGTCTGCCAATGCGCTTGCCTTGTGTGGCAGTCATTCTGCTGTTCAAGGAAGGGATTGCCACGCTCCCTGTGGCCGCTCGCAATGACGCGCTGAAGTTATCGCCTTATCGCTCCCTCGCCAATTAACTGAATTACTGATGGGCTGAATTGCTGAAGAGGTGGTCAATGGCCTATTTGCATTTATAATTTATAATTCATAACTCATCATTGTACTTCATTCCATTTCGTTTTGATCTCTTTCAGATATACTTTACCGAATACCATCCCCGTTCCAACAATTCCCCCTAAAAACAGCCAGATGAATACAATCATTGGTTTCTTGGGTTTCGACCTCTCGCTTGGAACCATTGCTGGTTCTAAAATGGAAAAAACAGGTGTTTCTTCTTTCACCTGAATTTTGGCTTGCTCCAGTTGTTTGGCCAGTTCGTTGTACACGTTCATGGCGATGGTATAATCTCCCTGTAACCGCACTTCTTCGGTGCGTGCCACGGCACTGGTCACATTTTTGTTTTGGTCGCTAAAAGATGCAAGTCGGGTCTGAGCCTTTTCAAATTCTTTTTTCTTTTCCTGGTAGCGTTGTTCAATGAATAATAACTTATCGGAAGCTTTTTCAATTTTAAACCGGGTAATGTATTTTTGAAGTAATTCGCGTGCCTGATCTGCTACCTGTGCCGAAAGCAAAGCTTCGGGGAGAGCGGCCTGAAGGGTGATAAATCCTTGTTTTGTATCCAAATTAATAGTGACTTGTTTGGCAATCATTTTCCGAACCTTCTCTTGTTTTTTGGTTAAAGCAATGGGTCCTTTTGCATCAGTTACTCCTTTTTTTTCAGAATCTCCTTTCAAAGCTGACAGAATAACCCCGGGAAGACCGATGGTGTATTTCCCAATTAATGAAAAAACACTGGGTTTGGAAATTTCGCTGTAATATTCGTAAAGACTTACCGGACGATTCACTTCCGAAAAAGTAAATGGCAGATTCATCAGATCCATTTGAAAAGGAACAGAAGAAACAATTTCAGGATAAACGGTGGGGGAGAGTATTTCTCCGGATGTCGCGTTATCCAGATTAAAACCGGCCATGGCTGCCAGTGATGACAAACCTCCAAGTTTACTTCCCGTTGAAGAAGTCTGGGGAACAATGGTTGTGGTTGCCGTGTATTCTTTGGGAGACATTACCGCGATGGCAACTCCCAGAATTCCTGCAATAAGCATTATTTTAAGAATGGTTTTCCGGCCATTCCAGAAGGTCTTTGCCAGTTCCAGCAAATCGATTTCGTCGTCTTTATTAACCGGAGGTTTGGGGTTGTTGGTTTGTTGGGTGCTCATTTAGGTGTTTATAAATATAAATTGTCAGTTATGAGTTGTGAATATTTAAGGATTAAGTTGATAAATGGCTTGGTGCTTAAATTGTCACTAGTATATGCTTAAAATGTACTGATTTTTTAATCTATTCAGATTGCCAGGCTCTTGTCGTTGCTTGCAGTGACGCAATCTGTTCGCAAACTAATGCCCGAAACTTTCTCCCGTTTGGGGGAATAAGAAGGGGGCTATAACAGATTGTAATCCATTAAAATTTATCATTATCAATTCTAATTATTTCACTAATGTTGCAATTGCAATGGCAACGGTAGCCATGGTGCTGGCTATTCCCAGCCATTTTCCAGTGTTGTCAATCCGTTGTTTTTCCGGTTTCTGAGGAACGATGATTTGAGATCCCGGCTCAATGGTTGGATACATCCGCCAGAAAATACGGTGCGTTACCTGAGTTGTCCCATCACTGTAAATCACAAAGGTTTTTCTTTTCAGTGCATTGTCGGTAAATCCTCCCGAACGGTTAATGTAGTATTTCAGGCTTCTCCCTCTCTGATAGGCCTGTCCGATTGGATTTTGTATTTCTCCTGAAATTCGTACTTCCTGCGAGATTTCAGGAATAATCACCTGATCACCATCTTTCAACAGGTAATCGAAATTTGAGCCTGGATTTTTCAGGATATCTTCCAACCGTAACTCCAGTTGATCGTTTTGAATTTGCTGTTCCGCCTTGGTCAGCAAGCTGTCGGATAAATTCGTATGAAGTGCAGCTAATTTTTCTCCTATTTGCTGGTTTGCACGTTTCATCCGGGCGCCTTTCACAAAAGCATCGGGCATTAATCCTCCGGAACGGTTAATCAGATCAGAAACGCGTTCTTTCTTCGATCCGATGCTGTAGGATCCCGGATAACGAACTTCCCCGGTAATAAAAACGGTACGTTGCTGATGGTAGGATGGAGCTTTCCGAACATAAATGTAATCGAATGGCTGCAAATGGAGGGTGTCGGCTTTTGGATCGAGATTCAATTTCCGGTCGATACTAAACTGATACAGTTTAACCAGTTCATCGCCCATCAGGTTCGATTCGGCGTAATTATGGCGGCGGGCGAGTTCAACAAATGATTCGCTGGCTGCCTCGGTAAATCCGCCAGCCTTAAAGATCAGATCTTTTAATGTCATGTTGTCCGAGAAATCAAATTCGCCGGGTTTCTGCACTTCTCCAAGAATCTGGACGGTCCTTTTCTCACGCATGCTGAAAATATCCTGAATGATTACCTGGTCTTCGCGCTCAAGTTTTATGTCGTTGGTCCCATTTAAAACATCGCCCACATTAAAAGATAAGGTCATCGGAGCAAGATTGTTCTGAAGGCGAATAATCAAACCACGATTGCTGAAATAGTTTTCGGTAACTCCCTGTGCTTTTTTAATCAGGCCTGAAAGGGTTAAATTTTCGGTCAGTTCATAGGTTCCCGGGCGAAAAACTGCTCCTGAAACAGTGACCCGGTTTTCAAAACGGTCAATAATCTCAGAAGCAACAAGCACATCGCCATTGTTGGGAACAAAGCTTTCATAAATGGATTGACTGATATCGATGACTTTTTTCTCAGTATCGGTAATGCGGGTCAGTGAGAGTTGCGCCTTAAAGGCCTGATCGCTAAATCCTCCCAGGTAGCGAATCAGATCCGACAGTTTTTCCTTTTCAGTCAGTTCAAAGATCCCCGTTCGTTTAAATGCACCGTTCGCTTCCACCCGTTTGGTATAAGTAGGGATGTAAATGATATCCTGTTCGCGTAACTGGATATTTCCCTGCATGTTGGCATTGATCAGGTAATCATACACATCAATGGTTTTAATGGTTTTATGATCGCGTATAATCTGAATCTGGCGAAATGATCCGTTTTCATTCGGTCCTCCGGAAAGGTAAAGTGCATTAAAAGCCGATGCGGTGGACGGTAGGGTATAGGTTCCGGGCGCCATGGCTTCACCAATGACATTGATTTTGATGGAGCGCAGATTGCTGATGCTAACTTCTGCATAGGTATTCGGAGAAGATCCATCCATGCCCGAATAAATGGAAATCAGTCGTTTTTTGATCAGTTCTTTGGCTTTTGCAAATTCCATTCCTGAAACATAAACTGGTCCAATATCCGGAATGTTAACGGCTCCGTTGGTTTCGACACGCAATTGGTAGTTCTGCTGGCTGGCTCCCCAGATGGAAACGGCTAATTCATCGTCAATTCCCAATACATAATTTTGGGGTGTTGGTATATTTACCGGAGGCTCAAAGGTGAGGTTTTCCGAATTAAACAATTGAAAGCCAAAAATACGTTTGACCTCCGGAGATGCTTTTACCACAGCTTTTTCTGAAAATGCTTCTCTTGAAAAGGTGCTGGTTTGTGTTGTTTGTGCTGCCGGACTGGCAATTGATTTTCCTTTGGAGAAATTGAGTTCCTGAATTCGTCGTTTTAATTGTTCTATCTGGATGGGTGTTGCTCCCTGCATTTGAGCCATGGCTGCAGCTTGATCAATGGTCAGACCTCTTGCATTTACTTCAGAAACTATTTGTTGAATTTGCTGGTCAGAAAGATTATTGACGTTGACACTTGCCGGATCTTGAGCCTGCAAGGGATTAGCAAAAGCAAAAAAGCAGATAAGAGTGGCAATGAATAAACTTATTTTTTGCATAATGAATATTTTGGGTCCTATATTTGAACGTAAGTTGTTTATATCTGTTTTGAATTGATGGATTCTGACTCTTTTACTTGTAAAAATAGAAATTTGTTTTTATCAGGCATAACTTGTATCTGCTTTCCAGATCAGCAATACTGGTTTATTATTGTATGAACTAATCATTTCTTCCGGGCTAAGGACGAAGTATTTAATTTTTCGGCTTATAAAATTTTCAGCTTTTGAAATTAGAATATCTATATGTGTCCGATCCAGTTTATTTCCAACCAGAACCAGCTCAATAATATTTGAGTCTTTACCAACAGCCAGATCGTTGATTAAGTAAGTGGCATCCAAATTTCCTAAATGAATGGTGATATGCGCAATAATCTGGTCGATACCCACAAACTTTTTTAATATACTGTTGATTTCAGAAAAAAGAGGATAATTCGTATTGGCATAATACAGTTTCTTGTTTCCTTTTACCATCGAATTCAATATTCCGGCATTTTCAAGGTTAATCAGTTCCATTCGGATGGAATTTGAGGATTCGCCAAATTCGGACTCAAGTCCCCTCAGATGGCACATGGTCTGATAATTCAAGAAAAATTTAAGAAGAATCTTAACGCGTGTTTTGGAAGTAATCAGACTTTTGAGCATATCTGAGTAGGTATTGTATTGGATTGGCTCTGTGTTTACTTTGGATATTTATATGCTGTTCTGACTGCATTTTATACAGCTTCGCCTCCTCAGTCACAGTCAAGCCTGAATTTTAATTCCAAAACTCCATCCAACTTGAATGATATAACTAACTAATTTGTCGCTCAAATATGATGAAGTAAATTGAGCACAAAAATAGCTCAAAATTTAAAAAGACAAAGCTATAATTCATTCAAATTTGATTTATTTCATGAAAGTGCCATTATTTTACATGAATTACATAATAACACAAACGAAGTGATCAAATTTGTATTGTACATTTTAAAATATAAAACGAAATCCGATAAGTAAATGTTGCTATCTGATGCCTCCAGTAAAATTGAAAAAGAATGCACCCAAGGTTAGAAATTTTATTCCCATTGAAAAGCCAGATACATGCAGGGGTTGCTGCCTGTGTTCCGTATGGCATGGGGAATATTTGAGCCGAGAAAGTATATGTCGCCTGCCTTACCGGAATAAATTCGATCTCCGATTTCCATTTCAGTGGTTCCTTCCATCATAATCACAATTTCTGCGGGGGCATGGATGTGTGGTTCATGGCTTTTTATGGCAGGATTTAAAGTAGTTACATGCATTTCAATGCGTTCAGACATGGCTGATTTCCGGTCGAAATACCGGCGAATTCCACCTTTATCGTGAGCCGTAAATTTAATGCTATCCCATTGTAGCAGTATCGAACCCCCGGCAATTTTTCCACGCTCAATTGATAATGGCTGTTTTGATTTATATTTAATGATGTAATAAGTGGTATTTGTCTTTCCGGCATTTTCTAATCCATGTTTATCTCCCGGCATAATTAATGCCACACTGCCCGGGTTCATTGTTTTGCTTTCTCCATTGATGGTTACTTTTAGCAGTCCTTCTTTCACAAGAATAATTTCTTCGTAATCAGGATGAATTTGACTCCCATGAGGAGCTTTCTCAGGATTTAATGTAGTCACATGAATTTCAAAGTTCTCAAGATGCGTCGTTTCACCATCGATCAAATTTCGTTTTTCACCTGATTCAGTTTTTACAGCTACTGCATCTGAATAGCTGTAAACTTTAGATTCTACCGGTTTTAACTTTGGCTCATCGCTGAATATCCCAAGAATCATCAGGAAAAGTATAATTATTTTCATTTCTAAATTTTTTAAATCAAAAGTAAGTGTATAAAAACCACGTGAGCCATGAATCGGATTTCTTATAAAAATAGCAAAATTCTGAAGTAAACTTACTGTTTCTAAAATAACAGAGCTGCTGCCAAAGAAAAATTCCATCCCTCTTTCGAAGAATGGAATCTCTTTATCTCAGGATTTCTTCTGTGTTCTCTGAGGTTAAACAATTTCCACAAAATATTTGTAAAACAAGGGTATGGTCTTTATTCCGTTGAAGAACTGTTCCAAAGGAAAGTTTTCATTGGGTGAATGGATAGCATCCGATTCCAGACCGAAACCCATCAGGATAGTTTTAATTCCAAGCACTTGTTCAAAAGTGGATATGATCGGAATACTTCCACCGCTGCGAACAGGAACAGGTCGTTTGCCATATACATCCATGTAAGCTTTTTCAGCAGCACGATACGCCGGAAGATCAATCGGACAACCATAACCATATCCGCCATGCAGATAAGTCACGTCTACTTTCACGGTTTTTGGAGCGATTTTTTCAAAATGTTCTTTAAACAAAACCTCAATCTTCAGGTGGTCCTGATTCGGCACTAAACGACACGAAATTTTTGCAAAAGCCTTGGATGGCATTACCGTTTTTGCGCCTTCGCCCATGTATCCACCCCAGATTCCGCACACATCAAAGGTCGGGCGGATGCCAGTGCGTTCGGTGGTTGAATAACCTTCTTCTCCTGCAACTTCTTCAAGGTCGAGAGCCTTTTTGTATTTCTGTAAATCAAAGGGAGCCTGTGCCAGCATAGCACGTTCTTCTGTTGAAATTTCAACTACATCGTCGTAAAATCCCGGAATAGTAATCCGGCCTTTTTCGTCGGTCATTTGGGCAATCATTTTGGCCAATACATTAATCGGATTGGCTACGGCCCCTCCAAACAATCCGGAATGTAAATCTTTATTTGGCCCGGTGACTTCTACCTGCCAGTAGGCAAGTCCACGTAATCCAGTAGTTATTGATGGCATATCCGGAGCAATCATTGAGGTATCAGAAACCAGAATAATATCAGCTTTCAACATTTCTTTGTGTTGTTCGCACCATTTTCCGAGATTGGGCGAGCCAATTTCTTCTTCTCCTTCAATCATGAATTTTACGTTGCAGGGTAGGGTATTGGTTTTCACCATCAGTTCAAAAGCTTTGGCGTGCATAAAACTTTGGCCTTTATCGTCATTGGCTCCCCGTGCCCAAATTTTCCCATCTCTGATTTCTGGCTCAAAAGGCGGTGAATCCCACAAATTTAAAGGATCAACCGGCATCACATCCATGTGAGCATAGATCAACACAGTTGGTTTGGACGGATCGATGATTTTTTCGCCGTAAGTTACCGGATTTCCATCCGACTCATACACTTCGGCACGGTCAGCACCGGCGCTCAGCAAGGTTTGTTTCCAATACTCGGCAGCCCGATACATTTCGGGTTTGTTTTCAGCAATTGAGCTGATTGACGGAATCCGGATCAATCCGAACAATTCTTCCAGAAAGCGTTCTTTGTTTTCTTCAATGTATTTCTCGATATGTTCCATGGATATAAAAATTAGTTGTCGTAGTTGTATTTGTTATCAATGTTGGTAAAAATAGTTATTCAGTTTTGTTTGATTTATGAATTTCTTCAGGCCTGCGGAATTATTGAAAGGTTGAAATTTTTCCTCTTTCCTCTTTTCTTTTTTCCTTTTTCTGAATTTAAACGGTAGCTCTCTCAAACTGTAGTTGATATTCACCTGGCGTAAATCCGGTTTGTCGCTTAAACATCCGGTTAAAGTTCGAAATGTTGTTGAATCCGCATTCGAAGCAAATCTGAGAAATAGAAAGATGATTTTCAATCAATAATTTACACGCATAACCGATACGCATTTCGTTCACGAAGAAAATAAAACCTTTACCTGTTTTTTCTTTGAAATACCTGCAAAAAGCGGCAGTTGTCATTCCTATTTTGGTTGCAACTTCTTCCTGAGTAATTTTTCGCTGGTAATTGGTGTTTATAAAATGCATGATTTTATCGAGTCGGTTATTCAGCTCTTTGTGATCTTCCAGCAAATATGCCTTGCTTGCCAGAATGCGGTAATTTTCAATTCGGGCCATCTCATCCAGCAGTTTTATGAAATAAAGCATTCGTTCCAGCCCACTCACTTTCAGCAGCCGTTTAAGCATCTTCCCAATTTGTTCTCCCGAAGTTTTGTTGAAGTGGATTCCGCGGGCAGCCCGTTTAAGTAGCTCACTGATTCGATGAAATTCAGGATATATATTAATCTCATCCCTGAAAAAGTCTTTGTGAAACTGAACCACAATGGCATTCACATGGTTTGAATTTTCGGTGTCATTCTGAATTTCACTTTTCCAGAAATGCGGGAGGTTACTACCCATCAGGGTGATATCGCCTTCCTGAAAGGATTCAACACTATCGGCTACAAATCTTTTCCCGGAACTCTTAAGAATATATACAATCTCAAATTCGCTGTGAAAATGCCAGGGATAGGTAAAATGCGGAAAGTCGTCCCACTTTACTTTCAGCATGGTACGCGGAGCAAAGCTCACCTGCTCGTGCATGATCTTCATTGGCAGAAGTATTTGGTGTTACGCAAAAATAATATAAATGCCTGTTAAAATAGTACTGGATAAACTGTCATAGAACAGCTACTTTTGATTTTAACCAAAATCCGGTATCCAAACTAACGGTGAACCATAATAAACTGTATCCAGAATGACGAACGAACAATGGAATATACTGGTTGATGTTGTCAATCGAAAACATCAAGGGCCTGCTCCGGTAGGTTTTATTATAGACAGTCCCTGGTTGCCAGGCTGGGCAGGTATTTCCACCCTCGATTATTATGCGAGCGGCAAACTCTGGTTCGAGGCAAATAAAAAAGCCATTGATACTTTTCCTGAAACCATTTTCCTGCCTGGGTTCTGGTCAGAGTACGGTATGTGCAGTGAGCCATCAGCTTTTGGGGCTAAACAGGTTTGGTACGAAAGTAATTTACCTCATGCCGATAAAACGATTCATTCCATCGAAGATATTGCGAACATCAAAAAACCCAATCCTAAGCTGGATGGATTATTACCTTTCATCATTCAGCGGTTAAAAGAATTCGAGCCGTCCATTCACGAAATAGGGCACGAAATCAAGTTTGCCATTGCCCGTGGACCTTTGAACATCGCCACTTTTTTGATGGGAACCACCGAATTTATGATGGCATTGATGATGAATCCTGAAGAAGCCCATCAATTATTGAAGGTTATTTCTGAATTCACCATTGATTGGCTTCGCCACCAAAAAGAACAGTTTCCTTCCATCGAGGGAATTCTGGTTTTGGATGACATTGTTGGTTTTGTGGGAGAAGACGAGTGCCGGGAATTTGTAGTTCCTTACCTGAAGCCCATTTTTGCTGCTTTCGAAACAAAGATCCGATTTTTCCACAACGATGCACAGGGATTAATCAGTACACCTTTCCTTCGTGAAATGGGTATCAACCTGTTTAATTTTAGCTTCGAACATTCAATCAATGAAATCCGCGAACTGGCCGGACCGGAAGTTGCCCTGCTTGGAAATCTTCCTCCGCGTGATGTGTTGATGTCTGCTACACCTGAAGAAGTAAAAACCCTGACGGTGCAAATGTGGAACGAAGTTCAGGATAAAAAGGGAATTATTTGGTCGTGTGGAGGCGGTGTGCCTCAAAACGTACCAACCGAAAATATGCAGGCATTTATTGAAACTATTAACCAATTGGAGAACAACTGATAATAATTGTTGCGGGTTACGGGTTTCCATTAAACCTGCAACTCGCATCCTATAACCTAAAAACATGAAACTAATTTCCATTTTATTCATTATTTTGTTTGGACTGCAGGTTGCAGCTCAGGATCTTCTGAAGTTTGAAGTTTCAGCCGGAAACACAGACAGGACCGATTGTCCGGTCAGCCTATCAATTGATCAGTTGAACTACAATTCAGATTCATTGAAACTTGCCCTTTTTGAAGTAAAAGGAAAAACAGAGACCTCAGTTCCTTTTCAGTTAGAAACCATATCAGGAGCCAAAGTCTGGTTTATCTTAAGCGGACAAACGCTTAAAAATACCAAACGCACTTTTGTTTTCCGGAAAACTTTAAATCCACAAATATTTAAACCGGGAATCAGCGCCGTCAAAAAAGATGGAGCTTTAAGTCTGAAGTCTGGCGAAAAACCAATTATGAGTTATCAGATTGAAACAGTGAATCCACCCAAAGGTGTCAGTCCATTTTACAAACGTTCAGCTTTTTTACATCCGGTTTATTCTCCCGGGGGAGAAGTGCTGACACGTATTCAGGCACCCGACCATTACCATCACTACGGAATTTGGAACCCTTGGACACTCACTTTTATCGGAAAGCGCGAAGTTGATTTTTGGAATTTGATGAAGGGTGAAGGGACTGTTCGTTTTGCCGGAATGATTTCGCAAGTTGAAGGCCCTGTTTACACCGGATTCAAATCGCTTCAGGAGCATATCGACTATGGAGCTCTGGGAGGTGATGCCGTTGCGATGAACGAATTGTTTGATGTGCGTGTCTGGAATATAGCCAATCAACGCTATATGTTCGATTATATGAGCACTTTAAATACTCCTCTTGATTCAGGCATTCTGCTGGCAGCCTACCGTTATGGCGGTGGCATTGGCTGGCGTGCCACTGAGAAATGGACCAAGGACAACAGTTCTGTCTTAACTTCGGAAGGCAAAACACGTAAAGATGCTGATGGAAGTAATGCCCGTTGGTGCATTGTTGAAGGTGAATCGGCAACCAGTGTAGGACGGTCAGGAATCCTGTTTTTAAGTTATCCTGCCAATCGGATGCACCCCGAACCGATGCGTGTTTGGCCAATGGACGCCAATGGTGGTCGGGGCGACATGTATTTTGAATTTTGTCCCATCCGTCACAAAGACTGGAAAATTGAAAAGGGAAACGACTATACTTTAAAATACCGATTAATTGTTTTTGATGGAAAAATGACACCTGAAGAAGCTGAAAACTACTGGCAGGCTTTTGCTAATCCACCTGCAATTTCTCTTGTAAAATGAATATCTATTAGTAATCCTTAACTTCTAAACTATTAATAATGAAACTCAAATTTATCTTATTCTACCTGATTGTCCTGATTTTTACCACAGGAATTGTTGAGGCACAATCAAAAATATCAGCGGTAAAAAAAGGTGCAAAAATCGATGTAACCATCGATAACCTGTTTTTTACCAGCTATATTTTTGCTGAAAACGAAAAATATCCATTCTTCTATCCGGTAAATGGTCCAACTGGCGCCAGTGTAACCTCAATGCGAAACGGAACGTATCCGCACCACAGTTCACTGTTCTTTGGTTGCGATCGTGTAAATGGTGGAAACTACTGGCAGGAAGGTTTGGAACGGGGCCGGATTGTTTCGCTTCGTGAAGATATTCTCGAAAACGATGGCCCCCGAGTGGTAATCGAAAATGAATGCATCTGGAGCCGTCCGGGAGCAGTTTCACCAGTAAAGGATCTCCGGAAAATCACGATTACAGCACCTTCCAAAGACTTATTCCAGATCGACTTTGAAGTGATGATGGAAATGTTGATGGATGTGACCATTGAAAAAACCAATCATTCACTTTTCTCCGGAAGAATGGATCCAGCTTTAGCTGTTACAAGTGGGGGAACTATGATTAATGCAGAAGGCGCCCTGGGAGAAAAGGGAACTTTTGGAAAAGCATCGCCCTGGATTGATTGTTTTGGAAAACGAGGCGACAAAATTGAAGGAATGGCAATTATGCAGCATCCATCGAATAACTGGTATCCCTCACCCTGGTTTACCCGCGACTATGGTTTTTTCTCGCCAACACCCATGTATTGGCCAGCCGACGATAAAGCAACTGTGATGAAAAAAGGCGAAACTATCAAACTAAAGTATCGCGTTCTGGTTCATTCCGGAACAAACGAAACAGCCAAGATTGCAGAGGAATTTAAAAAGTATGCAGCACAGTAGTTTCAAGTTTCAGGTTTCAAGTTCCAGGTTGAGTCATCACTTGGAATTTGAAACCTGAAACCTGGAACTTTTTCAATCATAAATAATCAATAATCAATCACAAATACCAAACTTATGGAACGACGTAATTTTTTGAAAAAAGTGGGTGCCGGAACTGCCGGAGCCATCATATTACCAACCATTATCCCATCCAGTGTATTGGGAAAAAATGCTCCAAGTAATAAAATTAACATTGGGCAAATTGGTTGTGGCCGTATTGCCCGCGATCACGATATGCCGGGAACCATGCAACACGACGTAGCCCGGATGATTGCGGTGTGCGATCTGGATAAAAATCGTTTGGCCGACGGTAAAAAGCTGGTAGAAGATTATTACAAAAAGAAAACCGGTCAGGACAACTACGTCAATGTGAAAATGTATGACGATTACAAAGAAATGCTCCTGAATAAAGATATTGATGCGGTGGTGATAAGTACACCCGACCATTGGCACGCGCAACCCGCCATTGAAGCAGCTTTGGCCGGAAAGCATGTTTATGTACAAAAACCAACTTCGTTAACGGTTACCGAAGGCCGGATCATGGCCGACATCGTGAAAGAAAAAGGCATTATTCTTCAGGTTGGAACACAGCAGCGTTCATCAACGCAATTCCGTGTGGCTGCCGAGTTGGTTCGCAACGGAAGAATTGGTCGTTTACATACTGTGAAAATTGGGCTACCGGGTGATCCGGCAGGTCCTGAGGCTGCCGAAATGCCTGTACCAAAGGGCTTCAACTACGACATGTGGTTGGGAGAGACTCCATATACTCCTTATACTGAAATAGGTGTTCATCCGCAGGTTGGTTACGGTCGTCCGGGATGGTTGCGTCGCGAACAGTTTGGCGCCGGAATGATTACCGGTTGGGGGCAGCATCATTACGATTCGGCTGCATGGGGAATGAATACTGAATACACAGGACCAATTTCGATTCAGTCGGTGGCTGAATTTCCAAAAGCAGGATTGTGGGATGTACATGGTGATTTTATGTCCAAGGCTGAATATGCTAATGGAATAACCATGTTCACCAGTGGTGGTTATCCGAACGGAATCCGTTACGAGGGAACCGAAGGCTGGATTTTTGTTTCGAGGGGCGACTATGTTGCTTCGGCCAGCGATCCGGTTTCAAAAGCAAGAAGTGCCAAGGCCCTGGATGCCAGCGATCCGAAGATTTTATCCTCTGTCATTGGTGAAAATGAAATTCATCTTTACAAAAGTGATGAACAGCATGGCAATTGGTTGGAGTGTATTCAGACTAAAAAAGAACCCATTTCTCCGGCCGAAATCGGACATCGGGCATGTTCTATCTGTTTAATTACTCATATTTCCATGAAACTAAATCGCAAATTGACCTGGAACCCGGGAACTGAGCGTTTCGAAAATGATGATCAGGCAAATGCCATGTTGAGTCGTCCTGAAAGATTCCCTTATGGTATAGGGAATATCAAGAGAAAATAGTACAGCCCCCTTCACGTTCCCCCAAAAGGGGGAAAGCTTTGTGCATTGGGTTCCATTGGATTTCAGCCCTGAAAGGGCGACAGATAATAGCCCAGGGTCCGCCAGCTGGCGGATCGCCCTGGGTTAAGGCGAAGGATGAAACCCGTCCGCGCCGGAATGTTGTTCAAGGTATAAACCTCTTTTCGGACGGAAAGGATAGGTCGTCAAAAAAGTAGTTACAAAAAAATGTTGGCAATCAAATTAGTTATCTAAATATTTTTAAGTGAAAAAAGCGTTTGAAGTCAGGAATCCCGATATTGAGTTGAGTCCATATACAGGGATGTCGAAAGTGCACTATATCGAATTGGCAAAGTACTTGTTGGAGAGGGCTTTCGAACATGTTGATTCTATAGAATCAACGATAACATTTCCTTCGGTTCCTGGGAAAACTTACCCGGAACCCAACGCACCGGCATGGAGATATCGCTCTTTGGAGTTCGAAGCTCTGGAAAGAACATTCACCCTTGCAGGCCCATTAATCCACATCGATCCTGAAACTACAATCAAAGGCATCAATCTTAGGGATTATTACAGTTTACAGATTTACCGTGCATTTACTCCGGGACATTCGAATTCATTGCCGTTACCTGAAGATTTGCCTGACTCCAATTACCAGTTTACCTGCGAGTTTGGCGGTTTGTTTAAAACCCTGCTGTTAATGCCCGAAACCATTTGGTTCAACTTCACTGAAAAGCAAAAAGAGGAGATGGTTGTCACCATTTCGAAATGGGCTCACCACCGGACCACGCAAAACAACTGGCGGATTTTTAATATCATCACTCTTTCTTTCCTGAAAAAATATGGATATGAAATTGACGATGAACTATTGAAAAGCCATCTTTTGTGGGTAGCGTCCTACCATTCCGGTAATGGCTGGTATCTTGAACAAACTTATAATTACTACTCCATAAGTCTTTTTATCGTTTATACAACCATCTGGAACCGAACTTTTGGCGATGAATATTATCCTGAAATTGCTGAAATAATTGAAAAATCGGCACAGAAATTAATGGAATCACTCACCAGCTTTTTCGGAAGGGATGGCTACATTAACATGTGGTCGCGTAGCATTTGTTACCGGACATGGGTTTCAGGGGCATTTCCCGTTGCGTTCATGCTGAAGGATAAAACTTTGGTGGATGCAGGCTGGGCCAGAAGACTTTGTTCAGGTTCCTTGTTGCAATTTGTTACCCGCGAAGAATTTTACCACAATGATATACCAAGCCTGGGATTCTATGGGCAAAAGGAATATATGGTGCAAAATTACAGTTGTGCTGCCAGTCCATTCTTAATGTTTTTGCCATTTATATGTTTGGCGTTGCCTGACGATTCACCTTTTTGGACCGCTAAAGAAAATGAGGGAATCTGGGAAGACCTGGGAGACAAATCGCATAAAGTGGTTCTCGAAAATCCGGGACTCGTACTTGTTAATCATGGAAAAACGGGCACTTCTGAAATTATTCCTGGAAAAGTTTACTACGACGATCCGAATTATTCCAAGCTTGTTTACAATACGCATTTCCCTTGGGAAGATCATAATCCACAAGGGGGAACCTCCATGGAATACAGTTTTCGTAGTCAGGATCCTAGAGATTTGAGAGGCGATGATGTCAATTTTTACCTCACCGGTAAAGCTTTGGAGAACGATTCAGAAAAAAATCGGTCCTATACGATATCTCAACAAATGTTTTTCAATGGCGTACGAAAAGATGTTTTATACCGGCAAGCCATCATGCGAAAACCACCAAACAATGGGGTAGGATATATCATTGATCTTGCTGAAATAACCATTCCGGGCGGAGTCATCAGGGTTGATCGTTCCCGGCTTGCTTTTGAGTATGAATTAACCCTGGGACATTTCGGAATGCCGCACATAGGCGGCAATAAGGCAGTAATTTGTCAATTTGAAGATGGGCCAAAAAAAGTGATTACAGCCTCCATTCCCGGAAGAAGAATAGCCCTGATAACTTATAACGGCTGGGACAAACTGGAAAGTTTGGAACACACTAACCGGAATGCCGAGGCTGATGAAAGTACCGTGATCTTTGCGTCCAAAAAGCGGATGGCCAAAAATCCATCGATGGAACTGATGATCAGTGTGATGATTCATCGGATGGATAATCTGGAATGGACTGCAGAAGAGTTGTCACCAATAAAGGATATCAAAATCATGGATATTACGCCGCGATATTCGGCTCTGGGTGCAACGATTACGCTTCAGAACGATGAAAAATATGAAATCGATTTTATAGATATCGATGGACATAGGTCGTGCTAATTTTATTTCGTTGCCATTAGCAACTTTGTACAAATGTTATAAGATTAAAAACGATATCTAACTGGTATTGGAAATGGTCATTAGTCATTCGAAAAGTAGCTATTAGATAATTTTTCCAATGACTTATGACTATTTTCTGTTGATTAAGAGTAGCAAAAAACCTAAATCCGGAATTCCTGTTTTCTTTGGCGGAAAGTTTTATTTTTGCTGCAATAAATCAGATAATCCTAATATTAAACCAATGAACAAAAATTTCATTCCCGTGATTGCTTTTGCTGTGATAATGTCGGCATGTACCAGTGGTGGACAAAAGACTGCCGAAAAAGGAATGCCCAAATTTACCGGAGCGGCCGGTGAAGTGAAACTTATGACTCTCGATCCCGGCCATTTCCATGCCGGTCTGATCCAAAAGTCGATGTACGAACAGATCGATCCGACAGTTTATGTTTATGCTCCTGAAGGAGATGATGTAGCCCAGCATTTGGCTCGAATTGAAGGATTCAACAAACGCACCGAAAGCCCGACTGCCTGGGTTGAGAAAGTATATACCGGAACTGACTATCTTGAAAAAATGCTGACCGAAAAACCGGGCAACGTGATGATGGTGGCCGGGAACAACGCCAAGAAAACCGAATACATTCAGAAAGCGGTTGAAGCTGGATTGAATGTGTTTGCTGATAAACCGATGGTGATTACTCCTGAAGCTTTTCCGATTTTGGAGCAGACATTTAAAACTGCTGCTGAAAAGGGAGTTTTGCTCTATGATATCATGACTGAACGTCACGAAATTACGTCCATCGTTCAGAGGGAACTGTCTCAAATGCCGGAAATCTTTGGTGGTTTGGTTGACGGAACTCCCGAACAGCCTGCGGTAACCAAGGAAAGTGTACACCACTTTTCGAAAATGGTAGCAGGTAGCGCATTGAAGCGTCCGGCATGGTTCTTCGATACCGCGCAACAAGGCGAAGGAATTGTTGATGTAACCACTCACCTTGTTGATTTGGTACAATGGGGCTGTTTTCCCGAAGTGATTCTGAATAAATCAGATGTACAGATGATTGCGGCTAAACGCTGGACAACCGATCTTTCTTCGGCTCAGTTCGAAAAAGTAACTTCACTGAAAGAATTCCCCGAATTCTTAAAAAAAGATGTGGTTGATGGAACCCTGAAAGTCTTTTCAAACGGTGAAATGGTGTATAAACTGAAAGGTAAAGTGGCTAAGGTATCCGTTATCTGGAACTTCGAAGCTCCTGAAGGAACAGGTGACACTCATTACAGCATCATGCGTGGAAATCGTTGTAACGTAATGATCAGACAAGGTCAGGAAGAAAAATACAAACCCACTGTTTACATTGAGGCTACTGCTGTCAGCGATTTAGTAGCCTTTGAAGCCAGCCTGAAAAAAGCGGTTGAACTGGACATTGCCTCCAAATATGCAGGTTTGAAACTGACCAAACTGAGCGATAAGCTCTGGACGGTGGAAATTCCTGCTCAATACAGTGTGGGCCATGAAGCTCATTTCGGACAGGTAACCGAAAAATACCTTCAGTATCTGAAAGATGGCAAATTGCCTGATTGGGAAATGCCAAACATGATTACCAAATACTACACGACTACTGAAGCCTTGAAATTGGCCAAACAGTAAACAATGCAAAATGGAAATAAAAATCAATCATCTTCAGCACATTGGCATACCAGTTTCCGACATAAAAGTTTCTGAAGCTTTTTACAAGAGATTAGGTTTTGAAATTGCCACAACCTCAGCTTTCCTTCATAATGGGAATGAAGGAAGAATGGTGATGATGAAACTGAAAGATATCATTATTGAATTGTATCAGTTGCCTGATAATGAGTTGGCTGAAATACGAAGCCGAAAAGACGGACACATCGATCACATTACTTTTGATGTAAGCGACATTGACCAAACATATTCGGCCATAAAAGAAGCTTCTTTCCATATTCTTGAAGAACAGCCTGTGTTTCTGCCATTCTGGAAAAATGGATGTAAATATTTTAATATTCTTGGGCCAGACGGCGAACGATTGGAATTTAATCAGATTCTCTAAAGGAGAAGCTATTTGCACTTTAAAATATAAACGAAAGGTTATCTGGATTCAGGTAACCTTTTGTATTTTTGAGTGAAGTTAAAAGATGGAAATGAATACACGAATTACCCTTATTCAGGGCGACATCACCAAACTCGAAGTCGATGCCATTGTGAATGCAGCCAACTCATCATTGATGGGCGGTAGCGGTGTTGATGGTGCTATTCATCGTGCAGGCGGATCAGCTATTTTATCAGAATGTCGCGAAATCGTTGCCCGGCAAGGACGCTGCGAAGCGGGACAGGCCGTGATTACCACCGGAGGAAACCTTCCGGCCAGATATGTGATTCATACGGTGGGTCCAATTTGGCAAGGAGGTAGAAACAACGAAGTTGATTTGCTGCGGAATGCTTATTTGAATTCCCTGAAATTAGCTGTTGAAAATGGAGTTGAAACCATTGCCTTTCCAAACATCAGTACCGGTATTTATTCATTCCCAAAAGATAGGGCTGCAGAAATTGCAGTGAAAACAGTCATAGAATTTTTAGCAGCAGACGAACAGATTAATCAGGTTTATTTCGTTTGCTTCGATCAGGAAAATTTTGACATTTACAGTCAATTGATCAGTTGATACATTTCCCTGCATGGTTTTATAGCGATATATTACTGGCTGCTTCTGCTAATTTTTCACTCTCCCAGAAACCATGAAATGTGGGTACATTCTGAGCATACAAAACAAGTAGCGCTCCTGTTAGCCCAATCAAGATTAAAAAATGTGGCAATTGCCGTATTTAATTGAGCCTTTCTGGTCCAAAATAACTGGTTGCTGCAAACCGGACATTTCAATTCCTTTCCCAAAACTTCAACGGGTTGGGGTTCTTCTTCTTTAAACAAGTTCATTTAGTTCAGGGATTTAAGATTTGTCAATGCCTCGGGCAGGTACTGGTGGATATTTACCAGTAAAGCGCAACTCTCCAGTTTTTCACAATCAGCACAGGTTTCAAAGCCTTTCGAATTCACACAATTTCTTATTTCACATTCGGCACAATGCGAAAACTTAACTCCGGCTTCACGACATCCGGTGCAGTTAATCATTTCAGGTGTAATGTCTGCACTGAAGGCAGCTTTCCATTTTTCTGCAGTTTGAACGCGCAACTCGTCATTATTGGAAAGGGTTGCTATTCTTGCATCGCAGGATGCACAATTTATACCACAACAGGCAATAATTTTTTCCATATTCATTTGATTTTAAAGATTATTAATGAGTAAATATACAAAATCAGATAAAAAATACTGACCGTTCATAACTATAAAATCGTCCAATCTGTCGGTGAAATTTACCCAAACGTCTATTGAATTTTATAAGGTTGCAAAGCCAATGTAGTTTTGGATCAAAATAGTAACAAGCAATAGAAGCCATGAACACAATTAAAACAAGTTTAGTGATTACTGCCTTCCTGATGATTTTTTCAGGAATGAGCAGCCGGGCGCAAGGAAAAACATGGACACTCGAAGAATGCATCAACTATGCCCTGAGCAAAAACATCCAGGTACAGAAAGCGGGTTTGTCGAATAACCGGAATCAACTGTACTCCGATCAGGCGCAGGCCAATCGTTTACCATCGGTTAACGCATCAGTCCGCGAAAATTTTAACTGGTACAAAGGGTTTGACGCTACAACCGGCTCGTACGGAAGCAGCAGCGGCGCAAACAGTACCAATTATTCGCTTAACTCAAGTGTTTCTTTGTATAATGGACAGAAACTGACCAATCGGATCAAGCTGGCCGAACTGGATTTGCAAAGCGGGCATCTTTACTCAGAAACGGTAAAGGAATCGGTTGGGTTAAATATCCTGAATGCGTATCTGCAGGTTTTGTATGCCTACGAAAGTGTAAGCAATGCCGAAAAGCAAATTGTATCAACAACCGAACAACTGAATCTCTCGAAAGAGCGGATGGATTTGGGTGTGATTTCAATGTCAGACTATTTGCAGATCAAATCGGAACTGGCAGCTGAAAAATCTACTTTGGCTTCTGCACAAAGTCAGTTGGCAATGGGCAAAGTCACACTGATGCAGTTGATGGAATTACCGGTTGATGCCAGCTTTGAAGTTAGTTCACCGAATTTGGATAGTTTGCTGATCGAATCTGCTTCTCCTGATGCGCAGGAAATTTATACCCTTGCTCTGGGAATTAAACCACAAATTAAAAATGCTGAACTGACCAAAGAAGGTGCATTGATTGATGTGCAAATTGCCAAAGCCGATGCGCTTCCAAGTCTTTCGATGGATGCCGGTTTATCAGCTGCCTATTCTAGCCTGACAAAAAATTCAGGATACACTCAACAGTTAAAGGATAAAATGAATCCATCGGTTGGGCTATCGCTTTCAATACCGATTTTTCAGAAAAAGCAGATCAAAACGAATGTTGCTATTGCAAACATCTCTGTGTCTGACGCAGAACTCGACGAAATCAATACCAAAAACGAACTTCGTAAAAACATTGAGCAAGCCTGTGCGGACGTGGTTTCCGCCAAAAGTCAATACCTGGCCAGTCAGGAACAAAATCAGGCAAATCAGGAATCATACGATGTGACCAGTGAAAAATATACTCAAGGTTTGATCAACTCGGTTGATTTCCTGATTCAAAAAACCAACCTGATTACTTCGGAAAGCAAATTGTTGCAATCGAAATTCAAGATGATTTTTAGCTTTAAGATCGTTGATTTCTACAAAGGTATTCCTCTGGCATTGTAATAATATACAGCCCCCTTCCCGTTCCCCCAAAATGGGGGAAGGCTTTGGGTATCGAATTTAAGTTGATTTTGCCCTGAAAGGGCAGAATATCAATAGCCCGGGGCAACGCCCCGTGGAAAGGAAAAACAGGAAAACCGTTCGCGAACATAGGTTGAACAAAGCGAATGCCTTCTTTCGAACGGAACAAAAAAGGCCTTTAGAAAAGAATGTCAATTAAAAAATACAGAAGAATAAACATCAAAAACAACATACATCATGAAAAGGAAAATCATTTACATCGGATCGGCAGTCATTATTCTTGCCATTGGATTCCTCGTTTTCAAATCGCTGAGTAAACCGAAGCAAACGGTTTCGATTGAAACAGCCAAAGTTGAGAAAGGAACGATTAGCAATACGGTAACCGCAACCGGAACATTAGAAGCTGTTAAAACAGTAGAAGTAGGTACCCAGGTTTCGGGAGTTATTGAAAAATTATTTGTCGACTTTAACTCACAGGTTAAAAAAGGTCAGTTATTGGCACAATTGGATGAAACTCCGTTGATGGCACAGCTCGACCAAAGCAAGGCATCGGTCGATCAGGCAGAAGCACAGGTGAAATACCAGAAAGCAACCTACGAGCGATACAAAGCATTGCTTTCTAAAAAACTGATAGCACAATCTGATTTCGATCTGGCCGAGTTTAATTATAACAATGCATTGGGCTCGCTAAACAATGCCAAATCGATGTATGATAAAAATAAAATCAACTTGTCGTACGCCCGTATTTATTCGCCAATCGATGGTACAGTTCTCGACCGGGCAGTAGAAGTTGGACAAACGGTGGCTGCAAGCTTCAATACGCCAACACTTTTTACCATTGCCAACGACCTTACCCAGATGCGCGTTGAAGCCAAGGTTGACGAAGCCGACATAGGCCAGTTGGTCAATGGTCAACGCGTTGAGTTTACTGTTGATGCCTTTCCTTCCAAAAAGTTTAATGGTGAAGTAACCGAAATCAGACTTCAGCCAGTTACTACAAATAATGTAGTTACATATACTGTTGTAATTGGAGCTCCTAATCCTGACAACATTCTGAAACCGGGAATGACCGCCAACGCGACATTCTTTGTAACCGAGAAGAAAGACATTTTGTTGGTATCTGCAAAAGCTACCCGTTTTACTCCCGATGCTGAAGCTCTGGCAGCTTACATGCCTCCAATGGGTGGTGTTGGTGCACAGGCTGCGGAACTTCCTGCACCACCAATGGGCGGAGGCGCTAAGCCAGCTGAAGGGGCAAGTAACGATTCAATCCATAACGTTTGGATAAAAGAAAACAATGGTGGCCTCCATCCACAAAAAGTTACTGTTGGGGTTACCGACGAATTTAATTACGAAGTGGTAAGTGGATTGAAAGAAGGAGACGAAGTGGTTACTACCATGACTACAGGGACGCAAACCAAAAAGGCCACTACATCCGGAGGTTTCTTTAGGCCTCCGGGAAGTGAAAAGAGAACACCAACAACAAACACTCAACGGAATGGCCCACCGCAATAATCCAGGAAAACTTGGTCGGATTTAAACTGACACACAAGAGAATGATTGTTCGCAGATAAATTCAAACTTAGCTTTTTTAAGCCTCCCCTTTCGGGGGAGGTTTGGAGGGGCTTTAGAAAAATAGAAAAATGAAAAAGACAATTATAGAGGTTCAGAACCTAAGGAAAGATTTCTATGTAGGAGATATTACGGTTCATGCCTTACGAGGAATTAATCTGGAGATAAAGGAAGGCGAATTTGTAGCCATTATGGGCACCAGTGGTTCAGGCAAGTCGACCATGCTGAATATTTTGGGATGTTTGGATAAACCAACATCAGGAACCTACCTTTTAGATGGAGTTAGCATGGGAGAGCTTTCACGCAATGATCTTGCAGGTTTGAGAAATAATAAGTTGGGATTTGTTTTTCAGTCGTACAATCTTCTTTCAAGAACTTCGGCACTTGAAAATGTTGAACTTCCGCTTTTCTATAACTCCAAAGTAAAACCAAGAGAACGTCGTGAACGCGCCGAAGCAGCTCTTGAAGCAGTTGGTTTAACCGACCGGATGCACCACATGCCCAATCAACTTTCCGGTGGACAACAGCAGCGCGTCGCTATTGCACGTTCGCTGGTAAACGATCCTGTGGTCATTCTGGCTGACGAAGCGACTGGTAACCTCGACACCCGAACTTCATACGAAATCATGGCATTGCTTCAGGATTTAAATTCGAAAGGCAAAACCATTGTATTTGTGACCCACGAACCCGACATCGCCAAATTTATGACCCGTGAGGTTGTTTTCCGCGATGGACACATCATTCGTGAAGATTGGGTGACAGATAGACACAATGCAGCTGAATTGCTAAAGGCGCTTCCGGTGGAAGAACTGGCATAGAAAAGTGCGGAGTGCCTAGAGTGCGCTAGAGTGCCTAAAGTTGAAAACTCCGAACTCTAGGCACTTCGAACTCCGAACTTTTAACTTTTAACAAATAAATACTTGAAGCCATGAACTATACAAATACAGTTAAAATATCGATGAATGCTTTGAAACGCAATAAGTTCAGGGCATTCCTTACCATGCTTGGAATCATCATTGGGGTGGCGTCAGTAATTGTGATGCTTGCCATCGGGGAAGGATCGAAACGAAGTATCGGGACTCAAATGTCGAGCATGGGAACCAACCTGATTATGGTGATGCCAGCATCGCAACAGCGTGGCGGAGTAGCCATGGGGAACTCGAATGCACAAAGTATGACTTTGAGTGATATTACCGCAATAGAAAAAGAGTGTCCGGCGCTATCGGCCGTCTCTCCTGAAGTTCGTTCGAGCGGACAGGCTGTGGTGGGTAATTCAAACTGGCCAACATCGGTTTACGGGGTGAACAACAAATATTTCGGGATCCGGAAATATACCATTAAATCGGGTCGTGTTTTCTCCGAGAGAGAGATACAAACTTATGCCAAAGTATGTGTAGTGGGGCAAACCGTCATCGAGAAACTATTTGAGGGGCAACCCGAACCAATTGGTCAAATGATCAGGTTTAAGGGCATACCTCTTTTGATTATTGGTATCTTGACGGAAAAAGGGGAAAACGGAATGGGGCAGGATCAGGATGACCTGGTTATAGCACCGTATACGACTGTTCAGAAACGTATTCTTGCAATAACCCATATCCAGAGTATTTATGGTTCTGCCGTAAGTGAAGAAAAGAACAGTGAGGCTATTGCTCAGGTTACCACATCGCTACGAAAAAGTCATAAACTAAAAGATGATGAAACCGATGATTTTCAGGTAAGATCACAGGCCGAATTGGTACAAACATTTTCATCAGTGATGGATGTTTTAACCTTGCTTTTAGGAGCAATTGCCGGAATTTCTTTGCTGGTTGGAGGTATTGGTATCATGAATATCATGTTTGTGTCGGTTACAGAGCGTACGCGTGAAATTGGATTGCGTTTGTCAGTGGGTGGTCGGGCTCATGACATTATGATGCAATTCCTGATCGAATCGGTTCTATTGAGCGTATTTGGTGGAGTAATCGGGATTATTTTTGGAATGATGGTAACCTATGTGGTTACTTCAGTAATAGGTTGGTCAATGATTATTATGCCGGAAGTACAAGCTTTGGGATTCCTGGTTTGTTCGGCTATTGGTATCTTCTTCGGATGGTATCCCGCACGAAAAGCTTCTAACCTGAACCCAATTGACGCGTTAAGGTATGAATAAGAAAAAGAGATTATTTGCAAATGCATAGTCAAATAGTTGAAATTGCTTAAGAGGCCGAATTGCTTAATAACGGGCCTCTTTTGCAATTAAACATTTCAAAAAAACAGAACAGGTTTTGAAGATTAGTTTTAGCTTAAAACTCAAGGTCAGAACCATTGATTAATTATCTTTGAATAAATTTGAAGCCCAAATGATAAGATTAAAATCCAAATCAGATAATAATATTGCCCTTGTACTGCACGGAATTGCCTGGATAATCCTGATTATTCTCCCCCTTTACCTTAACAATGTTTTTGGCGGGGGCAACCTTAACCGCTTACTGCAGTTTTATACCCATACACTCTCGGCTGCCATTGTATTTTACGTGGGGTATCTTTGGCTGATCCCCCAATTTTATCTCCGCGATCGTAAAGCAAGGTATTTCCTGATCCTTGTTCTGTTAATTTCATTGACCTATGTACTGACTTATTACATCAACGATGTGCTGCTTTTCGACCCGGTGATGGACGCTAAATTCAAGGAAGCGTTCAAAAACCTGGAAGAATCAGGAAATGTGAAGACATTTAAAGCTTTTGGTTTAATCAATCATGTTTTAACTTCCATCCTGATTTCAGGATTTGCCTTGGGGCTGGGCGTCATGGAAAAACTAAAGCAGAACGAAAAGCGGCAAAAGGAACTGGAAAAAGAAAAATTACATTCAGAGTTGGCTTTCCTGAAAAATCAGGTCAGTCCGCACTTCTTTTTCAATACCCTGAATAACATTTATTCGCTCATTGGAATTGATGGACCAACTGCACAGGATTCGGTGCTGAAACTGTCGAAACTGATGAGGTATTTACTTTACGAATCAGAACATGGGGAAACGTTGCTAAGTCATGAAATTGATTTCATGAATAACTACATCGACCTGATGAAGTTGCGGATCAGTCAAAAAGTGGAGCTTCAAATTGATTTTCCAGTGGAATTTTCTGACGTTAATATTCCGCCACTGCTTTTTGTTCCTTTTATTGAGAACGCGTTTAAACATGGAATCAGCTATCGCGAAAGTTCGTTCATTCATATCCGGATGAATATTGATGGCGATCAAATACGGTTTACTTCCGAAAACAGCATCGGGAAAAGCAGTCAGACAGGTGATCTGCAACATTCGGGAATTGGGCTCGATAATGTTCGGAAACGGCTTGGTTTGTTGTTTCCTGATAAACATGAGTTGAAGATTTCGGAGAATGAAACAGTTTTCCGGGTCGAGCTTGCTATTTACATGGAAAAAACAAAAGTATGAAGCTGAAAACCATTGCCATAGACGACGAACCGCTTGCGTTAAGGCTGGTTTCTGATTACATCGACAAAACTCCGTTTCTGGAGTTGGTCGGATCATTTGACAATCCGCTTGATGCCATCGACTTCCTTTCGTCGCAGTCGGCTGATTTGATTTTTGTTGATATTCAAATGCCTGACCTTACAGGAATCGAGTTTGCCCGAAGTCTGGAAAATGCACCTAAAATCATATTCACTACGGCCTACGAAAAATATGCGCTGGAAGGTTTTAAGCTGAATGCCATCGATTATTTACTGAAGCCGTTTAGCTACGAGGAATTCCTGAAAGCCGCGCAGAAAGCACGTAAGCAATCAGAATTGGAAGCTGGCGCACTTCCATCGATCGAAGCAAACAACCAGTTTCTGTTCCTGAAATCGGAGTACAAAATCAGGAGGATCAATTTCAACGATATTTTATATATCGAAGGATTAAAAGATTACATCAAGGTTTATACAACCGGCGAAGACAAGCCGGTTTTGTCGCTCAATTCAATGAAATCGCTGGAACAGAAGTTACCCGAAACCCGGTTTATGCGGGTGCACCGGTCGTTCATTGTCAACCTCGAACGCATTGATACCATTGAACGCAGCCGCATCATTTTCGGCAAAACCTATATTCCTGTGAGCGACCAGTACAAGGATAAATTTCAGGAATATCTGGACAAGAATTTCTTGTAAGTAATAATCTGCTGACTGGATTTAAGAAACTGTTTAAATTTCATTCATTTTGATTTTTCGGATTACCACGAACTCCCGATCTTCATCGGGACAGGCTCTGAAGGGAGCTCGAAAAATCCCCGCCTGACGTCGGGCAGGAAAAAATCAACCTTTGGGGCAGGGGTAAATTTTTTGATTTTGGGCACAATTTCAAATTTTAAACAGTTTCTAAATATACCTTGAGTTCGATATAAAATTGAACAGATAACAATTGAAGAACGACAAGTTAATGAGGTTAGTCGGACTTGTACTTAAAATTTCCACTAAGGTTTGGTTTAAAAAAAATAGGTTTTAAAACCTTATCATTCACTTTTTAACCTTAGTAGAAAACCATCAGCAAGAAGCACTTACCTTATTACCTTATTTTTATTAGATGGTAGTCTGTGGTCTGCGCCGAACTCAGGTTAAATATAAAGAAACTCATCTTTACGAAGTTCAGCTTCAAGCCGGTCAAAGTTTTCTTCATTTTTCTCAATGGCATAGGTCTTTGTCCGATTACATTCTTCCGGCGTGCTGAAAATCATTCTAAACGTAACCTTTGTCTCATCATTTGAAAGTTTTTCAAAAGCAGCGACAATCTGGAATTTATGATCTGACAGGTGATTGAAAACCAGTAGTTCTGGTTCTTCGATTTTGACAAAGACACTTTCATTGGGGTAATTTACACCATCCGGCCCATGCATAATAAAACTCCATTTACCACCTGGTCGTAAGTCAAACTCGTGGAACGTATTTGTAAAACCTTTGGGTCCCCACCAGTTCTTTAGTCGATTCGGATCGGTCCATGCATTAAAAACAAGCTCTCTGGAATAATTAAAAATACGGGTCGATACTATTTCACAATCGGGTGAAACAGGATTGATTTTGTTTGTTGTATCCATTTTGCTTCGAATTAATTGTGACTTCTTTGCGGTTATGCGTTTCTTAACAAAGAGCCTGCAATTAATGTTTGAATGGACGGATAAACAAAAAACTCTGATTGGTTTTTAACAGCGTTTTGCCGGTGCCCGGCAACTTTCGGCGATTTAAAAAATGGATGCCTGTGTTTCGGAGGTAAACAGTTCAAGAAACTTCATTCCCCGAATTGAATTTCCCTTTTTATTCAGGCGGGGACTCCATACGGCTATGCTGTATTTATCCGGATGAATGGCAATTATTCCGCCACCGACTCCGCTCTTTCCGGGCAAACCAACTTTAAACGAAAACTCCCCGGCTTCATCATAAAATCCGCACAATTGCATAATGGCATTAATCCTTTTTGACTTGCTGGTACTTATAATTGGTTCATTTTTAAAGGGACAAACACCATAATCGGCCAGAAAAAGAAATGTTCGTGACAATTCTTTACAGGTCATTTCTATGGAACAGAGGTTGAAATAAAAATCCAATACTTCATCAACATCGTTTCGGATGTTACCAAACGATTTCATCAGGTTTACCAGGGCCGCGTTGGTATAACCGGCCGACTTCTCCGAATTGGCAATCCGGGTTGAATAGTCCATTTCAGGTAAGCCCGAAACCTTCCGTACAAATTCAATAAATTGTTTTTTGGGTTCATCAAAATGACTGACCAGAATATCGGAAATGATCAATGCCCCGGCGTTAATCAACGGATTTCGGGGAATGCCTTTGTCATATTCCAACTGAACAAGCGAATTAAAAGGCGTTCCCGATGGTTCAACGCCAACCCGATCCCATAAATTTTCATTCTCAAGCTGATAGGCCAATACCAGGGCCAAAACTTTTGCAATACTTTGAATGGAGAACTTTTCATCGGAATCGCCGAAACTGTAATGTCCGCCATCCAGGGTAGTTAAATGAACCCCGAATTTATTGGGATTGATGTTTTTTAACTCCGGAATGTAAGAAGCGACCTCTCCTGAATCATCGGTTTTTCCCAGTTCGTCGTATATTTTTGAAAATAGGTGATTGTAATTCATTGTTTCCTGATGTTGCCCTGTTAAATAAGCCTTCCGAAATCGAGTAATCCGGATAGACAAATATCGGTTGAATGAAACGGAAAAAAGCTGCCATTTGTCGTTATAAAACATGCAGCTTATCTCGCTTATTATATGTTTGCAGTTTTTTGCATAAAAAAAGAGCGACCCAATTGGATCGCCCTTTTTAAATATGCTTGATGGTCGCTTATTTCACGATTTCTTTGAAACGGGCTTCGTTGAAATATTTAGCAAACTCCATATCGGTAGATGCTGTCTTTTTCAATTCAGGTTTCATTTTAATTGCTTTTTCAAGGCTTTCGTACATCAGGTTTTCTTTTGCAGTGCGTGCACCAACTACGGCTTTGAAGTATTCTTTCATAAAACAACCTTCCCAGGTACAGTTTTCCAGCGATTTCAATGCACCGTTGTTGTCACCGGCCAGGATTTTAGCTAAGCCTGTGTTTGGTGAATCAGAATCGTTAAAATATTTAACTGCTTTGGCATAGTCGCCTTTAATGATGCTTAAAATTCCAAGGTTGTTGTTTACAGCATCGCCGGCACCAGAGGCAGCACCGAATAAAGTTTCAGCCGTTGCCAGATCACCAGCTTTAAGGGCACAAACACCCAAATTGTTTTTAATGATTGGCTCACTGTTATTCAGCTTTTCAGCTTTTTCGAACAAGCTTTTTGCATCGGCTGATTTTTGTTGTTTAACCAATACGAAACCGGCATTGTTGTAACCTCTCCAGTCTTCCGGAAATTGTTTCATGAATGCATTGTAGATTGCCAGTTTTTTGTTGTTGTCTTTGGTTAATGTGGCAGCATAAAGCAATTCAGCAGGATTCAGTTTCGAAGGATCAGAATCGGCCAAAGCAGCAATTTCTTCGTCGGTTTTACCAATCAGGTCGATGCTGGTAGTGAATTTTGAACGACGCAATTGTGGAAGGATTTCGCTGGCAACTCCGGTGAAAGCTTGTGAAAGGTTTTTGATTTCGCGTTCACGAACTTCAGGATCGGTGTACATAGAGAGTACGCGAAGAATTAATTCTTTATCCTGAATGTTTGATTTGGCCATTAATTCTTTAAAACCTTCCCAGTCTTCAGGAGTGAATTTGGTTTTGAAAGCTGCTTCAACCTCTGATTTTTTCAGTTCTTTGGTTAAGAATTTAGAAGAAGCTTCCTGGCGTTTTTCAGCCAGTTTGGTGTTTAAATCAAGAGCGCCGTCTGGTGAAGCATAAGAAGAAACTTCCATGCCTGTAATCTTTTTGCGTGGATCGCTGGCGGCAGCTTTGTTGTATTCGTTCAATTTGGCAATTTCGTCTTTGGTCAATTCTTCTTTGCGGATATCAGCCTTGTTGATCAGGTATTTAATGTCGGCAGTATACTCGTCAGGAACGATACGTTGAAAAACATCAATATTCGGATCATATTTTCCGGTGGTATTTTTTCCTCTGGTAACACCAATAATCGGAGTTGGATAGTTGACCACCAAGGTTGGAGTAGCAATAACACCTTTGGCTAATTGAATTGGCGCAAAGTCAACGCTTTTTGATCCCTGTGAGGCTGTAATCCTGAGTTCAAGATTTGATAAACGCATAGCCTCGGCATACTTAACAGCATCTTTATAAGCAAAACTTCCGCCATTGGCTAAAGTAATAACCTTGTTGTTGGCATCAACTTTTTCACCCTGAAGAGTTACAGGCTCAAATGTTGTTTCTCCGCCTTCGTATTTTAAGACAGGAGTGGCAACCATAATCGCTTTTTTGGCGAAATACTTGGCCGGAAATTTTCCGTCGATAGCCAGATCAACTTTTCCTGCATGAGTTTCAAGTATTTCAGGAGTAGTTTTAAAGGTAATCAGGTTCGCATTCTTCTTCATCTTTTGCAAACTTGCACAGCTCGATAACATCACAGCTGCCAATGCAAAAATGGCAATTGGTTTTAAGCTAATTTTTCTCATAGTATGTATATTAAATTTAATGGTTTAATGATTTCGATTATTGGCCACAAAATTAGTATTATTTTTCTTTTTTGTGTAACAAAAACCCACATATAAGAATCGAATTTTCACAATAAAATTCTGGTTATTCCTTTGCTGTACGGCCTGTTAAATATGGTTTGAACGATCTTCTCAAAATCAGTCGGACTGCTTACAAAATCAAGATCGTTCGTGTCAATAATCAAGATGGGGAATTCACTTTCTTGTCTGAAATAGCTGAAATATCCCTGTGAAATTTTTTCGAGGTATTCTTTGGTGATGAATTTTTCGTAATTCCGGCCGCGAAGAGCAATATTTTTCAAAAGCAAGTCTGTTTCTTTATGCAGGTAAACATACAAATCGGGTTTTGGCATTTTGTCATAAATAATCGTGAAGAATTGCCGGTATAAATTGTATTCATCAGGCTGTAAGGTGTTCTGAGCAAAAATAAGTGATTTCATGAAGTAGTAATCCGACACCGTAAAAGGGCTGAACAAGTCTAAATTGCTCAGTTCACGGTTGAGTTGGTTATAGCGTTCGGCCAGAAAAGCCATTTCAAGCGGAAATGAATATTGTTCCTGGTTTTCGTAAAATTTAGGAAGGAAGGGATTGTCAGTAAATTGTTCAAGAACCAGCTTTGTCTGGTATTTTTTACTGATCATTTGAGCCAGTGTTGTTTTACCGGCGCCAATATTTCCTTCTATAACCAAATAGTTCATGCTCATAATCACCACATAAAAAAATCCCGGATGATATTTTCCGGGATTTTAAAAGTACGATATTTTGTATAAAAAGAATGGAAAAAAGTCATTAGTCATTAGAAAAGTGATCAGTGGTCAGTCGCAGTTGTTTCTTATGCAGATTGAGACTGGAAACTGTGACTGATCACTATTTTCTTACTTCTATTCCTAAGTGATAGAAAACAAACGACCATACATCCGTATATTCTTCAATCACTTTTGCCGTTGGTTTTCCTGCTCCATGCCCTGCTTTAGCATCTATTCGGACCAAAAGAGGGAGCTTGTTTCCCATATTGTATTCCTGCAATCTTGCCATGTATTTAAACGTGTGAGCCGGAACAACGCGGTCGTCATGATCGGCAGTAGTTGCAAGAACCGCCGGGTAAGCCACATCTTTTTTGATGGTATGGTAGGGCGAATAGCCATAAAGGTACCTGAACATTTCTTCGCTGTCGGCGCTGGTTCCGTAATCAGTGGCCCAAGCCCAGCCAATGGTAAACTTCTGATAGCGGAGCATGTCCATAACTCCAACAGCAGGAAGTGCGACTTTGAATAATTCAGGACGTTGATTGGTAACAGCGCCAACAAGCAGACCACCGTTTGACCCGCCCTGAATGGCCAGTTTTTCGTTGGTAGTATATTTTTGTGAAATCAGGTATTCGGCAGCAGCAATAAAATCATCGAATACATTTTGTTTTTGCAGTTTGGTTCCGGCTTTGTGCCAATCTTCGCCATATTCGCCTCCTCCACGCAGGTTGGCCACTGCAAGGATTCCTCCGTTTTCAGCAAAAAACAGCCGGGATACCGAAAATGCAGGTGTCATGGAGATATTAAAGCCGCCATATCCGTAAAGCAGGGTTGGGTTTTTGCCATTCATGACCATTCCTTTTTTGTAGAACAGGAACATCGGAATCTTAGTCCCATCTTTACTGGTATAAAATACCTGGTCTACCTGGAAATCTTCTGGCTTGAACTTAACCTCTGGGCGGTAATACAAGGTGGATGTCCTGGTGTTAAAATCGTAGCGGTAAACTTCTCCCGGGGTATTGTAGGAAGAAAAGTTATAAAACGCCTCGGCATCGTTTTTCTTTCCCGATGAAGCATCTGATGTTCCAAGTCCTGGAAGTTCCAGCACATAGTCAAAGCTTCCGTCATAATTAAACACTTCAACATGGCTGTGCGCATCTTTCAGATAATCCAACACAATTTTCCCACCAGCCAGCGATGCACTTTGGAGTACATTCTCTTTCTCGGGGATCAGTTCAACCCAATTTGATTCTTCTGGTTTGCGGTTGTCTATTTTAAGAATCCGGTATTTGGGAGCTTTGTAGTTGGTATGGACGATCAGAAAATCATCGATGTTGTCAATTACACTGAAGTCATATTCAAAACCTTCCATAAGAGGAATAAACTCCTTTTTCGGGGAATTCATTTCCCTGAAAGCACAGGAGTTGCCGCTGGTGGATTCTGTTTTGGTTAAGATCATGAATCGTTTGTCTTCGGTTAAACCGACACCGAGATTTCTTTTCGGATGTTCCGGATCGCTGAACAAAAGAGGATCGGTTGTGGGATCAGTTCCCAGTTTGTGATATTTGACCAAATGGTTCTCGTTCGATTTCGAGAGTTCGTTACCGGCTTCAGGGGCATTAAAGCAACTGTAATAAAAACCGCCATCATACCATGAGGTTCCTGAAAATTTCACCCATTTTACATGATCCGGGAGCGTTTCTCCTGTTTCGATATTCTTTACAAAAATCTCGTTCCAGTCAGAACCCGACCGGGCAATTCGGTAAATCAGATATTTCCCGTCCGGAGTAATTTCAATACCGGATAGAGCAACTGTTCCGTCTCCGGAAAGAGCATTCGGATCCAGCAGAAGTTTCGGTTCTCCATCCAGGTTATCCTTCATGTATAGTACACTCTGGTTTTGCAGTCCGTCGTTCTTATAAAAGAAATATTTTCCTGCCTCTTTAAACGGAACACCGTATTTTGGATAATCCCATAATTCAGTGAGGCGGGTTTTTATTTGATCGCGGTAAGGCAGTTTTTCCAAATAACCAAAAGTTAATTGGTTTTGGGCTTTTACCCATTCGGCTGTTTCGGCTGAATTGTCGTCTTCGAGCCACCGGTATGGATCTTCAACTTCGGTTCCGAAATAAGTGTCTTTCACATCGCCTTTTTTCGTCGGCGGATACTGTAGCGGTTTTTCAGAGCAGGACATCATAAATGATAATGCTAAAAAAGAAATAATTACTCGTTTCATAAAAATATAGTTTGGTTGTAAATATAAGACTTGCAGGGAACAAAAACCTATCTGTATGTGTTTTGATACTTTAATTACATCATTAATTTCTGTATCCATCATGAAAGATCAACTATTATTTTATGAGCAAAAGCTACAGTTTGAGTATGACTCCTGGGATTTGAACGACGCTTTAAGCAAGAATGAAAAAGTTGTTGCAATTGATGCCCGTTCCGCCGAAACCTATCAAAAAGAACATATCCCGGGAGCGATCAATATCCCACACCGAACAATGACCGTTGAGAACACAGCTCATCTGGATAAATCTTTTCTTTATGTAACCTATTGCGATGGTATTGGATGCAATGCTTCAACAAAAGGAGCATTAAATATGGTCAAGTTAGGATTTCAGGTGAAAGAATTAATTGGCGGAATCGACTGGTGGAAAAGGGATGGATATCAAACGGAAGGAGCCATTACGAATAAAGGGAAGGTGATTGTTTGTGGTTGCTGACACCTTTAATTATCGCGTATAATAAAAAATGCCCGACCAGCGGGCATTTTTTATTATATCAGAAAAATGTTTGTTTCAATTAATGACGGTCGCGGTTGTCACGTCGGTCTCCGCCACGATTATCTCTGCGATCTCCGCCACCACGGTTATCACGACGGTCGCCGCCTCCGCGGTTGTCGTCACGACGTGGAGGGCGTTCGTCCATGCTGCGTTCCGGACGATCAGGCATTCCTTCAGGTTTTGGAAGCAATACACGACGCGAAAGTTTCATTTTTCCATCGCGGTCCATATCGAGCAGTTTTACTTCAATTTCCTGTCCTTCCTGAAGTTCTTCTTCGACCGTTTGCAGACGGTTCCAGCTTATTTCAGAAATATGGAGCAATCCTTCTTTTCCCGGCATGATTTCAACAAAGGCACCAAACGAGGTGATTGATTTTACTTTTCCTTTGTAGATTTCGCCTTTTTCAGGAACGGCAACAATCAGTTTAATACGGCGGATGGCAACATCAAGCGATTCGCGGTTTGTGCTTGAAATCTGAACGTAACCAATATCGTCACGTTCTTCAATCGAAATAACAGTTTTGGTTTCTTCCTGAAGTTTCTGGATGTTTTTTCCACCCGGGCCAATAATTGGTCCGATGAATTCTTTAGGAACCTGAACTACTTCCACACGAGGAACGTTTGGTTTGTAATCTTCGCGAGGTTCTGAAATCACTTTCAGGATTTCTCCCAAAATGTGTTCGCGTCCTTGTTTGGCCTGAAGCAATGCCTGTGAAAGAATTTCGTAGGAAAGGCCTCCAACTTTGATGTCCATCTGGGTAGCAGTGATCCCCTTTTCGGTACCGGTTACTTTGAAGTCCATGTCGCCCAGGTGATCTTCGTCACCCAGAATATCTGACAGTACAGCAAATTTATTGTTGACTGGGTCGGTAATCAAACCCATGGCAATTCCTGAAACCGGACGTTTCATTTTTACCCCGGCATCCAACATACACATGGTTCCTGCACAAACGGTAGCCATCGACGATGATCCGTTTGATTCCAGAATATCAGATACAATCCTTACTACATAAGGAAATTCATCGGGGATCATTTTTTTAAGGGCACGTAAAGCGAGGTTTCCGTGGCCAATTTCGCGACGGCCAACTCCACGTGGCACTTTGGCTTCACCAACCGAGAATGGTGGAAAGTTGTAGTGTAAAAGGAATTTTTCAACTCCCTGGTATGTTACGCTGTCGATTTTCTTTTCGTCCATTTTTGTTCCCAAAGTGATGGAAGAAAGCGACTGTGTTTCACCTCGGGTGAAAATAGCTGATCCATGTGATCCCGGCAGGTAATCCACTTCACCCCATATTGGACGAATTTGAGTGGTTGTACGACCATCCAAACGGATACCTTCGTCAAGAATCATGCGGCGCATGGCTTCTTTTTCAACGTCGTGGTAATATTTTTTAATCAGCTTGATGTTCGTTCCGAGGTCGATTTCGGTATTTTCAGCGTTAGCTGTTTTGTATTCAGTTACATATTCTTCAACAATGGCGTGAAAACCTTCGATACGCAAAGCTTTGTCATTCAAACGCTGAGTAGCGAGTGCATAACAGGCAGGATACAGATCAGCGAAAACTTTTGCTTTCAGATCGGCATCATTTATTTCGTGGCAGTAGGTCCGTTTAACTTTACCAACTGCGGCAGCCAGTTCTTCCTGAGCTTTACACTGCACTTTAATGGCATCGTGGGCAATTTTAATTGCTTCGAGCATATCTTCTTCCGAAACCTCGTCCATTTCGCCTTCAACCATCATGATGTTGTCGTATGAAGCGCCAACCATAATGTCGAGATCAGCATTTTTAAGCTGCGAAAAAGTTGGGTTAACAATCATTTTACCGTTGATGCGTGCAACGCGAACTTCAGAAATCGGAGTTTCGAAAGGCACGTCCGAAACGGCAATTGCAGCAGATGCAGCAAGTCCGGCCAAAGAGTCAGCCATTACTTCTGAATCTGATGAAATCAGGGAGATCATCATCGCAGTTTCAGCGTGAAAATCAGCAGGGAAAAGCGGACGTAAAGCGCGGTCGACCAGACGGCCGATCAGAACTTCATCATCCGAGGGGCGCGATTCACGTTTCAGGAATCCGCCCGGGAACCGTCCGGCAGCTGCGAACTTTTCGCGATAATCCACCGAAAGTGGCATAAAATCTACATCATCTTTGGCATCTCTTGCCGCTACAACGGTGGCCATCAACATTGTGTCACCCATCCGTACAACCACCGCACCGTCGGCCTGTTTGGCCAGCCGTCCTGTTTCAATGGTAATGGTGCGGCCATCCCCAAGGTCAATTGTCTGAATAATTGCTTGATTCATAATTTTTTCAAATAAATAAAATTTCTAAAAGGTACTACAAATGGTTGTGGTGGGGCATTTGTTCAGTAAAGCTGAAATTTATCGTTAAAGCATGGTACCGACATGTTTTTAACGGCGTATAAAAATAAGAAAAGGCAATAAAAATATTGCCTTTTCAGTGATAAATTATCGACGTAAGTTAAGGTCTTTGATAATTGCACGGTAACGTTCAATGTCTTTTTTCTTCAGATAATCCAAAAGACTACGGCGTTTACCTACCAGGGTGATCAGAGCACGTTGGGTGCTGAAATCTTTTTTGTTGGTTTTCAGGTGGTCGGTCAGTGCACTGATACGGAATGAAAACATAGCGATCTGAGCTTCTGACGAGCCAGTGTTTACGGCTGATTTACCGTATTTTTCGAAAAATTCAATTTTCTTTTCAGATGATAACATGTAAAGTTTTTTAAAATTGTTGTACAATGTTTAAGCAGCAGCATCGCTTTCAATAACAACCGCTTAAAATTAATTTTTAAAGTCGGGCAAAAATAATCAAATATCTTTGAAATTCAAGAGGGTAGGAAATTATTTTCGAAAGCATATGTTATTGCGTTGAATTCGCTGGGTAACCCGAGTCACCCCGCGAATATTATAGATTAAGTTACATCTGGATTAAAAACAAAAAGGCTGCCCTTCACCTGGAGGGCAGCCTTTTGCTAATTTGTACTCTTATTGATATTAATTATCTTCTTCTTTAGGAATTGCCGTCAAAGCCGGTTTATTGTTTGCAAAACCATCATAACCAAAGTTTTGATTGATAACTCCCTGGGTGTTTGAACTGATGGAACTTTGCGGAACAGGCCAAAGCACGTGATAGGCGCTCATGGTATATTCCTGACCATTGTTGGCTTTTACACCTTTGTTGTACCAGTCGGTTTTTTCGGTGATCCGGTCGAAGTAGAAATTCTTGGTTCCGAAATTGGCCACTGAATAGGTGTTTCCTTTGTAGGATTTACCGGTTTGCGCAAAAATGAACGAAATTCGGTTCAATTCTGTTTTGCGAGGTTCTTCCCAGAACAATTCGCGGGCGCGTTCGTCAAGGATAGTCCCAATGTCGAATTTAGCTGCATCGGTATAAGGAGCTGCCCCGGCACGGGTACGAATGGCATTCACATCAGCCATTGCTTTAGCCATATCGCCTTTCCACCAGTATGCTTCAGCTCGGAGCAGGTAGGTTTCAGCTAAACGGAAAACATACCAGTCATATGATCCTCCCTGTGGCTGAATACGGCGAGGGTCAGGATTATACAATTTGTAATGTGGCCATCCAAACCAGTTGCGAATCGTGTCGGTGGTTAATACTTTACCGGCAGCATCTCTAAGTTGCAAAGGTTTGTTGTAAAAAGGATTGGTTTTCAGATTCGGATGATTGTAAACCAGATCCTCCATGTTTATCCAGTTGCCTTTCTTGTGACGTAAATCATTCTTGTCGTCCCAAATCATGCGGGTAGAATAGTTCGTGCCACGGGCACGTCCAATTCCACGTCCAAAAGTTTCCACCAATTTAATATCCTGAGCAGCAATGTCAGAAGTTCCTGGTCCTTTTCCATCAGGAGTACGAAGGAAGTTTGAGTTGGAAACGCCCCAGAAAGGAACGGCCTGTCGCATGATCTGAAGATCGAGGCGTGAATCAATCAAGTCTTCTTTCGACATAACCATGAAAAGCACTTCCTTGTTGGCTCCAATGGCTTTGTTGGCGTGCCAGTGCAGACGCGAGATCACATCATCACGAACAATGCCCTGTTTGGATAAATAATCACCTTCTTCTTTCGGAATAGCTCCAAACGGAGTCTTCATCAAACTGTACGCGCCACCATCAATCAAGCTATTCGCTGAGGTGATTGCTGCATCGAAATCGCCCAATGCCAGATTGATTTTAGTCAATAAATGCTGACAGGCACCTTTGGTTACACGGCCACGATCGACATTATCGAGGCACCATTGTGAGGCAAACTCCATGTCTTTCTTCATTTTCTGAAGAATGACTTCACGTTTGGTGGTTGCCAAATCAAGTTTTGGTTCCAAAATTTCCTTGCCGATAAACGGGACATCCCCAAATTGCTGGGTCAACCGGTAATAACGGTAGGCACGGTGAAAATAGGCGGCGCCTAAAACTGCGTTACGTTCGGCTTCGGTAGCAAATTTGGTTTGGTCGATGCGCGAAATTACCACATTGGCATATTTAATACCGTTGTAAGTTTCGAGCCAATACCAACCAATACGATTGTAGTCAACGTGATTTAATTGAGAACTGGGTGTAATCTGGATGTTCATATTCATCGCAGGTCCCGGTTTGTCGGTAGTACCTTCCACACAAACTTCTGAAAACAGAAGTTCGGTAATAATTGGAGCTCCATCACTGTAGTATTCATATCGGATATTCCTTTCACAGGCGGTTAATGCGCCATACATACCACGTGAATCAACGAAGGCATTTTCAGGAGTAAAGATAGATAGTGGTTTTGGCTCGAGCCATGATTCACTGCAATTCACCATTCCTAAAGTTAATGGGATGAAAAGCAGTATTCGAAAAAACGATTTTATATATTTTGAGTTCATATGATCTATGCTTTTATAGTGAATTACAGAGTTAAATTTATACCGACAGTAAAGGTACGGGGAGAAGGACCATTGGTGAAGTTATTACTATCGTCCGGATTACGGTATTGTTCCGGATCCCAGAATTTCCATTCCGGAGCCCAATACGCTACATTTCTAACCGTTGCAAATACCTTCAGATTACTGATGTCAACTTTTTGTACAATGGATTTAGGTACTGTATATGCCAAACTGATGTTGTCGAAACGGATAAATGACCGTTTTCTCCATACATTGAATACAGCGCCACCTTCATTTGAATAAATACGTGCGTAATCGTTTAGCGGATTTTCCGGTGTCCAGTATGGAGTTACGTACTGGTTCACACGTTCAGGAAATCCTTCTCTGTTTTTGGCCACATTGTATGTTCCGTAATGGCCCCAGTTGGAGTAGAATGATAGTGAAAGGTCGAAGTTTTTGTAGATGTTAAATTCCTGTCGTAGATTCCAGCGGTATAATGGTTCGGTCTGGCCTTGAAATTGGTTGTCCAGTTGATTAATTTTTCCGCTATTATCCACATCTTCCAGTTTGAAGTCGCCAGGGTATTGACCGTATTTTGCGGCTTCCACTTCTTCACCTTTTTGCCACACGCCTAAAATTTTAGGTTCCCAAATCTGGCTGATTGGATGTCCGATGAACCATCTGTTTGCAGTGTCGTCGCCTTCTTTTTGGCCAATCACATTTCCCTGAGCATCTTTTACATCAACCATGTCGCCATAGAGGTGAACAATTTTGTTTTTGTTGTAGGCGATGTTGAGTGAACTTTGCCATTTAAAATTCTCGTGATTCATAATTCTGGCGTTTACTGTAAATTCAAAACCATTGTTTTCCAATTCGCCAAGATTGGTTGTAACTGAGCTGAATCCAAGTAAATCAGGTAATTTGCGATCAACCAGCAAATCGAGTGTATTCATCTTGTAGTATTCAATCGATCCATCAATTTTGCCACCCCAAAGGCCATAATCCAGACCAATATTCAACGCACGACCTTTTTCCCATTTCAGGTTTGGATTAGCCATACGGTTCACATACAACTGGTTACTTTCGTAAATGGTTCCTGAAATAGTTTGATAAGGGTATTTACCAATACTCATTGATGATAAGGCATCGTAACGTCCTACTTCACGGTTTCCGTTTTCACCATAAGACAGACGAAGTTTGGTGTAGGTAAGAATATGGTTTTTAAAGAATTCTTCGTCAGAGATAACCCAGCCTAAAGCTGCTGAAGGGAATGTTCCACGAGGATTTTTAAGTCCGAATGCAGAGTATCCGTCGCGACGAACAGATAGGGTTAACATGTATCTATTATTGTACGAATAGAACAGGCGGGCCATTAAGGCATCGCCGGTACTGTATTCATCGTTGCTCGAAATACTGTTGGCAGTGCTTTTACCAGCCGACATGTTGTGGTATCCAAGGGCATCGGTTGGCGAGAATCCCTGAGTTGACATTGAATTCTGCCAGCTTTGGTATTTTTCTGCATTGGCCAGCAACGTAACATCAACGGTATGAAGCTTGTTGAATGTTTTATTCCACTTTACCAAATGGTCTAGTTGCCAGCTATAAACTCTATTCTGTTCGCGATTAGCCTGTCCTCCAAATTTTGCCCATTCTTCGTGTAAAGCCGATTGGTGATTCATGTATTCGTACCATTCCGACCGTGGAGCAAAATTCATCTGGTAGGTAATGCCCAGTGGCAATGTAACTTTAGCAAAAAGGTTGCTGATAAGTGTATTATATACTCTTCTGCGGCTTTGAAACATTTTGTCGTAAAGAGGATGTTTTGCTCCGCGGCCTAAATCATCTACAGGGCTTATCCGAATGGTAACACCATCGTCCTTATAGATTGAACCCCAAGGTGAGTTATTTACAATTCTTCCCCACTCAGCCCGAATTGCACTTTCATCCCGGTTGGCAAATTGGGTGTTTATTCCAACATTTAACCAGTCGGTTACTTTTGCATCGAGATTAATACGGCTACGGATGGTTTGAAATTCGTCACCCACTATCACACCCTCATTGCTGTTATAACCCAGTGACCAATAATAAGTAACTTCGTCTTTTTTACCAGATAATGAAAGGTTATGATCTTGACGGATACCGTTTTGAAAAACCATATCATTCCAGTTGGTTGGTGTTCCGGCTTTGTAATTTTTCACTTCAACAGGAAGCAATCCCAATCGGGGCAACCAAATATCGAGTAATTCCCCGGTTGAACCATCTCTCCACATCGCTTCGGTCACTCCTTCAGGTAATTTTGTCGGATCGTCAAATTTGTATAGTTTGGTGTTGGTGGCCGCATTGTAATAATTCAATGATTTCATTACATCGGTGCGCCAGTTGATAAAGTCGTAAGGGTCATGCACATCCTCAAGTGTTGCCATAGTTGCTACACCAATACTTGAAGTAACATTAATCATTGGTTTGCCTTGCTTGCCTTTTTTGGTGGTAATAATAATTACCCCGTTGGCAGCCCTTGCTCCGTAAACAGCAGAAGAAGAGGCATCCTTCAAAACGTCAATGGTTTCAATGTCGCTGGGATTGATGTCTTCCAAACCTCCCTGATAGATTACTCCATCAAGCACGATTAATGGAGAAGATGAGGTTTTAAGAGTGTTGTCACCCCGGATTTCGAAATCGCCGCCACCTTTTGCCAGTGTTGAAAAACCTACACTTAAACCGGCAATGTTTCCACGAAGAACATCTTGTACCGATTGAGGTTTTTCATTTTCAAGGCGCTCTGATTTGACTTGCGCTACAGAACCTGTCAGGTCACGTTTTTTGACAGTACCATAACCAACTGCTACAACTTCTTCCAGACCAATGGTTTCTTCTTCCATCACTACATTAATGGATGTTCTGTTGTTAACAGCAATTTCCTGGGATTTTAAGCCCACGAAGGAAAATGCCAAAGTTGAGGTTGCACTAGGTGCAGATATGGTGTAATTTCCGTTTACATCAGAAATGACACCAGTATTTGTCCCTTTAACAGTAATGGTTACGCCGGGAATAGCTTCTCCGGTTTGAGATTTTACACTACCTTTTACGGTAAATTTTTGTTCCTGTTCAACAGGGGTGCTTTCGTCATTCGCAGATCCTGATTTAGTAAAACGAGAGTCTGTTGCAGCACTCACAGAGAGAAAACTGAACAGAACAAGAAGAATAGTTAGTCTCGTGTACCAAATAAACTTTTGCCGGCTTTGATATGAACCGGTAAGGTCACACTTTTTTTTCATAGAATACAAATTTTAGGTTAATTACTTGAGATAGAATAAGTTTGGATCATTATGTAGTAAAAAAGGTTTCCGGAATGTTTCGACTTATTGACTTTAATTTTAAATCGAAAAAGTCGACAGTAGAGGGCGAACATGATTTTGAGGAATGTCATTCCTTTTCAGTCATGTTATTTAGTTTAAGCTTGCTAAAGATAAATGATTACTAACACGAAATACAGTATTATTTTTGCAACTCATTGTACTATTTTAGCATGATTTTAAAATAACAAACGCAATAAGCAACAGTAATTTATCTGTATGAATGAAAATAGAATCTGGCACTTGCTTTATTTCTGTTTTTTAAATCCCATAAAAAAGCTGATTCGCGTATAATTTGAGGCGTAGAAATTTGAGTATTCGCTTTTTACCCAAAGGTAACTAATGTTAAGCCCAAAATTGATTTTTTTAGTAAAATCACTTTCAAAAAGGCAGAGCTTTATTCCATAAGTTGGTTGGTTAAAGTAATCACGGTTAATCCCTTTAATTCGCTTATCCCCTGATATCGGGGGATTGTAATAAGCCATAAAATATGAATTGTTCAGATTATTTTTCCCGATTATCAGAATCTCAGCTTCCAGACCAATGCCAAAGCCAATCCTTTTGTTTAATTGAAAATGCACGAGCAAAGCTGCATCGGCAAAAAGGCTGATAATGTTGCCAGTGTAATGGCTGCCACCGCCAAGACCGCCACCAGCAAGGTCAAAGCCTGCATATTGCAGGTTAAGTCCTAGCTCCTTTCTCAAAGGAAATCTATGGTCGCTGCCATACCAGCTTTTTGATGTTTTAAATATGAAATAGGCTGGAGCAGCGTTATTGTTCCAGCGGAGTTTATATTCAGGTGATGACGTTTTGTTTATCCCCAATTCGAAACCGGTTTCGCAGATTCTTTGCCCAAAAAGATCAGTATTTAATGAAAATACAATAACACAGATGAGTATGAAAAATTGTTTCATAGTTGCTGTTTGAAGATGTATCAAAACCCTAAAAGCTAGTGTAGTCTCAGATAAATGGAAATCTCAGAGGTTTGTGAATATTGAAGGATTTCATCAATGTTATTTATTTCCTGATATTCTTTATAGCTTCTCCACAGGTATTCAAATGACAAGCCTAAACTAAATTTATTGCAAACGTCCATTTTAAAGAGAATGACCTTTGCTCCAACCGAAGGTTTTACGAAGTGTTTTCGATTAAATTCTTTGATTTCTTTAACTCCTTCATAATTTGCAACTCCACTTTGTTGTTTTAACCACCAACTATGTGTCAAATTTTCATAGTTCGTAACCAGGTATTTGCCGGAAGGGCCAAATGCAAAAAACAATCCTTTTGTAATGTGGAATTGCGCCAATGCAGCTATCTCAGCGTTAATGCTTAATATTGAACCTTTGTAGGAAGAACCTCCGCCCAAACCCCCAAAACCGATGTTGTCAACAGCTATTCTTTCCAGATTTATTCCAACTTCAGGTCTGAATGTAGACTTCTGTTCAGGTTTATACCAACTTTGATTAAAGCCAAGTTTTAGCGAAGATCCAAGCTCTGCTTCAATTGAATGATCAATTGAATGTTTTGGCAGGACAACCCCGATGGTAAAACCGGTTTCCCTTTTCCATTGGGCAGACAAAGTAATTGGCAATATTGAAACAAGTAAAAACAGAATCAATAAGGTTTTCATCATTTTCGAATTGGGGTGAAAGATTCATTATTAATTACTGGTATCGCCTTAAATGACTTCTAAATTTATTTCCTTTTCGGAAAGCTAATTCTGCCCCGTCCGAATTAAGGATAAATCGCTGTTCCATTTTAACTCACGGACGGCTTTCCTCACCCTTTTGTTTTTTCTATAAATATTTCACTCCTCTGGAGTTGAATGTTGAACTTTAATCTCACCGGGGCCTTTAGTTCCCCCAAATGGAAGATATAATTTTATTACAGGAGAAATGACTTTTTCCTCTTTTCTCTTTCCTTTTTCCTAATGACGAATGACTTTTTCCTTGCCCGCTGACCACTTTTCTATTTCTGATTTTCAAGCAAGTTCCTGAATTCTTTTATTTGGACAGGTGAACCCAGAACAAAAAGCTGGTCGCCCCGGCTAAGTGTGAGTCCCGGATCGGGATTGAACACATATTTGGCCCCACTGATTTTGATGCCAATGATATTGATCCCCGATTTGTCTTTTGCCTGGAGAACTTTCAAGGCTTTGTTCACGAAAAAAGTTGCCATTTGTGTACACGATATTTCTTCGAGGCTCACGTCATTACTTTTCTGTAACAGGATATATTCCAGAAACTCCACGACGTCAGGCTGAGTGACCAGTTTGGCCATCCGCTGCCCGCCAATCCGTTCAGGCATAATCACATTGGTTGCACCAGCCCGTTGAAGTTTGGTAATGGATTCAATTTCTGAAGCCCTGCTGATGATTTTTAATGCGGGATTGATACTTCGAGCCGTTAGTACCACAAATACATTGTCGGCATCGTTTGGAGTTGTTGCAATAAGCGCTTTGGCATGTTCAATACGTGCCTGATGCAATACCTCTTCATGTGTGGCATCACCCCGGATGTAAAGCAAATCCTCATCTTCACGGATTCGGCTGATCACGTTTTCGCGCCTGTCGATTACTACGAAATCAACGCCATAGTCACGGAGTTCCATAGCGGCCTGTTCTCCGTTACGGCCATAACCAACAATAATGGTATGGTCTTTCAGTTTCATGATTTTTTTGTCCACGCGGTATGTTTTTAAGTAATTTTTCAGCTCACCATCAAAAACAAAACGAGCCAGATTTGATCCGACCCAGGCCAAACTCCCCAAACTAAACATGATCAGTCCCGAAGTAAAAAGCTTTCCGGTATCAGAAAGCGGATGTATCATCCCAAATCCTACAGTAGAAATAGTAATAATGGTCATGAAGAAAGCATCGATTAACGGGTACTGTTCATGCACCCAGTAAAACAGAGTGCCCGAACTGACTAACATCAATAACAGAACTATGGCTGTTCGTATAGTCTTATTCGATACTTCCTGAAACTTATTATAGGATTGGCTCATTTTCTGAATGGTTGACAGTCGTAATGATTTTTGCTCCCAAATGGCAATTTAAGCATTTTTTGGGTTCACAATACTTGTTTTTTAGTTGAAGCAATGCCTGCGTTTCAAATGCCGAGCGGCTTTCCATTCCCAATTCGCTCCATTTTCGGATAATTTGATTGGATTCTGGGGCCATTTTTTCGAGCACGAATAGGGCCCGGTCTTTCATTGCCTGATCGAGATGCTGGTCTCCATATACAAAAAGAATGGGTACTATGGTATTGACCACTAAATTATTAAATGCCGTTTCGCCTAATGTCTTCGGATGATTGTCTTTCGATGTTTTGTTGAAACTGTAATGCGTATTCCAATATTCAGAAGCCGAAACATCGAATAATTTTCTAAGTTCTTCCAGGTTTTCAGTTTCCAGAATTCGTGAAAATAATGCCGACGAATGATGGATTAACATAGCCAGCTGCGCAATACGGATAGTCGGGAAATTGACAGGACGCAGACGCATAAATTTCCATAGGTGGGATTCGATTCCTGTTAATCCGTATTTCTTATACAGATAGGAATATTCTTTTCGAAGCGATAAAAAGTAATCATCGCCCAGCAGGGTTTCGTTGAGTAATCCTGATTGACCAAACAACAGGGCCTCGATCTGAAACAAGTTGTTTTTGTGTTTGGAAAGCAGGTTTAATGGGAGCGATTTCGCTAATTGCTCGAAGGGAAGAGCATTGGTTTTCATGCCAAAATTTCGTGCAAGAAGTTGGTAAAAAGCCTCGTTCCAGTTGTTATTGTTTTGTTTCAGAATCGTCAGGATGTCATCAATTTTCGATTCCAGTCGTTCAATCATCAGTGCACTGAACCAAAACCGGATGATAAACGGATCATACTTCGGAAGTTTCTCTTCACAGGCAATCCACTTTTCTGATTTCAGAAGCTTTTCATAGTTCTCAAGAATTTCTCCGGGGTAGGTAATTTCCAAAGTAGGTACTGACTGACTTTTAACCAAAACCGGGCTGTCGTGCAGCTCCACCACATGCAGGATTACGTTATCATATGCTGCATCGATATTGTGCTTGTGGCGGTACCAGTGAGATGATTTTTGGTGAACTTCAATATTCCCGGCCCAGGTTGTATCTGCAATCCGTATCCGGGCATTGAAAAAATCGGGTCCTGAATCCGGGTTTGGCTGCCCGGAAGAGATGATTTCAACCGATCGTCCATCGGTAGTTTTCAGATTTTCTTTAACAAACAGTCCATGCTTCCATATGAACTGCAGAAATTCTTCTTTCATTCGTTCGGATTTTTTGATTGCTCTGAAAAACGACCTCAGATGCAATCAATAAATTTAACAAAACGAAATCAATAAATGCATCAACCTTTGAATATTTATCGAAGAATAACTTTGTATCCGGCACGTTCAACTATTTTCCATGCCAGTATCAGACTCCCTTCATCCGAAATTCTGACCCGGTTCTTGCGCAGGAGTTTTTTGACAGGTTTTTGATCAATCGTGTTAAAAATATCCAGAAAAGCATTTTGATTTGGCCTAACCAACGCATATCCTTTGCCGGGAGAATAAAAATAGAATTGATATGCGTTGGTATATTCCTGGTCTTTTAGAATTTCCTGTTCATCTTTATAGGGTGTAGTGGTAGTCAGAATCCTTTTCCTGTATGCAAGCAAATCGGTTTCGCCTTTCGAAAGAACTTCGAAAAAGCGATCTCCTTTCAGGTATCCGTCGTAATACTGCTTTCTGAATGTTCTGAGGTTTCCATCAGGTCCTGTAAATGAAAATCCGCCAATACTGGCTTTGTCAATAACAATTTGACTTGCAATAGATTTGTTGTAATAGAGCAGTTCGTCTTTAAATGCACTGTATCTCAGAAATAAACTGTCTGCAATTTCTCCATTGCTGAATTCTATCTGGCCGGGAACCCATACATCGGTCAGGAAGGGAAACCCGGTGTAGGTCGGATAAGCAATGTGACGGACTCCTTTAATCTTTTGTCCGTCCCATTTCCGGTTAAATGTTTCCTGGGCGGTAATCATTCCGGTATGGCTGAATAACCATACAAAAAACAGTAGGTATAAAATCCTTGTTGTCATATTATTTTACCTCAAAGTGTTGTTCTGAAAAAAGCATTGTTCCATCTTTTAATTTTCCCCTTACCATGATTTTGAACTGTCCTTCGATGGCAGAAGTGCGGCATTTTACGGTAATATTTTGGTTTGGCTGCGTTGTCGGATTCCAATAAAGCAGTTGTCGCAGGTCCGGAATATTTGGTTCTGTAACCGACGGCTCGGCCAGTTTGGTTTGAAGCTGAATCGTTTCCAGCTTTAGTCTGGCGAGCTGACTGGATTCAGGAAGCATCGAATAATCATTTTTTGGGGTATAAATGGCAACTACACCGGGGAATCTTAGATCCCCATAATAGCGCTCGTTTTGTAAGATGTCAACCCGGTCGATATCAGCGGATCCCATTCCTTTAATGGTATTCAGATCCTGGACGGGAACACCATCAATCAAAATCAGCGGTTTATCTTCGAAGTAATTGTGAGTTGAATTGTTCAAAACCTGCAAACTTGGTTCGTTGTTGTAATTTCTGAATTTTACGCCGGGTAAAAGTTCCCTCGCTATTTCAGTAAAATTGGGTAATTCAATGAATAACTGAGGATCGATGGTGCGGAAGGCTTTCCCATAATAAGGATAGGAATCCCTGTTTCTTTTGGGAGGAGTGCTGAAGGTTAAAGTCTCCTGTCCGAATACTTTCCGAAATGTGCCCGCCGAAATGTTTCGGGTCATGCTGGTTTTAAATTCTTCTGTAATTGGCTGTAATCTAAATTCGGGCAGGGTTCCCGGATCGGCAAACAATTCATCCAGTTTCATATTTAACCGTTGAGTGGGGTTGTTGGAAAAACATTGAACAACTGCCTGAACCGAACCATAATATTGATCGAGTAAAAAATAGAATCGGCCATCCTTCCTGGTTTTGTAGTACTGAAATCCGGGAATCGAATCGGGGATAGTCAGGCATACTGTAATATCGGATTCGGGTTCCATTGTTCTTTTGTCGGTGATAGTCCCTGAAATGATAATTCCTTGTTTCTCTAAGATTCCATCGTTACTTCGGTCATTTTCTAATGTGAAAGTAATCGGATTAAATGATTGGTCGGTTTGGGCCACGCATACCAACAAATTTCCATCCAACTCTTTCAGAAGCGATTCGTCAATTTTAATACTGGCTTCAAAACTGCTGTTTGGTTTATATTCCGGTGCACTTCCGGTTATTCCAATTTGGGTGGTTTCTTTATCCTGAATGCTGGAAGTGGCAATTATTCTTTTGATTTGGTTTATTTTTTCAAGACCATCGAAACGGCTTGAAATCCATATTTCGCGAATTGTTTTGATTTTTGCTTCGTTATGTTTTTGGTAGGTCCGCACCAGGTAGGTTCCTGTACTGAGCGAATCGGGCAATTGCAGGTATCCCTGGGCTTCATTATTTTGGATAGCAAGCGAGGCCCCGGTTATATGGGTGCCATTCATATTCATCAGATCAAGGAAGACTATGCTGGAAGAAATTCCTTCTGGCAAAAATATTTTGGCCAGGAGAGTTTCTCCACTTACATAGACATCGCGATCGGTATATAAACCATAAAATGACTTTTGCTGAGAGTTCCCCGTAAACCAAAGGCTGATAAGGAACAAGAGTATGAGCGTAATTTTCTTCATTTGTTTTTCAAGTTATCATCTTTTATAATTGGACTCCCAGAATATAGGTGGTATATCTTTTGTAAATCCACGGTCAGGGATATTAAAAAATTGGTCTAACTGACGCAAGACAACTGTTTGATCAGTTCCGGTTCCTAAATTCAGGTAGTATCGGTATTGCTTAAACGAATTCATATCAAAAAAGCCTAAAACGATTTTTTCGGGATCTGTTCTACAGGTGATGTTTCCGTATACCTGGGCGATTACCGGATCAAACAGAGTTCCGTCAGCAGAAAACTGTCGATTTAGCTTTTCATGATAATCATATGATTCCTTGGGGATTCCATACTGATCGAGTATAATAATCCAGTTGGCGGATTGCTCCGTAAAGGAGTCGAGATAGGCATAGCTGTTGTAAGCCAGAGAAAGGATTGGATGTTTTTCAATTCTTTGGGTCAAACTAAATTCTTTGGGTCCCACCAAATTAAAGAGATTGTTGTCAGTTACCGAGAGCCATCCATATAGATAATGTTTGGTAGTATCGTTTCCAAGAGGAACAATGGGCCCATAAACAGAAGCAACCTTATCAAGCATCGTACTTTTAATCTTTATTGGCTGAATTATGACATTGGCAGAGTCTTCCATCCAGTAAGGATTAAAAGTCCATTGAATAACGGCGCGATAGTTAAACCGGTAGTACTGAAGTTGAGGGGTAACAGGAGCATCAATGTAAATCTGTCGTCCGGGTTGGTCGAACTGCTCCGGAATATTATAGGCATTGGTGCGCGTGATTTTCTCTACTTCGTGCCTGGTATAGAGCGAATCGATGGAGGGGACCGGTGGCATAACGACATAATCCGATTCGTAGATATCTTTTAAATAGGTAATTCGCAGCTTGTATTTTTTATCCGATACCGGTGTTAAAGGAAAAATATAATATCCGGGAGCATCTTCTCTCCCTTTAATGATTTGAAAGTTTTCCTGAACCAATTCAACCAGGGCACCGCTTACCCATTCTACGGCAGCAGTACTGTAGAATGCTCTGGCTTTCGAAATCCGAACGAAATTTTGATTCGGATCATTCGTTACATGCGAATCAACTACCATTAATCCTGGCATATCCTCGATTGACGGTGTATAATATTCTTCGCATGAGTTGAGAAGAATGAGGAATGATCCTACAATTAATAATATGGCAAGTACCTGTTTCATTTAGTAAGTATATTCCCAGAATTCCGGGACAATTCCTGTTAACTGACCTTCTCTTGGAATATCAGGATATCGGTTTAGCTCCCGCAATATTACTTTACCCTGATCAATACCCCAGAGATTAAAATAATATCGGTGTTGCCGGTATGAATTAACTTCAAAATATCCCAAAACCTTTTTGGACGAATCGTTTGTGCAATAAATGTTACTGTTAACCTGGGTTAGCGCCGGATCAAATAAATGACCTTCAGCAGTAAGTTGTTTGTTAAACTCTTCATAAAAATCATGCGATTTTTTATCAATCCCGTATTGGTCAATAATGATAATCCAACCATTTTCAATTTTCTCTTCCGAATCGAGATATACTCTGTAATCGTATGGAATAGAAAGGATCGGATGTTTTTTTATCTGGGTTGCGTCACTAAATCTTTTTAGTCCTGCAAGGTTAATAAGATCCATATTATACAAAGAGTTCCATCCATAGGTGGCAGGCGGATAACCCAATGGGGTTGGTGGTGGTGTGATGCCCCACAACAGAACAGCTCTCCAATCAAACCGGTAATATTGAAGCGTTGGTGAAATCGGCGCATCAACGTAAATCTCACGTCCGGGTGTTTCGATGAGTACTGGTGGACCAAAGGCATCAGTCCGGTAAGTTTTGCTTACCTTATACAGTGAGTAAATATCATCAATTGAAGGCAATGATGGCATTCGAACCGTATCCGATTCATAAATGTCTTTCTGGTATACTATCCTAAGGATGTATTCTCTTCCGGGTTTGGGCGTTTCCGGAAATGAAAAATAACCATTCCCGTTATCAACTGCTGAAACGATTTTTCCATCTACCTCCATAAGTTTTACGCTTATTCCTGTTAATGATTCATTGGGAATAGTTTCATAAAAACCGTTGGTAGTCGATATTTTGACATAATTCAGTTTTGGGTCATTAGTTATATGAGATTCGACAACCATTAATTCAGGCATTTTTTCCAGTTCCGGGAAATATAACTCCTCACATGATGTAAGGAGAATCAGGAACAAAAATCCCGTGAATAATATGGAGAGTATCTGTTTCATTTAATTAATTTCCCAAAATACAGGTGGTATTCCCCTAACATAGCCTCTATCCGGTATATCCGGATATTTTTTTATCTCGTGCTTAATAACCTTGGATCTTTCATTCACCCCCAGATTTAGAAAATATCGGTAATGCCTGTAAGAGTTCAAATCGAAATAGCCTAAAACTATTTTAGAAGCGTCATTTTTACAATGAATATTTCCATAAACCTGCGCAAGTAACGGATCAAACAAATTTCCCTCCGCTGAAAGCTGTTTATTCAGATTCTCATAAAAGGTATAGGAATCTTTTGAAATCCCGTACTGGTCAAGCAATACAATCCAGCCACTCCCTATTTGCTCGGCAGAGTCGAGGTAGGCATTGATGTTGTATGGAAGCGAAAGAATCGAATGCTTGGCAACATGGTCAGAACTGCTGAATTGCTTTGTTCCGGCAAGGTTGAACTCCCCATCCATATATCTCGAAATCCATCCCAGATAGGAGGGTTGAGATGGTCCGTTTAGTATAATCGGATAATAGGTCCATTGAAGTACCGTGCGCCAGTTAAACCGGTAATATTGAAGTGCCGGTGTAAGGGGCGCGTCAATATAAATACCCTGACCCGGAGACTCAACCAATGTTGGGGGTCCGTATGAATCAGTTCGGTATGATTTCTCTACTTTGTATCCGGTGTATAACGAATCAATGACTGGCAGGGGAGGCATCAGTTCAAGGTTTGATTCAAAAATATCCCTGCCAACCATTATCCGTAGTTTATATTTACTTCCCGGAACAGGAAAATTCTGAAAAGTATAGAATCCGGGACTTTCTTCGGTCGATTTAAAAGGAGTCTCAATAGGTCTGAGGTTGGTCCCGGTCACCAGAACGAGGTCAACTCTTGCTCCGGTAACCTTCTCTTGCGCCTCTGTATTGTAAAAATCATTCGTTTTTGAAAGTTTGACAAAGTTAAGGTTGGGATCGTTGGTCACATGCGATTCAACCACAAGGGTTCCCGTAACAATTTCAAGTTCGGGTTTGTAGATTTCTTCGCACGAAGTAAAGAGAATTATTCCCAAAACCAGTCCCACTAATATGTGTGTTTGTTTCTTCATAGAGTATTAATTTTCCCAAAAGTATGGTACAACACCTGCTTGTTCACCATATTGAGGAATGTCAGGATACCGGAATATCTGACGCTGAACCATTTCACTCTTTTCGTCATAGCCCAAATTCAGGAAATAACGATATTGGCGATATGAATTCACGGCAAAATAACCTAATGCGATTTTCGAATTATCACTAACACAATGTATGTTCCCATAAACCTGATTTAATAAGGGTTCGAATAAACTCCCCTCGGCAGATAATTGATTGTTCAGCCTTTCATGAAAATCATTCGATGCTTTCGAAATGCCATATTGTTCCAGAATCAGTATCCAACCGCTGCCTGATTGCTCGGATGACCATAGATATCGCTTGCTGTCATATGCAAGATACATGATCGGATGTTTCTCAACCTTGCCTGAAACACTGTGTTGTTTGGGTCCGGCAAGATTAAACAAACCATCGTTTAATACTGAAAGCCAGCCATATATAGCTGGTGGGGGCACACCACCGGCTGATGCCGGACTAAAATTCCATTGCAATATTGCACGCCAGTTAAACCTGTAGTATTCAAGAGATGGGGTAATTGGAGCGTCGATATAGATTTGGCGGACTGGTATATCAATCTGAGTTACCGGTCCGTAAGTGTCGTTCCTGAAAGTTTTCTCCATTTTGAACTCAGTGTATAATGTGTCGATCATAGGAAGTGGTGGCATTACTACAGTATCCGATTCATAGATATCATTTTGACAGCTAATCCTGAGTTTATATGACAAGCCCGGAACAGGCGTTTTCGTGAATCTAAAATAGCCGTGACTTTCTTCAATGGCAGGTATTATCCCATGCCCGATTTCCAAAAGCTCTACATTGGCATTAATTAACGTGTCTTTTGTGTTCGTATCAAAAAAATTATCGGTTACCGAAAGCTTTACAAAATTCTGTTTCGGATCGTTGGTAACAAGTGATTCAATTACCAGCATTCCCGAAACGTCATCAATAGCAGGCCTGTAATACTCCTCGCACGAAAGAAATAACATCAGAATCAAAGCCATATATACAAATCTTCGTTGCATCAAAATTTAAAGTTATACGTGATTGATGGAACGGGTACACCGATAACTGAAAGTTTGAAAATGGCATACGGAGTCTTATCCTGTAATTGGATAGACGGTTCTTTGCGATAGAAAACTGAATACGGATTTTTCCGGCCATAGAAATTGTATACCGAGAAAGTCCAGCTACCTTTCCACATGCGTTTCTTTCTCAGGTTCTCATCAAGTGTAATGCTGACATCAAGACGATGATAAGGTGGCATCCGGTATTTGTTTCGATCAGAATAATAAACCACTTGTCGCTCTTCAAAAATGTATTTCTGTTCGGGTAAAGTAACAGGTCGGCCCGAAGAAAGAACAAAATTGCCTGAAAATCTCCAGCGGCGGCTAATCTGATAGTTTAACACGGTAGATATATCGTGTGGTTTATCGTAAACCGAAGGATAGAATTTTTTGGCATTTACGATTTCATCCGGAAAGTTGTTGTTGGTTTGACGCATGGTCCGCGAATAGGTGTAGCTTACCCAACCGTTTAATCTTCCCAGATTTTTCTTGGCAAACAGTTCAAGTCCGTAAGAATATCCGTCGGCATTAATCAGGTCGGCCTCAATATGGTGGTTCATTACCAAAAGCGCTCCGTTTTTATATTCCAGAAGATTTTGAAGATTTTTATAGTAAACTTCAACGGATGTTTCAAACAAACCTTTTTTTGGAGTTTTAAAAAGTCCGACTGCAAACTGATCACTAATGAGCGGGTCGATATTCGCATCGGCCGATTTCCAGAAATCAGCGGGCGAAATAACTGCCGTGTTCGAAATTTGATTCATATACTGATGAATCCGCTGATAACTCATGCGAAACGAGCCTCCGCTTTGCAGATTAAATTTCAGGGAAAGACGAGGCTCAATTCCGTGAAACATTTTGGCAGTTTTCCATGCTCCGAATACAGTAGAGTCGATCACTGAACCTGAATTGATCGATTGGTTAGGGTCATATTTCAATACGGTAGTTGGTCCCATGTTCATGAACCGGGCATAACGCACACCTATATTTAGTGCGATATTGGTAGAGAGGTCAAAATCATCATCAATAAATGCTCCCATTTCAAGCGATTGTTCGTTGGCAACTTTCTCTGGAATTACATTGCTTGGATTAGTTGACGGAACAATCTTTCCAGGGAAAACCCGGTATCCAATGGTCTGAAATCCTGCATTCACCCTGTGCCTCTCATTGGGCAGCCACGAAAGGATATATTTCATACTACTATATTGGAGGCCGGTTATCAGAGAATAATCGTCTTCAGCAATATTCTGATCTTTTTGATCAAGCTTGAAATCATATTTGCTATATGAGAGATTAAGGTTTGAAATCAAGGTTTTAGAAATATTCGTTTTCCAGTTAGCGGATCCGATGGCATTTCCATAGGTATAAAGCGAATTCGAATTCAGGTTAAATGCATCATTGCTGAAATACCCCATTAACTTCAGGTTATTGTTTTCGCCCAACGAAAAGTTAAGTGTTCCGTTTATATCGTAAAAATGGGCCACACTGTTGATGAACTGTTCATTTTGCGATTGCCTCATAATCCAGTCTGAATAGGTTGACCGGCCACCGATCAGGAAAGTGCTTTTCTTGTTCTTTACGAACGGACCTTCCAAGGTAACCCTACTGTTGATCAGTCCGATTCCTCCGTAGAATTTTAGGTTTTCGGTATTTCCTTCTTTCAGTTGTACGTCCATAATCGACGAAACCCGCTCACCGTAAGACGCGGGAATTCCTCCTTTATATAAGGTCACATCTTTTACAGCATCAGGGTTAATCATTGAAAAAAATCCAAATAAATGCGAAGTATTAAAAACCGGCGCTCCATCCATCATAATCAGATTCTGATCGGTATTTCCGCCTCTGACATTAATACCCGACGACATTTCACCCACACTCTGCACTCCGGGCATCATGACCATACTTTTGATAACATCGGCTTCGCCCATCATCACCGGAAGTTCTTTCATTGTCCTGGAACTTACCTTAATCATGCTCATCTGCGATTTCGAGGCTTTAGCATCCTCGCCCATCACCGTCACTTCTTCCAGATTGAAGCTTTCTTCAAACAGTTCAAAACTTACTGTGCCATCTTCAATGAGCTTTATTTTTTGTTTCAAAACTTCGTAGCCCATAAACGAAACCTGAAGTGTATGATCGCCTGTTGGAAGATCGAGTTTAAAATTCCCTCTTGAGTCGGTCGTAGTTCCTATACCGGTTTGCGGGTGAAAAATAACTGCCCCGGCCAGGGTTTCCGAATTTTTTCCATCGAGAACTTTTCCTTTTATCTGGGCTGAATTATAGCGGCCTTCATTGAGCGGATCACCGATCACCAAAATCTCAGGTTCATCTGATCCGGTTGTTGGCCGGCCATCAACACCTTTTTGAAAAATCACAACTGAATTGTTTTGAAAAAAACGAAAGGTCAATGACTGACGTTCGAAAAGCAGATTGAGGACTTGAATCAGGGGCATTTCTTTAAATTCCTGATTAACCACATAAGTTTTAATCCATTCAGTACGGTAATAAAAACGAATGTTGTAATCCTTTTCAATCGTATTAAAAAACTCCTGAAGGCTGGTTTTCTGGAATTTTCCACTAATTAATTTTTCCTGAATATTCTGTGCTGAAACTGAAAAGTGGAGGACAAGTATCAGGACAAATGCTGAAAGAGTTTTCAGACAGGATGAGGTTGTTAGATATTTCACGGTTTGGTATATTCTGAGTTTGTTTAGTTTACTGGCTGTTGTAAAAATAAGGATTTATTGTAAACAAAAGGAAATATATTAAGTGTTTTAGACAAAAAGATTTCGATGTGGTTTAATCATTCCTTCCTTAATATTGTTTAGCTAAGTAATTAAAAATAAATTCAGCTACTTTTGATTCCATTAATATTCTGTAATGAAAAATCTCAATGAAAACCCTTCTGTTCTGATCAAAACCAAGGCAATGGAACTTGGGTTTTTGGATTGCGGAATATCCGAAGCGCGATTTCTTCATGAAGAGAAAAACAGATTGCAGAATTGGCTTCAACTTGAGATGCACGGAGAAATGGGTTATATGGCCAATCATTTGGATAAGCGCCTTGATCCTCGACTTTTAGTGGATAATGCACGTTCCGTGATTTCTGTTTTACTGAATTATTATCCGGCTGAAAAACAGTCTGATCCTGAAGCTCCGGTACTTTCAAAATATGCTTTTGGAACCGATTACCATTTTGTGATGAAGGATAAACTTGGCCATTTGCTGAAGTTTATTCAAATGGAAATTGCAACATGCCAGGGTCGTTGTTTTGTTGATTCTGCTCCGGTTTTAGACCGGGCCTGGGCAGCCAGTTCAGGTTTGGGCTGGATTGGAAAAAATACCAACCTGATCTCGGTTGAATATGGCAGTTTCTTTTTTATTGGTGAGTTGATTATCGATTTGGAGTTGCCAACTGATCAAAAAACGGTTCGTGATCACTGCGGAACTTGTACGCGATGCATCGATGCCTGCCCAACCCAGGCCCTGGTTGCGCCTTATGTATTGGATGCCCGCCGGTGTATTTCCTATCAAACCATAGAAAACCGCGGTGAAATTGATCCTGAACTGAAAGATAAATTTGAAAACCGGGTATTTGGTTGCGACATTTGCCAGGATGTGTGTCCCTGGAATTTAAAATCGGTAGCTCACCACGAACCTGCATTTACACCAGATCAGAAATTAATTAACCTTACCAAAAACGAATGGGACGAAATGGACAAACCTCTGTTTAATGATTTGTTCACGAATTCTGCAGTTAAACGGACGCGGTTTGAGGGGTTAAAAAGAAATTTGAAGTTCTTGGAAGAATAATTCCGTATATTACAGGAATCCGATTTCAGAAAGTTCACGACCAATCTGTTGAACACCTTTGAGTATTTTCTGTGTCTGTGTTGGTGAAGGTTTTTTATTTCCGTTGATATATTGAGATAAGAGGCTTTGATTCATTCCGATACGTTTAGAAAGAGCTTTGGCATTAATGACCTTATAGAATTGAAAGAATTGAGGTAAATCCAATGTGATTTTCAAATCGTCTAAAGTGATCTTGTTTGGTAAGGCTTCAAAATAAAGATTGAACGCTTCCAGTATATTGAATTTCAGTTCATCCAGATTGTTCCCAACTGTATAAACAGGATAGTTTTCTGAATATGCAGAGTACCCTGTTTCTGTCTTTTCTACTATTATTGTAATCTTTTTCATAGTTAATTTTTAAAGATTAGTCCGGCATCTTTCAATATCTTCGTGGCAAGTCCTTTCCCAACTTCCTGACTGCTATGGAAAGGACAGACGATTTTCCCTTTCTTAATTGGATGTTCCATAATCATATGGCTTCCGGTTTGCCTCACAACAAACCAACCATCTTTCTGTAATATCCGAACAAGTTCGCTGCTTTTCACTATTCCTGTTTCGTGTTATGTTCTGTGTAATCAGGTACTTGATCCTTCCAAACTTGTAATCGCCAAAATATTTCTTGGGTTGGAAGGAATTCAAAAGTAATATATTTATTACTTTTATCCAATTTGAAGAAGAGATTTTTATAAAAAAAACAAAGGGAAACAATTTGCTTCCCTTTGTGGTGCCACCTGGATTTGAACCAGGGACACATGGATTTTCAGTCCATTGCTCTACCAACTGAGCTATGGCACCTTTTTAAGTCCGGTGCGGACTTTGTTTTTGAAGCTTTCCGGCGTTGCTTTTGGCTCTTCCGTTTCGCTTTCGGGTTGCAAATATAGATCAAATATTTAAACTACAAAAAAAATGAATTCAACTCTTGTGTTTTTTTTCACGCAAGGAGCCGAACCATTTCTTTCTCATATGCTTATCTTTTAAAAAAGTTCATACTTTTGCAAACCAATTTTACAATTTTCAGGATAATGATGCAAACATTCGTTTTAAAGAATGGAATCCGGATCATCCACCAGGAGGCAAATTCACCCGTTTCCCATTTTGGTGTGCTGATCAATACCGGATCGCGCGATGAGGAAGCTGACGAACAAGGCATCGCTCATTTTATTGAGCACGTGATATTTAAGGGAACTCAAAAAAGAAAAGCATTCCATATTTTAAACCGTATTGAGGATGTGGGCGGCGAACTGAATGCCTACACCACCAAGGAAGAAACTGCCGTTTATGCTACTTTTTTAAGTGAATATTATCAACGGTCGATGGAGCTGATCAGCGATATTTTGACCAACAGCACTTTTCCGGCCAAGGAGCTGGAACGTGAAAAAGAAGTGGTGATTGAAGAAATAAACTCATACAAAGACAGTCCTTCGGAATTAATATTCGACGAGTTTGAGGAAATTTTGTTTGACGGTCACCCAATTGCCCGGAATATTCTGGGTACTCCCGAACTGCTTAAGACTTTCAGTAAAGAGAGTATTTTGAAGTTTATGGACGAGAATTATCATACAGATCAAATGGTTTTAAGTTCGGTTGGAAACATCCCAATGACTAAATTTATCAGGTTGGCAGAGAAGTACTTTGGTCAGATTCCTGAGAAACTGCGAACCAAAGAACGATCAGGTATTTATAGTTACCAGCCTGAAACCCGAATTGTTCAGAAAGATACTTTTCAGGCTCATTGCATTGTTGGAAATATTGCTCCCGATTTGTTCAGCCCGAAGCGGATGCAAATGGTTTTAATGAGCAATATTCTGGGTGGCCCGTCGATGAATTCGCGCCTGAATATGGTTTTGCGCGAGCGGAACGGGATGGCCTACAATGTTGAATCGGGTTATACCGGATATTCCGATACGGGCGAATTCAGTGTCTATTTCGGAACAGACAAGGAAAATCTCGATCAGGCTCTGCGTTTGGTGAACAGGGAATTCCGCAATATGAAGGAAAAGCAAATGGGCATTGTGCAATTGAGCCGTGCTAAAAAACAAATGATAGGTCAGTTGGCCATCTCGGCCGAAACGCACGAAGATCTGATGCTTGCAATCGGAAAAAGTTACCTGTTTTTTAACCGGGTGGATACGCTGGAAACCATTTTCAAAAAAATTGAGCAGATTGAAAGCCGTGAAATCATGGAAATTGCCAACGAGATATTTGACGAATCACAAAGCAGCATCTTAATCTTCCAGTAAAATGACCAAGCAGGTTTTACTCGATAAGTATATTCACAACCATATTTCGCCTGAAGATGATTATCTGCGTGAACTCGACCGCGAAACTCATCAGAAAGTGCTTCATCCACGCATGTTATCGGGACATTTGCAAGGGCAGATACTAAGCATGATCAGTTGCATGATTACGCCGAAATGTATTCTCGAAATCGGAACCTTTACCGGATATTCCGCTCTTTGTCTGGCCAAAGGATTAGCAAAAGGCGGACATTTGCACACGATCGAGATTGACGACGAAATGGAAACTCTCTCAAAAAAATACTTCCTGAAATCGGGAATGTCAGATCGCATTGTTCAGCACATTGGCGATGCCCGTGAAATTATTCCATCGCTCAGTCACCTGTTTGACCTGGTTTTTATTGATGCCGATAAACGCGATTATTGCGATTATTATGATTTGGTTTTCGGCCGCCTCCCGGTTGGCGGGTTTATTCTTGCTGACAATGTTTTGTGGGATGGCAAAGTGGTTGATCCGAAATCTTCCACGGAAGACCAAACACGTGGAATTCTTGAGTTTAATGACCTGGTTCAAAACGATTCCCGGGTAAAAAATGTGATACTGCCAGTCAGGGATGGGATTATGTTGATTCAAAAAGTGGCTGAATAATCAATTCGAAAAAACTCGCTGGAGTAATCATCATAAAATAGTCTCATTATTTTCATTGATTGCTTTTTCCTTACTTTTGTGATTAAACGAATCAAATACACTAATGACTAAAATTTATTCAATCCTTTGCGGAATGCTGTTGTTTTTTGCCGCATGTACACCCACACCCAAACAAACTCAACAAGACCGCCTGACTAATTTTGTTGATCCGTTTATCGGAACAGCATTTCATGGACACACTTATCCCGGGGCTGCTTTCCCTTTCGGGCAAATCCAGTTAAGTCCTGACAATGGCACGCAAGGTTGGGATTGGTGCTCCGGTTATCATTATTCCGACAGCATTGTGGCCGGCTTTAGCCATTTACACCTGAGCGGAACTGGGATTGGCGACCTTGCGGATATCTCATTTTTGCCAGTTACTACCGATGTTACTTTCATAAAAGATGAAAAGAATAGTGATTTTGTAGCTCGTTATGCCGGAAAATATAGTCACGATCAGGAAACTGCAAAGCCCGGATTTTACTCCGTGACATTAAAAAATAGTGACATTAAAGCCGAATTTACAGTTACCGAGCGCGCAGGATTACACCGCTATTCTTTTCCTGAAAACGGAGAAGAAAATCTGATCATTAATCTTGGTTTTGCCATAAACTGGGACAAACCGTATCAAACTTCGCTGAATATGGTGGATAGCATGCTGGTTACCGGATCACGATTGTCGAACGGATGGGCTGCCGATCAGCATGTATTTTTTGCTGTTCGATTTTCAACTCCAGTCACTAAATCGATTATTGAAAATGTTGGTGGCGAAGGCCGCACAGTTGGTGTCCTGAAATTCGGACAGAAACAGGTGTTGGCCAAAATTGGAATTTCTTCAGTAAGTATTGAAAATGCCCTCACCAATCTCGACAGTTCGCTTCCAGATTGGAATTTTGAAGCCACGGCACAAGCTGCTTCGGATGCATGGGAAAAGGAACTTTCAAAAATCCGGATTCAATCCAGCGATTCCGCACAGAAGACAATTTTCTATACCTCACTTTATCATACCATGGTTGCGCCATCGCTGTTTTCCGACCTGAATGGTGATTTCAAAGGAGTGAAAGGCGATACACAAAAAGCTTCAGGCTATAACCGTTATACCGTTTTCTCGCTGTGGGATACCTACCGGGCGTTGCATCCGTTGTTCACGTTGATACAACAAAGCAGAGTGAACGACATGGTCAAATCGATGCTCGACCATTACAGGCAAACCGGACTTTTGCCTGTTTGGGAATTGGAAGGAAACGAAACCTGGTGTATGGTCGGGAATCATTCTATTTCAGTAATTGCAGAGGCTATTTTGAAAAACATTGGTGATTTTGACCGTGAACTGGCTTTCGAGGCGATGAAAGCCACTTCGATGAATGATCGAGATGGAATGGGGCTTTACGACAAACTGGGATATATGCCAGCTGATCAGGTTCAGCAATCGGTTGCCAAATCGGAAGAAGTGGCTATTGATGATTGGGCTGTAGCCGCCGTGGCGCAGAAGTTGGGAAAAACTGAAGATGCCGCCTATTTTGCCAAACGTGCACTCAATTACCGAAACTATTTTGACAAGGGAACAGGATTCATGCGTGGAAAATTAAGTAATGGACAATGGACAACGCCTTTTGACCCTGCTTATTCGAAGCATGAAGGAAGTGATTATACCGAAGGAAATGCCTGGCAGTATTTGTGGCTGGCTCCGCATGATGTAGATGGATTGATTGATTTACTTGGCGGGAAAGAACCTTTTGCCGACAAACTCGACCAACTATTTAAAGTGGAAGAAGGCGTAAAAGGCGAGCAGGCATCATCTGACATTTCCGGATTAATTGGCGCTTATGCACATGGTAACGAGCCCGGACACCACACCACTTTCCTGTTTAATTACGCCGGACGTGCCTGGCGCACCCAGGAACTGAATCGCCAGATTCAAACCACCATGTACACCACTGCTCCCGATGGTTTATGCGGAAACGAAGATTGCGGACAAATGTCGGCCTGGTACGTTTTCAGCGCAATGGGTTTCTATCCGGTCAATCCTTCTGAATTGAAGTATCAGTTTGGTTCACCAATTGTACAGGAAGCTAAACTGGAAGTGGCTGTTGGCAAATTTTTTACAATGAAAGCTCCAATGGCCTCGAATGAAAACAAATACATTCAGGAGGTAAAGCTAAACGGACAAACACTTAACCGGACATTTATTACCCATCAGGAAATTATGGACGGAGGAACGCTTGAATTTACGATGGGAGCTCAGCCAAATAAGGAGTTGTTTAAATGATTTGCAATTTTACAGTTTAATGTTCTCAACTCATTAAATTCAGGATTAAAACTGTAACAACTACAATAATTGTAAGCTTTTTCTAAAATGATTGTTTTCTGCTAGTTAAGATCATTTTGTTTTATAAATTAAGTTCGATAGGATGGTGATTTATGGCTTTTTATTCGGAACTTTAATCCTTAATTTTTAAACTTTATCCTTATGAGTCGAATTATATTTCTTATTGCCGCTTTATTGGTTTCAGTATTGGTTTCAGCGCAGGGAATTGATTTTTCCGGAAACTGGAAATTGAATAAAACCGCCAGCAAATTGAACGACCAGTTCAGTATGGCTCCCAAAGACATCATTGTTGTTCAAACCGGAAACGACTTTGACATTGAAAAGCATTCCAGCTTTCAGGGAAATGATTTTACAATCAAGGACAAATTAACACTGGATGGAAAAGAATGTATCAATCCCGGATGGCAGGACTCCCAGAAAAAATCAACTGCTGTTTGGTCTGATGATAAACAGTCATTAAAAATTACCACTAAATTTCCGATGGGCGACAGTGGTGAAATGACCATTATCGAAATTTATAAAATGGATAGCAGTAACCTGGTTGTAGAAACCAGCGCCTCTTCTTCTTTTGGCGATGTGGCCGAAACTTTGGTTTTCGATAAACAGTGAACGCGAATTTCCAAAGCAAGCTGGGATGAAATGTCGAAATAATTAAAAATTTGTTTGTGGAATAAATGTCGGGGCCGTCTCAATATAAAGTTTGGGACGGCCTCTTTTTTTTAAGTCAACTATTGAATTCATTGTGAAGTATTGCAACGTTGGGAATAATTTGTTGTCGATTAATGCAGTTCAAAAGGAGTCATTAATTTACAAGAATAAATACAGCTATGAAATACATTTATGCCATTCTCTTGTCAGCTTTAACAGTCACATTCTCAAAAGCGCAGATGCTTACACCTGAACAGCTTACAGTTGACATAACAATAGTTAAAAGTGCTTTGGAGGCCCGGCATCCTGAAATGTACAGGAATATTTCTCCCGAAAAATTTAATACGTTGCTCAGTTCGATAAAAGATTCCCTAAACCATCCAATGTCGGTTCAGGATTTTTATATCGCCATGTACCCGTTAATCGGTTCGTTAAAATGTGGACATACCAAATGGCTGTTGAAGGACAAAGATTATTATTATCCGTTCCATACCGCCGATTTGTTCCCCTTGAAATTGTATTTCGTTAAAGACAGAGCTTATGTGATTTCACATTATTCTGACATGGAAGTACCGGTACTTTCAGAAGTGATTTCGATTAATGGTGTTTCGACAAAAAAACTAATTTCAGATTTATTTGGTAAGCTGGCTTTTGCTGATGGTTATTCCGTTGAGGGAAAGTACTATGAACTAAACCATTTTTTCTCTGGAATTTATTCGACCAATTATGGAACATCCAGCCAATATACCATTGAATATCTCAACAAAGCACAAAAAACTGAAATAAGGTCGTATTCTGGGGTAAGCCTGAATGTAATTAAGGCATTTGATGAAAAACATTCGCGACCCGAATTAATTCCATATTCTTTCTCACTTATTGACAATCAGATTGGTTGGATGGACATAAACAGGTTTTTTTCATATTCTAGTGAACCTGATTTTAATAAATTTCTGAAGAAATCTTTCGCTGAACTTAGACTTAAGAATATTAGAACTTTGGTTATTGACTTAAGAGGAAATGAAGGTGGTAATGAAGACTGGGGAATTGAGTTGTATAAATATCTGGCTAAAAGTCCTTTCAACTATTACGAAAATATTTCAGTCAAAAAGTTGGTAAAAGGTGATTTTCAGGAAAAGCTTCCTTTTTTATTTAGGCTTCTCAGACCTTTTATTGATCAGGAGAAAAAAAGCTTTGCATTTTTAACACATAAATGGTTAAAGATTCAAAAACCAAAGAAGGACGGATTTGAGGGTCAGGTTTATCTGCTAATTGATGGACAAAGTTATTCTGTTACCACAGAGTTTGCATCACGGGCTAAATCTGACGGAAGGGCCATTATTGTGGGTCAGGAATCTGCAGGTGGATATGCATTAAACACTAGTGGGTTCTTTTCGATAGTTACTTTGCCTAATTCGAAAATTGAATTGGGAATTCCATTATTAGGATTTAATATGGGAAATAACCCATCAAAAAATCACATGAACAGAGGAGTTATCCCTGATTATGAGGTGGAAATATTCCCAGAGGATGTTGTTAATTCACATGATGTCACTAAAGAATTTGTGATTAAACAAATAAAAAGCAATAGCAAATAACTCTTTTTGAAATATAACCCATCATTGCGCGTCAACCACTGCAATGGTGGTCATGTTTACAATATCTCGCACCGAGCATTCGGTTGGGACCACAAGTATCGGTTTGTTCATGCCCATCAGGATTGGGCCAACAACTTCTGCTCCACCGATTTCGTACATCATTTTGTACGCAATATTTCCTGAAGTCAGATTGGGGAATATGATGGTATTGACATCACGGTTTTCCAGGCGCGTAAAAGGAAATTTCTGACTCCTCAGCTCTTTATTGAGTGCAAAGTTCATCTGAATTTCGCCGTCAACAATTAATTCCGGATGGTTTTGGTGAAGGAATGCCACCGATTGCCTGACGCGGTCAAGTGTTCGGGTATGTTCTGTGGATGGAACGGAACCAAAATTCGAGTAGGATACCATGGCAATCACCGGCTCAATATTGAATTTTCTGACCTGATCAGCAGTCAGTAAGGTTGTTTCAATCAGCGTCTGAACGTCCGGGTCAAGGTTAACAGTTGTATCGGCGAAGAAAAGAGGCCCGCGCTTGGTCATTACAATATAGACGCTTGAAATATGTTTGATGTTTGGCTTGGGACCGATCAACCTAAGTGCCGGACTCATTACATCCCCATAGTGACTGGTAACACCTGAAATCATAGCATCGGCCAATCCGGTATCGACCATCATAATGCCAAAATAATTGCGGTTAAAAGTCAATTCATAAGCTTCTTCCAGATTAACCCCTTTGCGTTGCCGTTTCTTCCAGATTAAATCGGCAAAAGTCCTTCGCATATCATTGCTTGACATGGAATGAGGATCGTAAATAGCAGTATCGTTTAAATCGAGTTGATTTTCGGCAATCAATTGTTTGATTTCGTCCACATTTCCCAACAGCACCGGAACTGCAATTCCTTCATGCAGCAATTCGTTGGCTGCACGGAGCACCTTCAGATTGTTTCCTTCAGCAAATACAACCTTCTTCGGATTTTGTTTGGCTTTAACAACAATCCCGTGAAATAACTGATTGTCCAATCCTAGACGTCGACTCAGTTCAAGTTTGTATTGATTCCAGTCTTCAATAGGCTTACGGGCCACACCGCTGTCCATCGCAGCTTTGGCAACAGCAGGAGCCACAGTGGTGAGTAACCTTGGGTCGAGTGGTTTGGGAATGATGTAATCTTTTCCGAAAACTAAATTCTGAACATTATAAGCTTTGCTCACACTTTCAGGAACGGCTTCTTTAGCCAGACGGGCCAGGGCATAAACAGCAGCCAGTTTCATTTCTTCGTTGATGCAGGTTGCCCGAACATCAAGAGCACCGCGGAAAATGTATGGGAAACCGAGCACATTATTAACCTGGTTCGGGTAATCCGAGCGTCCGGTAGCCATAATCAAATCATCGCGCGATGACATGGCATCATCGTATGATATTTCAGGATCGGGGTTGGCCATGGCAAATACAATGGGGTTTTTTGCCATGGATTGTACCATTTCTTTAGAAACGATATTGGCCTGTGATAAACCCAGAAAGATATCTGCTCCCTTCATTGCTTCAGCCAGCGTTCGGATATCACGGTCGGTTGCAAATTCGATCTTATATTTGTTCAGGTCGGTACGGTCTTTCCGAAGGACACCTTTGGAGTCGAGCATCACCATATTTTCGCGTCTGGCACCAAGCGAAACAATCAGTTTCGAGCACGCAATAGCCGATGCCCCGGCACCATTGATGACCATTTTTGCCTCACTCAGTTTTTTCCCCGACAGCTCCAGCGAATTGATAATTCCTGCCGAGGAAATAATGGCTGTACCGTGTTGATCGTCGTGCATCAGTGGAATCTGCAATTCACGTTTCAACCGTTCTTCAATCTCGAAACATTCAGGCGCTTTAATATCTTCCAGGTTGATGCCCCCGAAAGTGACGGCAATATTTTTGACCGTATCTACGAACTGGTCGATGTCTTTGGTATCGACTTCAATATCGAAAACATCAATATCGGCAAAAATCTTAAAAAGAAATCCCTTGCCTTCCATGACGGGTTTGCCTGCTCCGGCACCAATGTCGCCCAATCCAAGTACAGCAGTCCCATTGGATATAACCGCAACCAGATTCCCTTTTGCCGTATATTTATAGATATCGTCAAAGTTTTTTTCAATTTCAAGACAGGGATGAGCCACTCCGGGCGAATAAGCCAGCGAAAGATCGCGTTGAGTAGTATGAGGTTTTGTTGTTATTACTTCCAGTTTTCCAGGACGGCCTTCAAAGTGGTAGCGCAAGGCGTCTTCTTTCGTTATTTTAGCCATGATAATCAGTTTTTAGGATGATGTAATTGAAGGAAATTGACTATTAAAGCTAAATATAAATCGGTAATGGAAACATGACTTTTGAGTTGAAATTGAGGTATTTCTGAATTAGTTACCACCGACCTTGCTTTATAGAAACATAAACATGCCAAAAGCTTTAATGTATCCTGTAGAGACAAAAAAATAACCTACGGAAAAATCGTATATGGCTGATATTTTGATTTTTCAAGTTATGATGGCAGTTATCGCTATCTTGTTGGTATCAAGTGGCATGATGCTGGTTATCAATACAGAAAGCGTGATCATACAAAATATTACTATGTGAATAATTTGAGTTTAAGAATCTGTCTATTCATTGACATATTTGTACCTAACTAATTGTTTTTCCGGCAAATATTAACTATCTTTCTCTCATAGAGAATTAATGTCCTGATAAACCAGACGATCCATGAAAAACCTGTTTATCATTACAACAACTGAACATTCTTTTCTGTATGGCCTGTTCTATGTGGCTGCATTTCTAATATCAGCTGGAATATTTGTTTTTTCCGGATTGAAAAGAAAATATCCGGTAAGTACATGGCTGTTAATTACCCTATTCGGAGTATTATTTTTTATCATTGGGAACAAACTGATCACCTTGAATGAGGCTGATTGGCAACAGCTTTTGAAAGGTAATGGTATACCTGAAACCGGGCGCTCAGTATTGGGTGGAATCATGGGTTTAATTGCCGGGCTTCTGATCGCTAAGCGCTGGCTAAAATTTGACCGTCATGTGTTGGATAACCTGGCTTATGCGCTGCCAATAGGTCTTGCAATTACACGTTTAGGGTGTCTTTTTGGTGGTTGTTGTTATGGAACCACAACTAATCTGCCTTGGGCTGTGCAATATGGAAATAATTTTAAGGTATTTCATATGCAAACTGCTCATATGCAAATACCTGATACTAGTGCGTTGTCACTTCCCATACACCCCACACAACTCTATGATTTGCTTTTCTGCCTGATTATCTGTCTGCTTGTTTACTTAACCCAAAAATCATGGAAAGCCTCCGGCAGCAGATTACTTTTTGCTATTCTTTGTTATGCAATTTTCCGATTTTTCAATGAATTCTTTAGAGATTCAATTTTACAGGGCCAGATAGGAGAAACGTTTTTGGGAATCAAAATTATTCAATGGCTCATTTTAGGTGCTGCCTGCATCATTGTCTTTATACTTTTTTACCGCGAATCCAGACTGAAAACAGATTGTATTCAGGAAGAAAAAAAGTATCAGATAAATTTTCACCGAGAATTTCTAATGTTTTCGTCAGTCCCTCTTTTCCTGACCCTGACCTTTAATTGGCTTGCCCCTTTCGAAATGCTTACTTTGACTTTTTTCACTGCCCTTTTATTACCGGTTTTCTTCTATCATATATACTGTCAGTTAATTACTCCACAACTTCGCTGGGCTATTCCTTTGTTCCTATTCTTTTCCTTATTGACGATGAGCCAGATTAGTGTGGACAAAAATGAAAAGGCAACAGTTAAGGCATATAAAGGTTGGTTTAGTATCAGTGCCTTTGGAAGTGGGGGAAGTTACCCCGAAAAGCATTTTGATTGCGACGGAAATGTGACAGAAATTCTGAAAAGAGATTATTCTACCGTGGGAGCCGGCATTTCATATCACTATAAACCTACTGTAAACCGCCATTGGACTGTCAGTTCCAATTTTTATTCGGAAAGCGACCTCTCTAATGAACCAAATTATTCCAGTTATCAATCAACGGCCATGAATATTATGGCAAGCTATAGTTCAAAGTATGCAGGTGGAACACTGGGTTTAAGCTACGGATCGTGGGAGGGAGTTGTAAATGGATATGTTCCCCTTTTGGGAGTATGGGTTGGGCGTAAAGAGGAATTTTTTGTAGAAGCCAACGTTATGACTAACTATCATTTAATGGGACCTCCCGGAGGGTTTCAACTTGGGATTGGCAGCGGTTTTGGACATGTTGACAATAGTGTTGGGAGGGCCGGATTAAGCATCATGCCAGGTGTTTTTGATCCCGGTTACGTTTTAGGCGGATATTTTGAGGCTGACGTACTTTTAAAAGATAGATTTTCACTAAAGCCCAGCCTTTTTGTTGGCAGAGAGTTTGGTGGTTCGTTGAGTTTACAGATGCATCTTGGAAAAAACAGGTGGAAATCAAAGGATGAATCGCCTTAGAAAATTAGAAGTCGGACTTCTAATGAATAAAGAGACCGTCCCAAATTTAGTTTTGAGACGGCCTCTATTCCGTCCTGAACCCTTTTCTTCAATCAAAAAAACGGTTGATGAAGTGCTATCTAATGCTATGAAACGCTAGGTGTAAATACTGAATGTTGGTACTTTTGTTGGTAAGCTAAAATAAAAAAGCAGCTACAACTTAATGCAACTGCTTTATTTTCAAGTAGCGAGAGGCGGGCATGATCCGCCGACCTCATGATTATGAATCAAATTTTGATACTTTTCTTTTATTTTCTTCTGTTTTTATTTTATTGCTATAGTGTTGTAATATAGGTAGTTGATGTCTTGATGTATTATTTTGAATTTGGTCATTTTGGATAGAATCGCTAAGTTTGTGTGCAAATTGTGTGTACACTTTTTCTGATTTGCACACACAGAAATTGGATCACTATGTATAGTTACTCGAATAATGGCATTACTGTATCGTCAATACTTGATCAACGCAGAGGAACGAAAGGAAAAACCTTTCCAGTAAAGATACGGGTAACATTTAAAAGAGAAAGAAAATATTACTCGACTGGGAAAAAATTAAATACCGATGAATGGGAAAACCTACCTGAAACGAAAAGTAAGAAACAAATTTCTACTCGAACAGACATTCAACAATCGTTCGATAAAGTCAAGAATGCGGTTACACTTTTAGAGCGTGATGATAAATTCTCATTTACAGCTTTAAATAAATTTTTAGGAAAAAATTCTGCAGATACCCTGAATTTTGCATTCCAGTTAAAATTGGATTCACTGCTTGAAAATGATCAGATAAATACACATGAGTACTATAGTTATACATTGAAAAGTATTGAAGATTTTGCGGGAAAGAATATACCGATAAGTTCTATAACCCCAGAGTGGTTGCAGAAATATGAAAAGTATTTATTGAAGGAAGGGAAAACATATACTACTATTGGGATGCGATGTCGTGCGATCCGCACAATTATGAATATTGCTAAAGAATCAAACCTTATTAAAGAAAATCAATATCCATTTGGACACGGCAAATACGAAATTCCAACCGGACAGGGAAGAAAGTTAGCCTTGACCTTACAGCAGATAAAAACTCTTGTAACCTATGCCGATTGGAGCGAAGCTACAGAACATGCCCGGGATTTATGGTTTTTCTCTTATCTCTGTAATGGGATTAATTTTGCTGATCTGGTTACTTTAAAACAGTCCAATATTCAAAACGGTGAAATATATTTCATTCGGGCTAAAACCATCAAAACATCAAAGGTTAAAAAGGAAATTTGCGCTGTTGTTACTCCAGAGATGCATGCAATAATGGACCGGTGGGGGAATCCCGATAAAAATTCTGATTCTTATATTTTTGATTTTCTCAGAGGCGGAGAAACACCAATGCAAATAAAAAAGAGAGTTAGAGATGTAATCAGTAATTGCAACCGGCATCTTAGAAAAATTGGCAAAACTTTGAATATTGAAGGACTCCGCACATACACAGCGAGACACTCTTATGCCACAGTTTTGAAGCGAAGTGGAGCTAATATTGCCTATATTTCTGAAAGTTTAGGTCACAACGATTTGAAAACGACAGAAAATTATTTGGCTTCTTTTGAAAAAGAAGAACGAGTAAAAAACGCAAGCTTTCTGACTAATTTTGGATGATTTCTTGGCATACATTTATGCTATATTTGTGACAATATTTTGAATAAATAACACTTTCAATCTACTCATAACCAGATAGAACGACTTTTTATTAGTAGGAGACTTAAATGACTGAAGGTGGGGAACAGGCATTCCAATTATCCGAAGAGAAATGGAAAAGAACGGATCTCCCGAACCTCGCTTTGAAATGGATGAAAATCACAGTTATTTCATCACAACACTTCCGATTCATCCTGACTTCCTTTTGGAAGAAGAAATGAGTGAAGGGGCACATGAAGGGGTTAAACTCTCTGATGGACAGTATGATAATGTTTTGATGCTTATTCGCGAGGGTGTAAATGAGGGTGTAAGGTAGGGCAAGGAACGAAACACGTTCTTAAGAGGAAATGATCACCATTGATTCACCATTGGTTCATTGAATTTTACAAAAGGCTCATGAATAGAACGTAAATCTTTTGTTAGTTTTCTTAATTGCTCATTGACAGCTAATTGAATAAATAATAAAAGGCTCAGAAAAGGAATTCGAAATGGTTGAAAGAAAAAAGAATACAATCAGATATCCTTTGAAAAAGAAGAAATGGGGCTTTAAATGAAATAATAATCCTTGTAAATATCAGATTATAAATATAATACGATTTTCATTAATGTTGATGGGGCTATAAATGAGGCTATAAATTAAAAGTAAAATTAACTAAACGAAAGGATTGATAATGCCGCGCCGTAAGCAATACAAAATATCAGCCAGTCAGACTGCAATATATGATGTTATCGTGGCCGAGCTTCAGCAGAATCCTGAGTTGGCCGATTACGACATGGATACCATCGAAATATCCATAAAGAAGAAAATTACACCCCGGATTCAAAATATTGATTTGGCAATCGCCAACCTGAAAAGATACCTTGCAATTAATAAGGAACGGATACAGATCATTAATGGAGAAATGATCGTAACCAAAAAAGATATAGCCCGGATGTTGAAAATCACACGGCCAACCCTTAACAAATGGATCAGAGACGGATTTATAGCCCCTGTTCAATCCAGCGTTTTGCCGGATATAAAAATCTTTCCTCCCGATCAGATCCTGGAGCAACTTCAAAATAGAAAGAACAAAAAGTAAAATAAATTTTTCAGCTTTACACTCCGTCAATATTGACACAATTCGTCTCAAATTGCCAAATAAAAAATGTCATTAAGGACATTACTTAGTTCAGTTTGTCCGAATTTGTCTTCAACTGTCCTGTTCGTGTAAAGCTATTTATCTATTTGATTTACAGCTGCATTAGTTTTTATTTTACACCTGAATTTAATCAGTTCTAAGTGTAAAACTAAAATTGAAAGCCATGTCAAACATTATTCTGACCACACCCGATGAGCTGCGGGCAATTGTAAGCGAAGCAATTTCCGGCTCCTTTCCCAAACCACCCTCCAATCCTTCACAGATCGACACCATCACGCTGAGCGATGCCCTGGAGTTGTTGAAAGAACACGGTTATCCAACCTCCAAAGCCAAGATTTACAAGCTGACTTCAGCCGGAGATATTCCTTGTAAAACGTACGGGAATAAACTGGTCTTTTCCAGAAAAGAAATTTTACAGTGGGCGGAGAGCCAGACCAAACCCAAACACGATTCAGGTAAGATCAGTTTGACAATAGCACGGAGCGCCAGACGCAAAAGACATCCTCGATGAAAGGAAAAAACAACAAAAATTTGGCAATTATGACCCTGCAAGAAATAAAGCAAATAGGTATCCGTCAGTATCTGGCAGACTTGGGAATCTACCCGGCGAAAGATCATTCCCATTACGGGATGTATCATTCACCATTCAGAGAAGATCCCAACGCAAGTATGAAAGTGGATTATTCAAAAAACCTGTGGATAGATTACGGGACCAGTGAAGGCGGAACATTGATCGACCTGGTCATGAAAATGGAACATTGTTCCCTGCATGAAGCTATATCTATGTTGGAAAGAAAGTATAACAGTATAGACGCAAGTACCTACAAGCGCAACAATGCTCCATCGGGTGACTTTTCTTTTCACCGGGAAAAAACAGATCCGGACATGAAATCACAGGAACCGTCGATAACAATCCTGAAGGTTCAACCGATCAGCAGCCCGGCATTAATAGAATATCTGAATGAGCGCCAGATCAATTTATCTATTGCACGGATTCATTGCTGCGAAGTTCATTACTCGGTTAATGACAAGCCTTATTACGCTGTCGGCTTTGAAAATGACAAAGGAGGCTATGAGCTGCGAAGCAAATACTTTAAGGGTTGTACTTCGAAAGACATTACATCCATAAAGCGAAATAAGAACCATTGTCTGTTCTTTGAGGGGTTCATGGATTACCTTAGCTTTCTGACCATACAAAAACAGCAAAATGCACCAGTAGATGTGATTGTTCTCAATTCACTCTCGAATCTTGCTAAAGTAAAAGGTACACTCGCAGCTTACAAAGGAATCTTCACATTTTTTGATAATGACCAGGCAGGGAAAAGGGCTGTTCAGGAATTGCAGTCAGGATGCAACAGTGTCAATGACCTTTCCTATTTCTATTCCGGGTGCAAAGATTTAAACGAATACCTGTGTCGTAAACTTACACCGCAGATGAGACAAGCTCAAAAATTGAAACGACCTGGATTGAAACGGTAAAACGTAATCTGGCAGTCAATAATTGGTTTTACTTTTTTGAACTGCAAGTTTCTTTTAATCAATCAAAACACATTAAATTATAAAATACTCGCAACATGAAAAAAATGAATTTTATTATACAAAGTAAAGGCGGTAGCGGTAAATCGATGCTTGCCTATTTACTGGCGTTAAAAAATGAAGACAATCCCCTGACCTATTTTATTGATTTTGACAGTTCTGTCAAATCAAGTACACAGCAGCTAAAATTCCTGCAGGGCCAGACTCCAGCCCGCTTTGCAAAAATGAATTTACTGGATGAACGCGGTAAAATTGACCGGCAGCGGTTGTTCGAAAACCTTCAGATCCTCGCACAAAAACCTTATGAGGAATTCATTCTTGATTTTGGCGCACCCGAAAGCGAGCAGTTTACTTCCCTGTTTTCAAAAGATTATACTATCCAAGAATTTAAGCAGATTGCTGATGAACTTGATGTTGAATTCATTTTCAACATTGTCATAGCAGGAGGCAGTTCTTATCTTCCCTGCACCAATTACCTGGATAACATTGTTGGCTTAAATCAACAGAATTTCAGCATTGTCATTTATATCAATGAGTTTTCTTTTCAGAATTACAAATCATTGATTGAAGAAATTGAGAGCTATGCCAAGGCCAATTCAGGCAATATTCACGGAGTAAACTATTTTGGCGATTTTGATACGGATGCTGCCCCTCATAAAAATATCCTGAGATACATTTCTGAAGGAAAGGGAATGAACGCTTACGTCTTTATTGAGAAAATCAAGATTCAAAGAGAACTTCAAAAATTACCGTGATGGAGCATGTGAAAATTGATTTTCAACGAATGCAGGCCGATTACTTTTTGAAATACGATTACCGGTTCGACGAGACCGCCCTTGCTATGTTACATATTTTGAAAAAAGAGCAGGAACAGAACTTTGTTTTGCAAAACACAGCGTTGAACAAGGCCATCAATAAAATAGAAGCTTCTCAACGAACCTTAGCACTTGATCGTGAACACCCGCGCTGGCAGGCATTCTCCTATGGTTTGGGACGGCTGGGTCTGCCTTTACTATTGGCTATTTCTTTCCTAGCCCTTTTTTTTATGATCTCCCAAAGCAATCAAAACCAACAAACGATTGATTCTGCCAAACTTCGATGGTATGATAACTTTTATCAAACCAATATTGAAAACAGGGAGACCAAGGCCATGAAAGAATATTTAAGGGCAAATCCCATTCCTGAATAACTTTAAATGATCCGCCAAATGAAAGAATTTTTAAAGCAGAAACTACTGGAAAGCAAGGCAGGGATTTATTCCTTAATCGCTCATCATTATGCTGACCGGATCAATGAAATGGGTTGCAGCCTTTTCCGGGACTGGTTAAGCCAGGAACTGGATATTGATAAAAGCAGTATAAACCTTACAAGCCTGTATTCAGCAGCAAGACGGGAGAAAAAGAAAGGTAAGGGCAAAGATAAAACAGATGAACTTCAACCTGAATTTAAGAACAAGCAGAAAAGTGTTAATCCCGGTTCAACTTTCTCCGATCCTGGTGCCATGCCTTCTTCTGTAGACAATATCACTGAAATGTAACCCATCTGTGGTCGCCCGAATAACCAATACTGCATAATTCTGAATAGGAATAAATAAAAATGAACCGGAATGAATAGAAATAAACATTTCTGCATAAAAACAGGTAAAGTATTTATTATTAGCTATATCCATGCAGAACTATCCCGTCGGAGTGGAGAGCAAGTTTGTGTATCGGTCTGACCGATACCTTGCTCTGCGAGGCTCAAAAACATCCCGCCGGTCTAATCAGAACAATGAAATGTACAAACCATGAAAGTAATCAAAAACAGAAATTCCGGAGGCAGGCCAGCCAAAGAACCCGCCGAAAAGAAAGGATTTAAAATAACGATCAAAATGGCTATGAATGAGTACGGCACCCTCAAGTCCAGAGCGCAGGAAGCAGGTATTAACCAGAGCGAATATATCCGTCAGTGTATTCAGGCGAGTATCGTTAAACAACGCATAACCCCTGAGTTGATGAACCACATACGGCAACTCAGTGGAATGGCCAACAACATCAACCAGATTGCTCATAAAGCCAATGCCGCCGGGTATCCGGTTGTTCACAAACACTGCTTATTTCTGAGCAGGAAGCTTGATGATGTAATCAGCCAAATTGAAGATGATTGCTAAGATTGTACAGGGACATGGGTTTCGGGGAGTGGTTGGTTATGTCCTGGATAAGGAAAAGGCCAGCTTGCTTTATGCTGAAGGGGTCAGGATAAAGGACAAGGAAGCGATTGTTAAAAGTTTCATTGCCCAACAAAAGCTAAATCCGAAAATAGCCAAACCGGTAGCTCATATTTCACTGGACTTTTCTGTCCAGGATAAAAACAGGCTGACCGATCAGTTTATGGCTGATATGGCTCAAGAATACATGGGAAAGATGGGATACCAAAATACGCAATACATTATTGTCCGGCATCACGATACAGACCATCCGCACATCCACATCGTGATCAACCGAATTGACAACAACGGGAAACGGATCTCTGATCAGAACGAAAGGCTGCGAAACACCAGGGTTTGTTTGGAGCTGACAAAAAAGTACGGTTTGTATATTGCTTCAGGTAAGGAGAATGTGAAGGAACATAGGTTAAAAGAACCGGACAAAACCAAATACGAAATCTATCATGCTCTGAAATCGGCAACTCCTAGTTGCAAAAACTGGAAAGAACTGGAAATGGAATTACTCCAGTCAGGTATTACGATTGAATTCCGAAAAAACGGAAATACAGACAAAATCCAGGGTGTCCGGTTTGGAAAGAATGAATATGAGTTTAACGGTTCCAAAATTGACAGGGCCTGCAGTTATTCCAAAATCAGTTACCAATTGTATATGAATGAAAAGCAACAAAAAAATGAAGGCCCGCAGCATTCAGCACCAAACCAATCGGATCAACCAAACCGGCAGGACAACACGATGGATTTTGCTTTTGGACTTGAAAATACAGCTTCAGTATTGGGAGGACTGTTCGACTTTACGAATCCTTCACACCATTACGATGAGAATGAAGCTGATTTTTTAAAAGAGCAAGCCAGAAGGCGGAAAAAGAAGAAAGAAAACCAATACAGGCATAGATTATAGTAAAATTAAAAATCAATACTTACAGGCAGCAGTAAATATGGATTGTAAGGCAGTTTTTCCATTGTTTGAAAATTAATCAGATTAGAAAGGAATTAGATTAATCGCCAATATATTGTTTATGATATTTCAATGCTTTAAATTTGGGAAAAACCGAATATACCTTTGAATATATCATTTACCATACTCCTTAAACAATCAAATCACGATGGCAAATCAGCGATCATGATCAATTTTCCATATAATTTGAAAATAGCTGAACTCGTAAAAATACAAGGTCCGGTTAATCAAATGGAGTTAGCGTGTTGGAGTTGGTTTGCGGTAGAGAAACAGTCTGGTTAAGGCAAAGGAATTCATACATATTAATATAAGACCATGCAAAAAAAGAAAGGTCCGCTTGATGATAATTTAAAGATAATGCTTCATATACTTACGCTTTCTGTGCTAATTGGGTGTGTAAAGAACAACTGAAGTTCAATTTAAAAGTGAAATAAATACAATGCATATACAACTGCGTTGCCAGCAATTAAAACAAACCGAATAACATGACAGGATTCAGATTATATAGAGCAAATTTCGATGAAAAAGATTTTAGAACAGGTGATATTGATTTTGTTGTTGAAGACTCTAATAAAAACGGCAACTATATATCTTTAATCATTGGGAATAATGGAACGGGAAAAAGTAGAGTATTAAGTAATATTGCTCGATATTTCGTAGAAGAATTTAAACAAAGACCCAAAGGTTTCTTCGGTTCAGAATTCAAGTTTGACCAGCTTCCAGATAAAGTAATTGCTGTAACAAACAGTATTTCAGATAAATTTCCTATTGATGAGAGTTTTAGACCTTCAGAAACTAATAATGTTTTTTTTCGTGATTTCAAGTATACATATTTAGGTACAAGAAATAGAGTAAATAGCTTTTCAAACAAAGCATTGATGAATCGTGCACTGGATATAATATTTGAAAACTATTCTGAGTTAGATATCTCCAGAAATTATCGTCACGTTTTCGATTATCTAGACTATGAACCGATTTTAAAATTAGAATTTAAGATTAGTTCAAAGTTATATTCATATGCTAGTGGAGCTATTACACCTAATGAGTTGTTTAGTTTTATAGACAATAATAGGGCTAGCGACAGATTTAGAAGGTACTCGATTGACAAGTATAAAGAGATAGTCAACAATCAAATTGATGAACTTTGCAATTTTATTAATGAGTATAGAGAAAGGAAAAGTGAAATTTTAATAAACTTCTCTGAAAAGAACATCTCTCGATTAGAGTATGATAATTCACGTTACATAGACAATGTTCATTCATATAACTTATTAGGAATTCTTAGGAAACTTGACATTGTAAGAGATGTTGAAATTAAGGTGTACAAAAAAGGGGGAAGCGAATTTAATTTTAGGGATTCAAGCTCTGGTGAAGCAAATATCTTGTCTACACTAATTGCTCTTATTCCATTAATTGAAAACAATAGTTTAGTCTTAATTGATGAACCTGAAATAAGCTTACACCCACTCTGGCAATCAAAATATATTAGTTTATTAAACCAAATTTTTAGTGGATTTAATGGTTGCCACATAATAATTGCGTCACATTCACATTTTTTAGTAACAGATTTACGACCGAAAGAATCTTCAGTAATTACACTTAATTATAATAAGAAAGGTATTCTTAAATCAGACCCCATAAAAGAATCAACATTTGGATGGTCAACAGAAGAGATACTGTATAATGTTTTTAAGGTTAAAACTACAAGGAATTATTTTATAGAGTCAGATTTAGTTGATTTACTTGGTTTAATATCTGAAAACTCGAAAGAAACAGGGAAAATTAGAAGTTTAGTAGAATCTCTGGAATCTTTACATATTTCAGAAAATGATCCATTAAATGCAGTTATTGAAGAAGCTAATGCTTATTTAAAAGAAAATGATTAAACAAATTACTCAGACATTTAATCTATCCCAAAACCAAGAAGATATACTGGATGCATTAAGACCATTTCTACCAGGTGTTTGGGATAGCAGTAGAGTCAGTGAAATAAAAGAAGATATTCATAACCAACTAGCGACTATTCAATCTGACAATTGTTGTTATTGTGGGCTAAAAATGAATGAAACTGGTCGTGCAGAAATAGAGCATATTGCAAATAAAGGAGGAAAAAAGAAGCCAAAATATACTGAATTTGTTTTTACAAAAAAGAATTTAGCTCTTGCTTGCCAGTTTTGTAATAGTTCCTCGAAAAAAGGTCAGACTGATACACTTAAAAGTATTGACGTGACCAATTATGAAAATTGTACGTTCAAGATAGTTCATCCATATCTTGACGACCCTGCGGAGCATTTTCGCTGGACAAAAGGGAGGTTTAAAATATTGATTTCTGGTATATCGGATGAAGGAAGAGAGTCAATAGAACTATTTGGACTTGATGAAGAAGCTCACACATTTGCAAGAGCAAAACAAAGGATGTTTGAAAAGAAGTTGTCTCGATATAATGCAAGGCAAGCGATTAAAGATAGAGTAATTAGAATATTAACATTTAAAGAATGACTACCGCCAATATTTTGTACAATCAATGGCAGGTAAAGTGCTAAATATTAAATTTTGTGGCCCGCTCAAACAGCATAGCGGTTTGACAGGAAACTACTACGCAATGTGCCACTACTAATACGATTTATCGTTAGGGGGCATTATAATTCAGATGTCAGAGTTTGGAGAATCTAAATAAAAAGTACATAATGGAAAGACAAGCTATTCTAAACTGGATGCAATATCCTCCCCATAACAGAGAAGAAGGACCTGTTCCATTTTTATTCAATATTAGTGGACCTATTGGAATATTGCAGAGTGAGCTTGACTGGCGTTTATTCGACTTTTGTAGAATACATCAAATTGTATATGATGAAATTGAAAACATTGAAAAGCAACTTGATGAAATTGAAATAGAGCCATTTTCGAAAGATATAGATGACCCATCTAACTTAAATATATCAAGAAAATTGACGTTTATCATGGACAAAACAATTGAGAATAATAGAATAATCAGTTTTGTCGATCACATTACAATCGTAGGGCTATGGGCAATCGCGGAACAATTTTTAGGGAAAATTTATAGAGCGTACTTGTCAAAAGTTAAAGGAATTGAAGAATCAGAAATTCAAACACCATACAAATGGAATGACTTTGATATTGAGTTTCAGAAACTTGGGATAGATATAGAAAAATGTGAGAATTATCTCAATGCAAATGAATGTCGGATTTTGAATAACGCAATAAAACATACAGGAACTGTAAATTCTGCGTTGGAGAAATTTGAATATTTCAAACCCCATACGGGACAAAATTTAGAGAAAGTTCCTTTAGAGATGCAAAGATATTTAAATGGCGTATCAAATTTTTTAGGAAGTTTAATTGAAAATGGAAATAAAAAAATAGAAGAAATAACGCCCACTAATAAATTGTAAATTGCATTGCTGGGTTCGTGCGGTGCGTTGTCTCCACTCCTTTCTTGACCGTCTTCGTCCTTCGGACGCTGACGCTCTTTGAAATCCGCAACGACAACTAGCAAGTGACCGTTGGCGGCCATTCTAGTGAGAACCAGCAAGAAATGAAAATGAGACTAGATAAGATGAGAAAATGACTACAAAGACGAAATATAAATGGGATATTGCAATTTCACTATGTAAGCAGGATGTAGACTTTGCTAGAAAGTTGATAAAAGCTGTTAATCCAAGCTTAACCGTTTTCTTTTATGAAGACAGACAAGAGGATCTTATCAGTAAATCAGGACCAGTTGAATTTGCAAAAACGTTTAAGGCAGACAGCAGAATTGTTGTGATTCTCTCAAGAAGTGAATGGAGTAATTCCTACTATACTGATATTGAAAGAAATGCAATCATTGACCGAACAGCAGTTAAGAATGAAGGTTATAATTTCTTAATGGTTATCCCAATGGTGCAAGGCGAGATACCACCTTGGTATCCTTCAACACAAATATATGCTAACCCATTTGCGTTTTCAATTGAAGAGCTTGCACATTTTATTGAATTTAAGGTTACAGAGGAAGGGGGTGTTGTAAAGCCGCTTTCCCTTGAAGATCGGTATCAAAACTTAATTGACAGAGTTGAGTTAAAAAAGTCAATTATTAACTTGCAACATCAGAAGGAGGCAGTAGATAGCGTTAAGAACGAAATGAATAAACTTGGGGATTGTTTCAATAGAAAAGCCGAATATCTTAGTAAGAACATGGTTGATGAATTTTCCTTTAACGAATTTAGCGGATATTTTTGTAAAGGAAATTTTCGTTTAGGTGACTTTCTTTTGGAGTGTCGATTTTTGAATCAGGAGGATTTTTATTATCAAATAATAACTACTCAAGATGTTATAGTCAAATTTGAACTTTTCAAGCATTTTGGTAAAGGTAAAGAAAGACAATCACTTGAAGTGGAGGAGCGAATATTCTATTATACGCCTGAAGTGCAAGGATGGGCTCTTCCTCAATTGTATGAGCAAGCCACTAAAAAAGAGCTCCAAGTCTTATTTCGAAATAGAGATAATTCTCTGTATTATGATTTGACAAGCGTGATACAAACAGATTCATTGGTTGATTACTGGTTTCAGCGGCTGCTATCTAAGTCAACAGAGATTATTGAAAGATACATTTGATGAAAATAAATACGAACCGCCAATAATTGTATCTGGCACGCGGGGTTTTAGCGGTCAGCTTAAAAAGACTACCAATGAACATTGAGAGCTACAAAATATTGATTTCAAACTTGCCTGTAAAACAACAATGTTTTACAACAAAACGAACGACTTGGAACAAAGCGGAAAATGAATTTGATTGGTTAAAAAATTTAAACAACAAGTTATTTGGAGACCAAAAGACTTTGACAATAAGCAGACAAGACATTTTTGAAACGAAAGACCCCCGAAAAAAAATTATTAAAACAATCTATTGGGGTTACACGGCAGGAATGCGCGGAAATCATTTTATAAACATTCTTAAACACATTGACACTATTGAAAATTCATTATTGCGATTAATACAAAATATAAATCCAACAACTTCAGACTTCGCTGAATTGACAGCTAATTTCAAAAATGTTGCAGGACTTGGACTTTCAACTTACAGCAAACTGCTTTACTTTTTCAAAATAAAATTCAATGACAATTTCTGCTTAATTCTTGACCGGCGATTAATTGATGTTTTTGCGAATAAAACGTATTCTGATTTTCAAGAAATAAGTAAAATACGTTATGACAACGCTGAGAAAAAGTATCTTGACTTTTTATATCTGATAAAACAGCTTGCGAGTAAAATTGGAACAGAAGGAGAAAATATTGAGCAGTTCCTATTTATTTCTGGTAACAATTTGGAAAACTGATGAATGAATGAAAAAGCCGAATTGCTAACAATTGCAAATTGCATTGCGGGTGCAGTGGCGTTCGTTGTCTCCGCTCCTTTGTTGATCGTCATGTCCTTTCGGACACTGATGCTCTTCGAAATCAGCAACGACAACATGTACCAACCATTATATGGCATAATGAAATTCAAAAAAACCGAAGACTAAAATGGAAGAAAACTTAATTCGAAAAATTTGGGAAGACCCGGTTTGGAGCAAAGTAATTGCGTCTTTCATAATATTATTGATAACACAAATTTCTATCCTAATTTGGGGATTAATTAAGAAAATTGGATTCATTGGAACTTATAAAAAGATATTTGAAAAATTAAGAATCACTAAAAAGGAGAAAGAAGAACCAGAGGAAAAAACGGTTAAAAAATCAAATGATGTTATTAGGGAAGCTCCAACTGTCTTTTTCCACCATAGATTTATTTCAGCTTTCCCAGGATTCACCCGAGAATTTAAATGGTTCACTTCGAAAAAGGATATAAGGAATAGATTAAAAATCCTTTTGGCATCTCCAACCTATTTTAGAGAAGCTGATGGTCATGGTGTTACTTCCGACCCAATTTGGTGGTTCCGAGGTTCAGGCGCACTCCCAATAAAAAACTTTGAAATCATAAACCGGAATAAAATCTTAATCAATACAGAAGAACTAATTGTTGAAAAAATAGCTGCATTCAGAGGTTATACATATTTCCAAGATTTTGTTTACGTGCAATGTTTACCCGATTCTCCAGTTGGACTTTACAACCATAATCAACTTGATTTGGAAGCTGCATTTGAAAACAACGAGGAATATTTTGAAGAATTTGGAGTATACAAAAAACGCTACATTACAGAGCAAGAATATGACGACAACTCAACAATTATTAGAGGGAAACCAGTAAAACTTAAAGATGCAAAATTGAGAGTACGCCACTTGATAAAATATAATTTTATCATAGCCGCTAAATTTTCACCATTTAATTGTAGAGAGTTTTGTATAAAATCTCAAGAATATTTTGGAAAACTTCTAAAAAACGAATTGGAGTTTGACGAGTTTGTAACTTGGATGAAAACATTGCCCAAAAACCATAACGATGATTAAATTACGCCACATAATACAGTACATATTGCAGGGCGGGGTTTGGTGGTAAACCAACTGCGGATTCTCGTTTCGCAGTTCAATGTCCTTCGGACAGGAACGCTCTCCGAAATCCTCTCCGAAATCCTCTCCGACAACATGTACCAAACGTTAGCAGTAAGTTTGAAAAAGACGAATATGGAACATAAACCCTTCTATTTTATAGGAAATATTTTAGACCCCAAAATCACTGCTCCGCTTTTGATTAAACAGGGTTATGAGATAAAAAAGGCGAGTCCATCTCAAATTAAAATAATTAGGACAAAGCTGGACAATATTCAAGAAATATCGCAGAATACGCTTTCTTATGCTAATCCATATGAATCTGATATCATTTATGTTGAAAACGAAAAATACTACCAAATAGAAAAAATTGAAAATGAAAATGAGTTGAAATATTGGATTCTAGAAATTGATTGCAGTATTGATGATTATGATAAAATTATTAAGACAATAATTAAAAACTATGAGATTATTGACAAAGCATTTTTATTGTCTGAACTAAATATTCAATTGCTTTGGGGATTCTTACATTATCATGTATCTGACGAAGAAATCTATGTAGATGCAATTTCGAGTCCTAACTATAGACCCTTAAATTATATCAAATATATAAGCAGTTTAAATAATGTTGCTACACCATTAAAAAGCGATGAATTTGAAGACATTAAGAGTTACGTAATTCGAATTGAACAACTTTGCGACAATGAAAAATATCAAATCTTTCAGAAAGTTATGAATGATTTGGTCAGTTACTTTGAGATTCCTCCAAAATCACCATTTAGAATCATTGGTTTATTTGCAATATTGGAATACCTTTTGACAACGAATGAATCCGGCAAATCAATAAATAAACAATTGCAAACCAAGTTAAACTTACTAAATAATCGTTTCCCCAATAAAATGAATATTTCTGATTTCTTTAAAATATCGGATGGATTCACGTTCGAAAAAATAATTGAAAAACTGTATGCTTATAGAAGTGATATTGCACATGGAAATTCAATCGATTTTGAGAATAAATTGCAAATTTTAAATAACATATTACTGGTGGAGAACTTTCTTTTGACACTTGTAAGAAGAACCATTAGACAAGCGCTCTATGAACCAGACTTAATAATTGATTTAAAAAAATGTTGAACAAAAACCTACTGCGGACACGTGGTATATGGCATGCCTGGGGTTATGCGGATTCGACAAGTCGAATCTCGTGCAAACCTTCGTTTCGGCCGGACACTCAGACACTCGTCTGATAGCCACGATCTCGTACCACCACCGTTACAGGGCATTTTGAATTGAGCCCATAAAAAATATGAACCGTAAGAAAATGAATGACTCTGAGAAGATAGATAAGATGATTAATGAGTTGAGAATTCACTTAACAGACAAAGTTGAGCATTTTCAATATTCAATGATTGCTAAGATTCCTTTAAAGGTTCACTCTTTCATTGAAGTAATGAATTTAAGAATGCTCGATTTTAGTGAAGCTGCTCAACTCCTCTTGAAACAAGACAAAGTTGTTCCTGCAATTCCATTGATTCGTTCATTATTTGAAAATGTCGCAAACACAAATAGTGTAATTAAAGCAGTCGAATTATCATTATCAACCAACAAACTGACTAATGATTTTGATGACTTAATAACGAAAATTGAATTTGGAACAAGATATAGTGATGATATAGTTTCAACAAACATTCTAACTCAAATAGACAAATTAGACAAGCAATTTAAAGGAGTTAGAGAGTTTTATGATACTTTGTGCGAATTTACACATCCAAATTGGGACGGCGTGGAAGGAAGTTATTCTGAACTTGACGAAGTTAACCACTGTACTTACATCCAAAAGGTCATAACAAAAGAGCATCCTATGATTAGCTTTTTTCAAGCTTGTTTCTTATTCATTATTAGCATTTTTTCTGGTTCAGCAGAATGGTTGAGAAATAACCTTCAGAAATTCTCAGAACTGTGTGAAGCAGATATAAAAAGAAATCTCAAATAATAGACTTATGTCAAAAGAAGAATGGAAAATAGTCAAAGAATTTGAGGAACAGATTGATGGATATCCTTATAAAATTAAAGCAAGGATTCTTGAATTAAAATCCAGAAGTTCTACAAAGAGTTTTTATGGAACCGTCAGTCACTATTGCAAACCAAGTGACCAAGCATTTGGTGTGATGAGACCACAGGGACAAGGAAGCAGTATTGCGATAATTGAAAGAGAACTTAAACGTTATATCAAGACTTTTACTTCAATTGGAGTTGAAGTAAATGACAGTTTTGACCAATTGAAATATTAAAAAACGCTCTGTAACATTTTGCAAATTGCATTGCGGAGTTCGTGGTGTGTCGTACGCTGGATTCTCGTTTCGCAGGGAAGTTCGCAAATAATTTAAACTGCTGATTGATAGGTTATAAGATATTATTATCTTTAAGGAAAAACCCCGAATTTGGCCCTTTTGGCACAAAAACGGGGTTATTTCTTAAAAAGCTATGGGAAAATTAATCAGAATTTTTGAAAGAACCCAACCAATTAACTTTTTATCTCCGCAAAACGAGTACAATCTTTACCGCTCCAGTTTTCTTAACTCTGAATTGGGATTAATTTACCAGGGAATTCCGTGGCAGGAACTGATAATGAGTTTTGGATTGAAAGGCAGGCGTCATGGTCCGGACAGCCTGTTCTCACCACAAGGCAAACTTGCTCTAATGTTCCTGAAGTCGTACACCAATTTTTCAGACCGGAAGTTGATCGGGAGTGTAAACGGGAACCTTCATTACCAGATGTTTTGTGGTATCATACTTAGGGCGGGTGAAAGCCTGAAGGATTATAAGATTGTAAGCCGGATACGTACCGAACTTGGAGCCAGGCTTGATCTGGAAGATTGCCAACAGGTTTTAGCACGAGCCTGGAAACCTTATATGATCCAAACCCATGTGATGTTGGAAGATGCCACCTGCTACGAAACCCAGATGCGCTACCCCACCAATGTCAAGTTATTATGGGAAAGTGTTGATTGGATGTACCACCGGATGGCTTCGATGTGCAAGTGTTGCAAGATTCGGGTACCCCGGAGCAAATACCTGGACCAGAAGCAGAAATACTTTAACTACCAGCGCAAACGCAAGAAGTTGTGCAAGGAAAGGACTAAGCGTACCCGTAGCCTGCTGTTGCTTCTGAACAAGCTCAACGGCCTGCTCGATGAGCTGGATCAGCAACTTTCCGGACGAATTGAAATGCCCGCCAAATATTACTCGCGCCTCAAAGTGATCCGCAAAGTTTACGGTCAGCAACTTCAGATGTTCGGCACCGGGGAAAGTATCCCTGATCGTATTGTTAGTCTTTCCAAATCCTATATCCGTCCTATTGTCCGGGGCAAAGAAGTGAAGAAGGTCGAGTTTGGTGCCAAAGTGAACACCATCCAGATCGATGGACTCAATTTTATTGAACACCTAAGTTTTAATGCTTTTAACGAAGGAACCCGTTTGAAAAAGTCCATTTGGCTCGCGCGGCAATTGTTTGGAAGAATCACACACCTGGCTGCCGATGCTATT
>Ga0209212_1000122_pt1 | contig 152448 bp, 126 predicted proteins | sample RifGroC2_FD_183996 | JGI IMG/M metagenome (GOLD analysis project Ga0209212, IMG submission 183996) | Groundwater microbial communities from Rifle, Colorado, USA - Groundwater C2 (SPAdes) (version 2) | ecosystem: Environmental > Aquatic > Deep subsurface > Groundwater | place: Rifle, Colorado...
CGCTTCAAGATCGCAAATGAGGCAGCGGAACTACTACATATAAGAAATCAAAGAGCAGGTAAATCGTATAAAGTTAAGCTGTTACGACGAGCGCACCATAGTGCAAAAACTTAACCGGACAACGCTGGGATTTAGGGGGATTTGCCTTTAAGTGGCAAACTCCCCGCCCGTAGCACCCTGGGCAAAATCCCCCCCGACCCCCCTTTTACAAAGGGGGGAGGTCTCCAAAAGAGAACGAACCCTACTCCCCTACTCCCCTACTCCCCTACTCCCCTACTCCCCTTCTCGCCCGACTCCCCTTCTCGCCTGCTTCCCTTCTTTACCGCTTCCGTCTATACTACGCCTCATGATAGCGCTAGAGATGGTCAATAATTTCCCCTCCTCACCCGGCATTTACCTGATGAAGGCGGCTGACGGCGGCATCATCTACGTCGGCAAGGCGCGCAACCTGAAGAAACGGGTGCGCTCCTACGTTGCCGGCACCGGCGACTCTCGCATTCATATCCGGTTCATGGTGCAACTGGTCTCCTCGGTCGAGTACATCGTCACCGACACGGAAAAAGAGGCGCTGATCCTCGAAAACACGCTGATCAAGCAGCACCACCCGAAATACAACATCAACCTGCGCGACGACAAGACCTACTTTTCCCTGCGCATGGACATGAAGGAGCCGTTCCCGAGGCTCTCGATCGTCCGAAAGGTCCCATCCGACGGCGCCAGGTACTTCGGCCCCTACTCCTCGGCCACCTCCGCAAAGGAGGTGCTGAAACAGCTCTACAAGATGTTCCCGCTGCGCCACTACCCGCTCGCCTCCTGCATGGGCCGCAAACGCCCCTGCCTCTATTACCAGATAAAGCAGTGCTCCGCACCCTGCTGCGGCCTGATCACGGCTGCGGAATACGCCGTACTCGCCGAAGGCGCCGCCCTGTTTCTGGAAGGAAAGAACACCGAGGTCGCCAGAATCTATCGCGCCCGGATGACTCACGCCTCGGCGGATATGCGCTACGAGGACGCCGCCCGCTACCGGGACCTGCTGCATGCCATCGAAGTCACGGTCGAGCGGCAGAAGGTAGTGGCACGCGGCGGGGACAGCGACGTCTTCGGCGTGTACCGCCAGGGGGACCAGATGCAGATCGCCCTGCTCCACATCCGCGGCGGTTCCCTCACCGGGAGCCGCGGCTTCCTCTTCGACTGGGAGATGGAGACGGAGGAGGGGCTTGCCTCGTTCCTGAACGAGTACTACGGCCTGGACGCCCCGATACCGCCCCGGGTCCTGGTCCCGATGCCGATACCGGAGCCCGCCGCGCTGGAGGAGCTCCTCTCCGAGAAATCCGGGAGAAAGGTGACCATCAGCGCGCCGCAGCGCGGTCCCAAGCTGGAGATCGTCAAGCTGGCCCAGAAAAACGCCCAGACCGCTGCCGAGGAGCGTGCCGCCAGGGAGAGCTCGTCGGCGACGCTGCTCGGCGACCTGGCAGAGAGGCTCAACCTCCCCCGGCCGCCGAAGAGGATCGAGTGCTACGATATTTCCAACATCCAGGGGGAGATGGCGGTCGGGAGCCGGGTCGTCTTCATCGACGGCAGGCCGGACCGCTCGCTGTACCGGCGCTACCGGATCAAAGGGGTGCTGCAGTCCGACGACTTCGCCATGATGCGCGAGGTGCTTTCGCGCCGGTTCCGGCCGGATAGCGAGGAGGAGGTGCCGGACCTGATCGTGGTCGACGGCGGCATCGGGCAGCTGAACGTGCTCAGCGCGGTGCTCGAAGAGCTTTCCGTGCACGAAGTGGAGGCTGCAGGCCTCGCCAAGAGCCGGGTGGCAAGGGACATGGAGAGCGAGGAGCTCAGTAGAAGCGACGAGCGGGTGTTCAGGCCCGGACGCAAGAACCCGATCTCGCTGCGGCAGAATTCGGCACCTCTTCTGTTGCTGGTGCGCATTCGCGACGAGGCGCACCGGTTCGCGGTCACCTACCACAAGACGGTCAGAAGCAAGGTAATGACGAGCTCTGAGCTGGAGGGGGTGCCTGGAATCGGCGGCAAAAGGAAAAAGGCGCTGCTGTCACGTTTCGGAAGTCTCAGGGGGGTGCGGGAGGCGACGCTGGAGGAGCTTTGCGGCACGCAGGGGATGACCGAGAGCGCGGCAAAAGCGCTCTGGGAGCATCTGCAGAAGCAAAAGCAAAAGCAAAAGGCGGGGCTAGGGGCTGGGGGCTAGGGGCTGGGGGCTGGGGGCTGGGGGCTGGGGGCTGGGGGCTGGGGGCTGTCTCGTTCCCAAGCTCCGGCTTTTTTGTCTCGTTCCCAAGCTCCAGCTTGGGAACGTAAATTGCCCGCGAAGCTCCGCTTCGCTACAAGCTGGAGTTTTGCAGGCAAGGCGTTCCCAAGCAGGGGCTTGGGAACGAGAAAAAGATTCTTTTTGTGTCTTTTGTGCCTTTTTGTGGCTAAATGGCCTTTTATTTCCCTTTTTTGAGGTCGAACAGGATCAGCTTGGCGATCGCCTTGAGCGTCTCGAAGACCCCTTCGCCGGTGGTGGCGCAGGCCTCGAAATCGGGGACGTTGGTCGGGTTCAGCTCGCGCCTGAGTTCGTCCACGTCGACGATGTTGGGGAGGTCGCGCTTGTTGTACTGCACCACATAGGGGATCTTGTCCAGGTCGTACCCCTGCTCGGTCAGGTTGATCCGCAGGTTCTCCACGCTCTCGATGTTCGCGTCCATCCGCTCCTCCTGGGAGTCGGCAACGAACACGACGCCGTCCACCCCTTTGAGGATCAGCTTTCTGGAGGCATCGTAGAAAACCTGGCCGGGGACCGTGTAGAGGTGGAAGCGCGTCTTGAAGCCGCGGATCTCTCCCAAGGCCAGCGGGAGGAAATCGAAGAATAGGGTCCGCTCCGTCTCCGTCGCAAGGCTTATCATCTTCCCCTTCGCTTCCGGGGCGGTCTTCTGATAAACGAACTGCAGGTTGGTCGTCTTGCCGCACAGGCCCGGGCCGTAGTAGACGATCTTGCAGTTGATTTCACGGGAAGCGTAGTTGATGAAGGACATCCGACATTACCTCTTATAGTTAGCTGAACAGATTGTCTATATCGTCGTCGGTGATCTCGGCGAAGGGGAATTCGCTCTCGCCGCTCTTCTCTTTTTCCTCGCTCTTTTGCATCAGCCGACCGAAGATGGTGGCGAGCTCCTCGGAGGCCTTCTTGACCCGGAGCCGGACCAGGCCCAGCGACGAGCGGCTGTCGAAGAGCACCACCAGGATCACCCGCCCGGCCACGATCGAGATGTGCAGGTTGTCCTTCTCCCCTTCATGAAACAGTATGGAAAACTCTTTCTCGCCGATCAGCTTGGCCAGGCCGCCGGTCGCCGCGATGTTCCCGGCAGTCAGGGAGGCGAGCGAGGTCGTGTCGAAGCGCTCGGTCTCGCCGCACCCCGTGATCAGCTGGCCGTTCTTGTCCACCAGAAAGATCACCTTGGCGTTGGCTTCCCTGAGGAGCTTCTCGATAACGGCATTTATCTGCTTGAATTCCTCGTCGTACATAATCAACTGAGGATTCGCCATGGATGACTCCTTGAGCGGTGCTGAATTTTTGACGCGAACCATATCCTATAACAGAAGCATCGCGTCATTTCAAGGTATTTGCCGGTCGGCAGAGATCCCTAAACGCCTGCGATGCCGCGCGCAGCCTGCAGGAGCAGGGTCACCCTGGCCGGGTCCCCCGCCTCGCTGTAGAGCCTCAGCACCGGTTCGGTCCCCGACGGGCGGATCAGGAGCCAGGAGCCGTCCTCGAAGATGTACTTGAAACCGTCGCTGAAATTGTGCTGCACCACCTCGAAACCGGCGATGGTTGCCAGCGTCCCTTCGGCAAGCTCCTCCATGAGCCTGTGCTTGGCGGAGTTCTCGATCGGGAGGTCGATCCGTGCATAGTGGAAGTGCCCGATCTCGTCCATGGTCTCTTCCAGAAGCGCCCACAGCCCCTTGCCGCTCATCGCCATCGCCTCCAGCAGCAGGAGCGCCATCAGGATGCCGTCGCGCTCCGGGATGTGCCCCTTCACGCCGAGGCCGCCGGATTCCTCGCCCCCCATCAGGATGTCGTGCTCCAGCATCATCTCGCAGATATGCTTGAAGCCGATCGGGGTCTCGAACAGCTTCAGGTCGTACTTGGCCGCCAGAAGGTCGATCATCCGCGTGGTGGAGACCGTTTTCACCACGCCGCCGCGCACCCCCTTCCTCTCGTAGAGGTGACGCAAAAGCACGGTGAAGATCCGGTGCGAGGAGAAGAATTCGCCGCGCTCGTCGATGGCCCCGATGCGGTCCGCGTCACCGTCGAGCGCCAGCCCGACCTGAAAGGCGCCGCTCTCCACCAGGGCCGACAGCTCGCAGAGGTGCTCGGCGATCGGCTCGGGGGGATGTCCGCCGAAGGAGGGATTCTCGGTACCGTGGATCTCGGTGATCCCCGGCACGAGATGCGGCAGGAAGCCGGAGCCTGCCCCGAACATCGGGTCGACCACGGCCTTGATGCCGGCGGAGCGGATCAGTTCCAGGTCGACGTACCTGGCCAGCTGGTTCAGGTAGGGGGTCGAGGCGTCGAAGAGCTGCACGAGGCCCGAGGCGAGGGCCTCGGCGAGGGTCACGGCGAGCACGGGGCGGGAGCCGGCGATGTTGTCCGCCACCATCTGCTCCAGGATCTTGGTGGTCGCAGGTCTCGCCGAGCCGCCGAAAGATTCCTTGACCTTGAAGCCGTTGTAGCGCGGGGGGTTATGGCTTGCGGTGATCATCACGCCGGCGCCGGCACCCCGCTCGTGGACCGCCCAGGAGACGGCGGGCGTCGGGGCGTATCCTTCGGAGAGCCAGCTCTTGATGCCGTTTCCCGCCGCGATGCCGGCGACACGCTCCGCGAACTCGCGGGAGAGGAAACGCCTGTCGTAGCCAATCACCAGCCCCTTCTCGGCCAGCCCCTCGTTGTGCATATAGTCCATGGCGGCCTGGGCCACCAGGGAGAGATTTTCAAAGGTAAATGTGTCGGCGATCACGCCACGCCAACCGTCGGTACCGAATTGAATCTGCAAGGAATCGCACCTCCAAAATTTTGATAACGCTGCACATTTTCCACGGTGGCGGGTGATCTGTCAAACCTTTTATTGCCCGCAGACGCCTTGAGGGTTGACCGGAGCCTGCGATTGGCTTATAAATATCCAACCAAAACTGTTTAAAAGGAGGATTCTCACATGCTGAAAAGATTTGTCTGCCTGCTGCTTTTGGGGCTTTGCCTGGCCGGGAGCGCCCTCGCAGCGGAGTCCAAAAATCCGACGCTGGTTATCGAGACGAGCCTCGGAAACGTGAAGGTCGAGCTGTTCGAGAAGGAGGCTCCCATTTCGGTGAAGAACTTTCTCGACTACGCGAAAAGCGGCTTTTACAACGGCACCATCTTTCACAGGGTCATTCCCGGCTTCATGATCCAGGGGGGCGGCTTCACCGCCAGCATGACCCAGAAGGAGACCAAGCCGCCGATCAAGAACGAGGCGGCCAATGGTCTCAAGAACGACCGCGGCACCCTCGCCATGGCGCGCACCAACATGGTCGATTCCGCCTCCTCCCAGTTCTTCATCAACGTGGCGAAAAACGACTTCCTGAACCACAGGCCGGGCGGCCCGATGACGTATGGCTATGCCGTATTCGGCAAGGTGGTCGAGGGGATGGATGTCGTGGACAGGATCGCCGCCACGCAGACCGCCATGAAATCCGGCTTCGCCGACGTGCCGACGACCCCGGTCGTGATAAAGAACGTCACGGTAGCGAAGTAGCAAAGGGCTGCAGTAGCGTAGCAGGCAGCACCGGGGGCGCCGCAAGGCGCCCTTTTTTCATGCTCACTTTCTCCTGGCGAGCAGCATCAGGTTTCCCCCGGTGAAAAAGAGCGCGCCGAGCAGCGCCAGGAGGGCTCCCGGCTCCCGGTGGATCTCCACGAGCGCCACCGGCGCCGGCGTCAGCTCCACATGCTTCAGGTAGATGCCGTACCCCTTGTGAAACAGCGGGCTGTTGGGCTCGATTCCGCTGACCCTCCCCCCCTCCAGCCGCAGATCTGCGCGATACCCGCTCATCATCCCCATGGAAGTGACCTCCGTGGTTATCCTTTCGACCCGCACCCGCTCGCCGTCCGGAAAGCCGATGGAGCCCCCTTCGCCCAGTTGGAGCGTCTGCTTGAAGCCGCCGTAGGCGGAGAATAGGTGTGCCAGGACCACCAAGAGAAAGCCCAGGTGCATCAGGTGGGGCGCGATGCTCCTCCCCTTGCTCCTGAGCGCCTCGATGCTGCACAAAAGGGCGTTCAGGCAGAGGAGCGCGATGAGCGCCACGGTAAGCCAGAGCCACCAGGAAAAGGAAAGGGGGGCCTTTTGCAGCCAGAGGAGAAGCGGCATGTCGTTCAGGCCGGCCGACTCCGAACTGCCGCGCGAGAAGGAGCCGACCGCCAGTGCGAGCATCACACCGGACATGAGCCACAGGCCCAGGTTCAGGGAGCAAAGGCGGGTATAGAGATTTTTTAGCACTCCGAACTCCAAACAACATCAAGGGCAAACGACAAAGGCTGACGTCAAGAGCGTCGCACACGGATTAAACGGAAACAAAGGCTATAAAATCAGATGAACCAATCTAGTTTTCTAAACCAAAATCAGTCAACGGCTTTATTCCGGTAACATTCGGTAATGTAAGGCTTCTTTTATATCGTTGGTAAAGAATATCCTCTTGAATTCAGGCTTCCTGCCGAAGTTCAGAACAAAGCCGAGCTCTTTGTCAGTTGCCTTGAGATAGTTAGTAAGTTGGGCATAAAATTCGTTACGCATACCTTCTGCAGCTTTGAGTTCGAGAATGACTACGTCTTCAACAAGAACATCCGCCGAATAGTCTCCTACCGGTGCGCCATCATAATATGCCGGGATGTATTTCTGCTGTTTTACGTTGAGGCCAAGCTTCATCAACTCGATGACCAGGGCGTTCTCGTATACCTTCTCCAGAAATCCGTATCCCAGCGTGTTGTAAACCTTGTAAAATGCTTTAAGAATTTTCCCTGTAATCTCTTCGTAGATCATTTCAACCTCCTTCGCGCATGTGGTTGAAAAGATTCTACCCTAAGATTTTGTTTTATCTGCCGTTATCCGCCCCCTCCGTTTAATCCGTGTGCGACGCTCTTGACGTTAAAAGCTGTGCGAGCTCCTCAGCAGCATGCTGACTCCGAGGTAGGTGAAGAGCGCCACGAAGAATCCGCAGATCCCCAGCCAGGCAAAGGCCCGGTCCCACCCCTGCCCCTTCGCCCTGAGGTGCAGGTACATGGAGTAAAATAGCCACAGTATGGAGGTCCAGAGCTCTTTCGGGGTCCACAACCAGTAGGTCCCCCAGGCGTAGTACCCCCAGATCCCCCCCGTGACCATGGAGAGGGAGAAGAAACTGTATCCCACCAGCGCCGCCCGGTATTGCAGATCGAGCAGGCCCCTCCCCCCCCGCAGAAGAAAGGCACCTCCCAAGAGCGCCGCCACGCCGAACAGTGCATAGGCAAAGAAGGCGAGTGCCACGTGCAGCTCGAACCAGTAGGTGTCCAGGATGGGGGGAAGCGGCATGTTCAGGGTGGGAAACGGCAGGGCCAGCAGGGCGAAGAGCGCGGCAAGGGAGCCGCAGCTCCAGAAAAAACTTCTCTGGCCGGCAAGCTCACGGGAGTAGACGAAGGGAAGCGACATAAGCGCGATGGAGCAGGAGAAGAAGGCGAGGGTGTCCTGCGGGCCGATGAGAGGCAGCCTGCCAAGGGCGATGCCGCGCAGGGCGAGGTAGCAAAGCTCCAGCAGCAGGGCTGCGACGAAGAGCGGCCGCCTGAACGATCCGAAAAGGTAGAGCCCGGCCGCTCCGATCAATAACCATTTCATAACTTCACCCGTACTGCAAAACTTAAGGCGTCGCACACGGATTTGACGGTAACATACGGATAAAGGCAGATGAAACGGAACTTTTCGGGAAAACCAGGACCTTTGGTTTAATCGCTTTATCTGTTTTTATCCGCACGTTTCCGTTCAATCCGTGTGCGAGTTTTTGACCTACTTGTAGCTCTTCCTTCTGAACAGGCCGGTTTTCAGGGAGGTGATCCGGTCCAGGAACAGCATGCCGTCGAGATGGTCCATCTCGTGCTGGATGGCGACCGCCTCGAAACCGGTAGCATGGAGCTCCCGCACGGTGCCGTCGGGTTCGCTATAGCGCAGGGTCACCTCGGTGGCACGCTCCACGTCGCCGGTGTAGTCCGGGACGCTCATGCACCCCTCCCGCATCACGGCGCTCCCGCTGCGCGCCAGGATCTCGGGGTTCACCATCAAGAGCAGGCCGTGGTTGTTCTCCTTGCCGTAACGGTTCTTGGAGACATCTATGACGCAGACCCTGAGCGACACGCCGATCTGCGGTGCGGCGACGCCGACCGAACCGGGTCCGGCATGCATGGTATCCACCAGGTCGTCGACAAGCTGCCTAACAGCTGCGTCGATCACCTGCACCGGCGGACAGGGGGTCTTCAGGATGGGATCGGGATAGCTGACTATATTCTGGACGGCCATATCAGAACGAGACCGGTGTGATGAGCCGCACCGAGATCTCCACACTCAGCTCCTTCTTCAGTTTTTCCAGCAAGCGGGAGGCGTCATCAACCGTCAGATCGTGGGGGAGAGCCGCTTCGAGCACCAGGACATAGACCGGCTCGGCGGGGCTGCCGATCAGCTTGGTGTTCAGGTCGGTGATGTTCACCCCGCGGTCGGCGAGTTCCCGGGTGATGCGGTAGACGATCCCCGGCTTGTCGCTGCCGTAGACCGATACCAGGCAGAGTTCACCCACCGGCTCCCGGTAGCAGACCTCGTCGTCCTTCAAGGAGCGGATGAACGCCGACAGGCCGTTGCCCATGTTTTTCGCGGCGAACTCCGCTTCCAGCCTCTTCTTGGAAAAGGGCTTTTCATGGGAGACGATCAGGATCATGGCGAACTCTCCGCCCAGCATGGTGCAGGAGGAGTCCTCCACGTTGCAGCCGACCTTGTAGAGCACCTCGGCGGTATCCGCCACGATGCCCGGCCGATCCTTGCCGATGATGGTCACGGCGAAGTGCGCCAGGTTTGCCTTGCGAATGTCGTTCATGGGACCTCCTTGATAAAGTCAGAGTCAAAGGCCTGCACACGGATGTAACGGAAACAAAGGCGATAAATGCAGGTAAGGCAAAAAACTTCCGGGGCAAAGACAAAGTCAAGCTTCAAGCTTCTGAATTTACCCGTTTTACAAGATTAACCTGCTACTATCCGCATCTTTTCAGATCCGTAATATCCGTGTGCGAGTCTTTGACTTTGAACTTTATAACTTGTTTATGAAAACTTCCCGCGGCTTGCTGGTGCCGTCGGAGGGGCCGACCACCCCCTCCTGCTCCATCTTCTCGATGATCCGCGCCGCGCGGTTGTAACCTATGCGCAGACGCCGCTGGATCATGGAAATGGAGGCCTGCTTGGCCTCAGCCACCAGGGCCAGGGCGTCGTCGTAACGCTCGTCCAGCTCTTCCTCGTCGCCCCCCCCCTTCTCGTCGGTGGCCTTCATCTCCAGGATCGACTTCTCGTAGACCGGCTTCCCCTGCTTCTTCAGGAACTCCACCACCCGCTGCACCTCGGCGTCGGAGACGAAGGCGCCGTGGGAGCGGAGCATCTTCGAGGTCCCGGGGGGGAGGAACAGCATGTCGCCTGCGCCAAGCAGCGACTCGGCGCCGTTGCCGTCCAGGATGGTGCGCGAATCGATCTTCGAGGAGACCTGGAAGGAGATGCGGGCCGGGAAGTTCGCCTTGATCAGACCGGTGATGACGTCGACCGAGGGGCGCTGGGTGGCGAGGATCAGGTGGATCCCGGCGGCTCGCGCCATCTGGGCCAGCCTGGCGATGGACTCCTCGATCTCGCGGCCGGCGACCATCATCAGGTCGGCGAGCTCGTCGACGATGACCACGATATACGGGAGATGGCCGTGCTCCAGCTGGTCTTCCTTCTCCAGGAAGGCCTGGATCGCCGCCTCGCGCGCCTCCATGTCGTCCGGATCCTCGACCTCCTCGATCTCCTCCACGACCACCGTCTCGCGCGCCTTGTTCTCGGCGATCTCCTTCTCGCTTCTCTCCAGTTCCCTGTTGTAGGAGTCGATGTTCCTGACCCCCTTGTCGGACATGAGCCGGTAACGCCGCCCCATCTCCTCCACCGCCCACTTGAGCGCCAGCGCGGCCTTTTTCGGGTTGGTGACCACCGGCAGGAGCAGGTGCGGGATTCCCTCGTAGACCGAGAGCTCCAGCATCTTCGGGTCGACCATGATGACGCGTACGTCGGTCGGCGTCGAGGTGTACAAAAGGGAGAGGATCATGGTGTTGATGGCGACGGACTTGCCGCTTCCGGTGGCGCCGGCCACCAAAAGGTGCGGCATCTTCGCCAGGTCGGTGACCAGCGGGTTCCCGGCGATGTCCTTGCCGAGCGCGAGCGGGAGCTTCATCTTCCCCTTGTGGAACTCCTCCGAGTTGAAGATCTCCTTGAGCGACACCATCTCCCGGTCCCGGTTGGGAAGCTCGATGCCGACCACCCCCTTGCCGGGAATCGGCGCCACGATCCGGATGGAGTGCGCCTGCAGCGCCATGGAGAGGTCGTCGGAGAGCCCGGCGATCCGGCTCACCTTGATCCCGGGCCCCGGGGAGAACTCGTACATGGTGATCACCGGGCCCGGGCAGATCTCGACGACCTCGCCCTCGACCCCGAAATCCTTGAGCTTTTTCTCCATCAGGCGGGCGTTCATGGTCAGGCTTTCCCGGTCCTGGCGCTTCCCCGCCTCGGGTATCGGATCGAGCAGGGAGAGCGGCGGCGTCCGGTAGTTGCCGTCGGCCTTGATGAACTCGAACGCCTCCTGGACCGGCGCACTTTTCTTCTCGTCCTGCTTTTTTTCCTTTTTGGCCACCGGGGCGCTGACCGGAGGCGCCACCGCTGCCGGCTTGATCACGGGCGCCGCGTGCGGCTTGGGCATCTCCCCCTTCTTGTCGTCCAGGAGTTCCCGGTTCAGGGCGCGGCGCTGCCAGTAGCGGCTCCACCTCTCCCGGATCGCGGTCACCCACCAGTTGGCGAACAGGATGAAGGAGAAGCGGGAAAGGAGCATCGCGCTGGCAGCAAGCATCGGGAGCAGTATCAGCAGCGCCCCCACCTTGCCGAAGGCGCGCTTCAACAGTTCGGCCGACTGGAAGCCTATGAAGCCGCCGGTCGGCACCCGCTGCCCGAGAAATTCGGTGAACTGCAGATTGAAGGCGAACAGCCCGGAAATCGAGCTCAGCAGCAGCGCGAACCCGACCATCTTGTAGGGTCGCCACCTGACCGCGTCAGAGCTGAAGGCGCGGTAGGCAAGGTAGATCAGGGTGCCGGGGATGATGTAGGAGGCGAGGCCGAAGAGCTGCATGAAGACGTCGGCGAGCTGGGCGCCGAAGCGTCCGCCCAGGTTGTGCGTCTCCATCGAGGTCGAGACGCTGTTGAACGAGAGGTCTTCGCCGTTGAAGGAGGCAAGGGCGACGCACAGGAAGAGTCCGGCGGCGGCTAGCGCCATCCCCTTCATCTCCTTGGTCACCTTATCTTTTTTTTCAATTTTCTCTTCAGTGGTCATGGGTTACCTGTTTCTGCTACATCTCCAGTATCAGCGGCAGGATCACGGGGCGCCGCTCTATGGTCTTGTTGAAGAAGCGCCGCAGCACCCGGCGCACCTCCAGCTTCACCTCGCTCCAGTCCGCCAGCACCTCGGGGTTCACCAGCGCCAGCGTGTCCAGCACGATCTTGCGCGCCTCGTCCAGGTACTGCTGGCTGTCGTCCTCGAAGACGAAGCCGCGCGACACGATGTCGGGGCCGTAGATGATCTCGCCCGATGCCTGGTTGATCCCGATGATGACGACCACCATGCCGTCCTCGGAGAGGTGCTTCCTGTCCCTGAGGACCACGTTGCCGACGTCTCCCACCCCCTTGCCGTCCACGAAGACCCGGCCGGTATCGACGTGATCGACGATGCACGCCTCCTCCCCGGTAAAGAGGACCACGTCGCCGTTCACAGCGAGTATGCAGCGCTCCTTGGGAGTCCCCACCTTCTGGGCCAACTGGGCGTGCTTCACCAGGTGGCGGTACTCGCCGTGCACCGGGACGAAGAAACGCGGGCGGACCAGGTTGTGCAGGAGCTTCAGCTCCTCCTGGCTCGCGTGGCCCGAGACGTGCACCTCGGAGACCTTCTCGTGGATCACCTCGGCGCCGCGCCGGTACAGGTGGTTCATCAGGTCGGAGATGGTCTTCTCGTTGCCGGGAATGAAGCGCGAGGAGAGGATCACGGTATCCCCCTCCTCGAGCTTGATCTGCTTGTGGTCGTCCATGGCGATCCGGGTCAGCGAACTCATCGGCTCACCCTGGCTCCCGGTGGTGATCATGCAGACCTGATCCTTGGGGAGCTTCGGCATCTCCTTCAGGTCGATCAGCAGCCCGTCCGGGATCTTCAGGTAACCGAGCTCGCGCGCGATCTGCACGTTGCTGATCATGGAGCGGCCGTTCAGGAGCACCTTACGGCCGCTTTTCCCGGCCGCCTCAACCACCTGCTGCACCCGGTGGATGTTGCTGGAGAAGGCGGCGACGATGACCCTGCCGCTGCAGCGCGGGAATATGTCGGCGAAGGCGTCGCCTACCAGGCGCTCGGAGAGGGTGTACCCCTCCCGCTCCACGTTGGTCGAGTCCGCCATCAGGGCGAGCACCCCCTCCTCCCCGTAGCGGGAGAAGGTGGCGAGGTCGGTCAGCTCCCCGTCGACCGGGGTCTGGTCCAGCTTGAAGTCGCCGGTATGGATCACCACCCCTTCGGGGCATCTGATCGCCAGGGCGCAGCCGTCCACGATGGAGTGTGCCACCCGGATGAATTCCACCTCGAAATCACCCAGCTGCACCTTCTGGCGCGGCCGCACCACCCGCAGGTCGGTTTTCTCGGCCAGCTCGTACTCCTTGAGCTTCTCCTTCACGAAGCCGAGGGTCAGGGCGGTGCCGTAGATGGGGGGATTCAATTCCCTGAGCACGTAGGGAAGCGCCCCGATATGATCCTCGTGGCCGTGGGTGAGCAGGATGGCCCGGACCTTGTCGACGCGCTCCAAAAGGTAGCCGATGTCCGGGATCACCACATCGATGCCGAGCATGTACGGCTCCGGGAACATCAGCCCGCAGTCGACGATGATGATGTCGTCGCCGTACTCGAAGGCCGCCATGTTCAGGCCGATCTCGCCGAGTCCGCCGAGTGCCACGAACTTCAAGCCGGTGCTCTCTATGCTGGTTGATTCCAAAGAGGTGTCCTTATAAAAGTCCCCCTTTGAAAAAGGGGGATTTAGGGGGATTTGCAGTTGGCCTCTGTGGCACCCTGGGCCAAATCCCCCCCGACCCCCCTTTTTCAAAGGGGGGAGAGAGTTGGAAGCGGCCTCACTTCCCCTGCTGCAATGTCACCAGCGCAGCGATCCGCGCGTCGCACCGCTCGATCCAATCTTTTCCCGGCTGATAAAGGCCGGCGACGGCGTAGAAGGAGCTGCGCAGCGACCGGTAGGCGATCAGGGCACGCGCGAAGTCGCGGCTTCGTTCGGTCGTCTCCGCGATTTCCCAAAGCCTCTGGGCGCTCCGTTCCACCAGAGAGCTTCCCGGGGTGTACATGTGGATCGCCGACTCGTACCCCGCCACCGCGGCAGTAAATTTCCCGGCCGCCAGCGCCTTCTCGCCCTTGTCGAACTGAACGTGCTGGCGGTACAGGGTATTGCCCCAGATCAGGATGATGCTCAGCAGCGCTACGGCCGCCACGTTTACCGCTATGGTTTTCACTTTTTCCATGTCTGATTGGATTCCTGTACAAAAGCTGAGTTGGTTTTCTTCGACGAAAGACCGATAGTCCTGACGCCTCTGACTCGAACGGAAAAACCGAAAACCGTCAACTGATTCTACCCCTGGAAGAACCCCGGGACGGCGATCAGCAGCGCCCCCAAAAGGGCCGTCACCACGCCGACCAGAACGGCCAGCGCCGCCACGACATCAAGGGGGCTTTTCAGCCGGTGGGCAGCCGGAAGACCCCAGCAGATCAGGGCAATCCCGGAAAAAGCCATGGCAACATAAAGGAGCACCATCTAATGAACCTCCAGCCTTGCGGCAATCGCCTCGCGCACCCGTCCCATCAGTTCCGCCTCCGGAATCCCCGCCGTCTGGATCGGCTCGGCGAAGCTCACGCGGATGGTCCCGGGATTCAGCTCGATGCGGTTTCTGGGGTTGATCTGCATGCTGCCGTTTATGGTGAAGGGAACGATGGGAACCCTGGCCCTGGCAGCAAGCAGGAACGCCCCGCGCTTGAAGGGGAGCAAGGAGCCGTCCTTGGTCCGGGTCCCCTCCGGGAAAATGACCACGCTCGCCCCGGCGGCGATCCGCTCTGCGGCGAGCTTCATGCTTCTCAGCGCCTTCCTTCCGTCGCTTCGGTCCAGCGGGATGTACCCGGCCCGCCTCATGGCGCTACCGAAGATCGGCACCCGGAACAACTCCTCCTTGGCGACCCAGGAAAAAAGGCGCGGGATGGCCAGGGAGAGCGCGTTGATGTCGAAGTTCCCCTGGTGGTTCCCCATGTAGATGACCGGACCCTGCGACGGCACCCGCTCCAGGCCGTTGACGACGAGAGGTATCCGCGCCACGCGCAGACACCAGAGACTCCAGAACCTGGCCCAGGCGTGCCCCGACCGGCCGCTGCCGTCGAAGAGCCCCGCCGTCACCGCGCAGAGACTGCAAAAAAGGGTGAAGGGAACCAGGAAAAGGAGGTAGAGACGTGCTCGCAACATGCATACTCCCCTCATGATAATCCCGGTTACGTTACTTTTTTTTCCTCAGAGAGTCAAACCAATTATCGCTTGCCATAGCGCCGTGATTTCTATACACTTCCCCCAATTCGGTAGGGTTGCACTCAAACAGCGAAAAGGAGAACAAGCACATGGCAAGTCTCAACAAGGTGATGCTCATCGGAAACCTGGGCAAGGACCCCGAGGTGCGCTACACCGCAGGCGGCACCGCCGTCGCCTCCTTCTCCCTTGCCACCAGCGAGAAGTTCAAGGGGAAGAGCGGCGAGTGGGAAGAGAAGACGGAATGGCACAACATCACCCTTTGGGCGCGGCTGGCGGAAATTGCCGGCGAGTACCTCGCCAAGGGGAAGACGGTATACATCGAAGGGCGGCTGCAGACCCGGAAGTGGCAGGACAAGGACGGCAAGGACCGTTACACCACCGAGATCGTAGGCGAGAAGATGCAGATGCTGTCGGGCAAGGGCGAAGGGGGGGGACAAGGCGGTGGCCAGCAGCGTCCGGCCGGAAGACCGTCGCCGCAGGAGCACAGCCAGGGAAGCTCCTACGAGGAGCCGGTATTCAACCCGGACGACGAGATCCCGTTCTGACCTGGTACGTTTTGCATGTTGCGACTTTTGAGCCGTGAGCCTTTTTGGGCTTACGGCTTTTTTTTCGCCGGCACGCTGACATTCATATCAGCCTCGCCTCTGAGAACCTATAACTCCCCGGGGTCGACAGCCTGATTCTGAGGGAGTTGACGGTCGGGTTTAGTGAGAAGGCATATAACTGCATCAGATCGATGCAGACCCGCCCCACCCCGCGATCCGCCTGAACTACCACCGGGTATCCGTGATAGGGAATTTTGAGCTCGCCATCAAAAACCACCTTTATTTCGACAGGACCGGGACCATCTTTCACAGGCCTGCGCGCAGCATACGCAAAGTCAAGTAGCAGTTTACTCTTCTTCTCCGGATCCCAAGCCCCCCTCTCGACCATGATCTCGGCTGTTCCATCGCTATCCAGCACCGGACCGCCGGTACCGGCCAGTGTGGAGGTCCCACCTGGATTCACAGCGGATGAAGAAGATGCCCGATCTGCCGCCGGGACCGGCACGGCTTTAGTCCTCAGTTCTACCGGAGCAAGATACAACTGCTGCAGATACGGATCATCGGCCAGGCGGTCCAGGAAGATTCCATCCACCGTTGAACGAAGGCTCTGCACTGTTACGACATCCTTGGCAGCCCACTTTTGCATCGCCTCATTTCTACAGAGCTGCACCTTCCTCCCTTCCGGAACTATAAAGTCCAGGTAGTGGGACAAGTTGTACTCATACAAACAAGGATATTGTGCGGCAATGAACCTCCCATCCAGTGTCGGTATTTTGATTTCATGTGAACCTCGGGCAAGGGGTTCGACGAGCTTGCTGCGCAGTTGAGAAACGGCCGATTTCCTCTCCTTGGCGTCCCTTAAATGCCCGACATAACCCGTCACCTTCAGCCCCAGCACATCGGCAACGAAATAATCGGAGGAGATCTGTACGGCAATGAAAGCGACCAGAAGCATCGAGGTCTTCACATTCATCACCCGTCTGCTGTCAGCATCTCCCCGTCTCCGGAAATGATCCCACAGGAAGCTGATCAACACGCAAAACCAGAAATAAGGAATTCCGGTATATTTGGCGTACCAGAAATAGGTGATCCCGGTCATAGGCCGGCCCAGTGAAACGATAAGGGAGGTCAGCAAAATCATCGATACAGCGGCAATACTATGACGCTTCGCATGCCACCCGGACAGGCCCGAAAAGGCCCGGCAGGCTATGATGGAGGAGACGATGGCCAAAATCACCAATATCGACGCCCACGACACAAAAGGCAAGCTCGCGTAGCCGAGAGGGAGCACGAAGGCAGCAACCACCCCGCCAACGATCAAATACCCTGTCTGCAGTAGCACTGGCAGCAGGGAATGGGGATTTTTGCCTGACATGGAAAGAAAGGATCCCGGATGCAGATACTCGAATACATAATAGTGGTAAGCGCCGTAGAGGGAGTAAACTGCCAGAACAGCTAAAAGCAGCCAGGAGTATTGCCTGGCAAAATCCAGTACGGCTTTTCTGGAAGGGGAGGTCGGTTCGGTGCACAACGAATAATAGCACCCCGAAAGGAACCCAGATTCCCGAAATATCGACAAAGACGGCCAGGAAAAGAAAAAGAATGGCTAGAAGCTGATACTTGACCGACTTGAGCACTTGCCACTGCAGGCAGCACCAGATAGATATGAGTGAACACAGAGAAAGCTGCGAATACGGGATCAAGCAGAAATAACCAGTAGTCATTTCTCCCCAGTTACTCCACCCAAGAAACAAAACGGAAAACAGTAAAAAAGAGGCGTCGCTGTATTTCAACTTCCTGAACAGCAGCCAGGTGACGTTTAACACCATCACAAATGTTAGCAGTGTGAAGACGTTGTAGTAAATCGGGTCGACACCGAATATATGTTCCATTAATGCCACTTGGTATCTGTACAGCGGCAGCGCATGATCGCCGTGCAGCATGTTCGTCAACTGGAGCAACGGATCAGTCCGGTTGGCGCTGAAGAACTCGAAATCGTCATATCTGAAATAGCAATGCAAGATGCTTGGCCAAAACCTGACCATCACAAACAGCAGGTTTATGGACAAGATCGACAGGTTCGGGAAATCTTGACCTTCGCAGCGTCGTTCCACCAGCTTTACCACCTTATTTCCCAACATCGGCGCGCCCCTCATCCTTTATGCCAGCCTTTGGACAATATCACCTACCATCCGGCATCTCAGCCCGTTCAGTTCCCCAAGCCCCTAGGAATAAGCCTTATCCGGCGTCTCCTTGTCAAGAGAGGAATGAGCGCTCCGTTGGTTTTAGTGAATAGACCGACGGATCAGATTGGGGCGGAAAAAAAGAAGAGCCGCAATCCCACAGGATTATGGCTCTTCTTACCTCGTCTCTATCTAAAAATTGGTATCGCCGGGAGTTCTCCCGTGCAAGAAGAGTCCGACAGGTTTACCGATGACACCCAAGTAGACACCCCACTGCCCTGCCCTCACGTCACCACCCTGTCATCGGTCAAACTCTGACCTTAAATGCTCATCCTAAGTACAGTTCATTAGGATCCGCCGCCCATTAAAATAAAAAACTTCCCACATTTCAAGCCCCTAGCTCTTTCCCACCCTCGGCATAAATGCTGTATCAACCTATCTAAGGCAGGACGGCGCAGCAGAAAGGTACACCGCAGCCCAGAGTGCCCAGCTCAGACTATGGCCTGAAAAAGGAAGTAGCCAGAGCTGTTTGCGGAGTTCGTACCCGGATGCAATCCGTCGGCTATTTTACCAAAGAACAGGAGAAAGAGATGTTCAAATTTCACCGGGCACGCTTCCCTCCACCCCTATCTTTACCGTATCGAAGTGACCAAGGACCTTTTCCAGAGGTTAGGACATCACCTAGCCTCGTTTGCAGGCGGACCGACGCAAGTGAGTCAATGACTCCTGGAAGGGAGAACGCCATGAAACCCATCCCTATAACCACGCTTATAGCTACAGCCTTGCTACTGTCGGTAGACGCACAGACCTTCGCCGCGACGACATGGGAAGCTTTCAGCAGCTTTACACCTACTTCACAAGGTGTGGATATCGGCAAGATAGCCACCGCGGATAACGGCATTGGCCATATCTTCTATATGCGCGCGGTTAACACCCATAGCTTCAGTAACGCCGCTACGAAGTTCAACAGCTATTTCAGCTCCAAATCGAACTTACCCGACAGCACTGACTGCTCGAAAATCTCTCATCTCGATAAACCCAACAGCACTCATTCGAACCCGGCCTGTTTCATAGATGCTTCGGGCCACGTGATCATTCCGCCATTTAATACTGTATTCTCTGGCAGCACCAACAGGCTGGAATGGACGATAGGCAAAGCTACTAGCCCTAATGACTTCACATTTATGGCAGGAACTACTGACAAAGATGGCGGCCCTATCGACCATACCAACATTGCCGCAGCACCGATCCCCGCTGCAGCTTGGCTGCTGGCCTCAGGGATCCTCTGTCTTGTGGGACTGAAGCGGAAAATCTGATTTAATCGAAGACACGAATATAAAATGGCCGATGGAAGCTAATTCCACCGGCCATTGCTTTGCAAACGAAGCGATCCAGCCTGCCGCCCCTCAACCCGGCTTTGCTGCGACTGCGTGACCTCGCCGCTAACCCGTCGGATACTTCCAATTCTCCTTGGACCTGCCACAGTTTAGCACCATGCCGAGTAACTTCTCTTTGGGAAGCAGGGCTACGGCTTTCCGCACATCCTTAGCTGAGGTCTGCTCGGCACGGACCACCATGACCACGAAATCCACCAGAGGCGCAAAAGCGAGCGCATCTGAACCGGCCAAGACCGGCGGCACATCGAAAATAACCAACCGCTCCGGATACCGGCGCTTCATCTCTTGGACAAGTCTCTTCATTCCGGGCGATGCCAGCAATTCGCTGCCCACGTTCAGCGTTCTCCCACCGGAGATGACGGTCAGCTTCTCGATTCCCGGCCAGACGATCAGCTCCGACAAAGGCTCGCCATTTACCAGGTAATTCGCCAACCCCTTCTCTGCATCATAGCCCAGGAACTCATGGATGTTTTGCCGGCGCAGATCGCAGTCCACCAGCAAAACGGTCTGGCTGAACTCTTTGGCAAAGATGAGCGCCAGGTTGATTGCAGTTAGCGTCTTCCCCTCGCCCGGTAGAGCGCTGGTGACCATGATCGTGTTGCAAGAGGAGAGATCGGCCCGGTGCATGATCCGCGTCCGGAGTATCCGGTAGGCATCCACCTCCGGAGTCTCTCCTTGATATGCCACACAACGGTTCTTCAACAGGACATACGGGTCCAGTTGCATGGAGCGGGAGACAGTGTAACTTGGAGAAATCCAGTCCATTTTATCAGGGTCCTCCGCTTGCTTCTGTTCCCGGTCGCTGCCGGGCGTTGAGGGTGACGCACTTTCACAACCTGCTTCTGGTGGAATATCAGGTGCCTTCGACATGTCCTTTGCTCCTTGCTTCGGCCGGTTCTGGTGAGTCGGCCGGCACTACCTCCCGAGGACCCGGTTCTGCTTCGCCCAGAATACCGACAGATCCATCACGAACAGATGGACCACGACTACTGCTGCAGTTGCCACCAGGGCGAGAACGAAAAAAATGAGAATTTTTTTCTTCCTCTCCCTGGCAGAGTCCACTGAGGTCACAATTTGGGGGATGGTGGCCAGGACGGTAAATCCTGTCAGCGCCGACAGTTCTTCGGCCAACCGCACCGTGTCATCGCCTGACTCCTTGACAGCCGCCAAGCCGACCCCGGACCCGATGCCCAGGATGATGCCAACTAGAAGAATCGCCGGCAGGTTGGGGCTGATAGGCTTTTGCGGCAACCCGGCAGGATCGAGCAAGGTGAACCGCTCGCCTAATTGTTCAGTCTCCATGCCATGGGCGACGCTTGCCTCCATCGCCTTCTTCGCCATCTCATCGTATTTTTGCTGCAAATTGTTGCGCTCCACCAGGATCGCCTTATATCCCTGTTCAACCTGCGGCGCTGACTCGATCCGTCTCTGGTAGCTCTCCCTTTTGGCCGCCATTTCCGCGACCTGGCGCTTCAGCGACTGGACGTCCGACCTGGTCCCCGCCAGTTGCGCCTGGAGCGTGACATAGACTGGATTATCCACCTGGTTTCCGCTGGCTCGCAAACCCGTCAATTTAAGTTGCCCCTCGAGTTCGGCGATTTCCATCTTGATTTTTTTAACGTCGGGGTACTGGTCGGAGAATCTGCTTTTCAGTTCGTTGAGCCTCAGCTTCAACTGGCGCAACGACTCTTTTTCGTTCGAGTTCAGTTCCGGCTGGAGGTTCGCCAGTTGGCTCTGCAGATTCTCCTCCTTCTCCTTCGAACTGCGCAGTTGATCGGTCAGCAACCTGATCTCCCGGTCCACCTCTTCGTAGGCCTGCAGATTCACCTGGGAAACCTCGGGGAGCGCATAGAGGTTCCTTTGCTTGAAAGCCGCTATCCTCTTGTCGCTGGCAGCGAGATGATCCCGTATGCTCAGCATCTCCTCCTGCAGGAACTTGTAAGTAACCGTAGACTGCTTATCCCGTCCTTTGACGTTCTCGGCCATGTACAGCAAAGAGAGCTCGCTCGCGACCTGCTGGACCACCTCGGGGTTTCTTCCCTGGTAGGAGATGGAAAAGGCAATGGTCCCCTGACCGGAACGGCCGGAATGCGAGTCGGCACCATCAGCGCTGATGGATGTCAACTTGATATCCATGCGCATCCTCTCGACGATATCCTCGACCGCCACCTTGTTCTTCAGATCTGCGTATAGGTTGAAGCGGCGGATCAGCTCCAAAAGCCGCGGGGTTTTCATGATCTGCTGGTTTATGGTCTGGATCCGCTGTTCGGCGTAGCTGCGGATATTCGCCTTCACGTAATCGCTTGGCACCTCCTGTGCCTCGATCAGGATGGTCGCAGTCGAGCGGTATTTCTTTGGCAGGTTGAACGCCAACAAGAGTGCTGCCAGGAATACCGAGGATGCGGGGATTGCCAAATGCCACTTGCGCCGCCGGATGATGGCAAGAAGATCGCCAATATTTTTTAGTTCTGTGGCCACGGTAGTCTCTCCGTTTGGGCTGTCAAACTGCTCTTATTGAAAAAATAGTCTCTGGAGGGTGAAACTGAGGAAGACCTTGTTGCTGCGCGCCTCACTTCGCGTCTGATCGTTTTGCACCAGTGCGAACTCATAGAAGAGTTCCAGGGCCGCGTGAGGAGATAGCTCGTAGGTCAGTGAGGGATTGAATCTGATGGTCGTTTCGTCGATGGGACGGCTGGCAAGTTCATTCCCCTTCGAGGAATTTGTGTAATAGCCTGCCGCCATCGAGCAGGTGAGCTCATAGGAGAGCCTGCGAGAAAGTTGTAGCGTGACCGCTAGAGTTTCCACTGCGCCCGAACGACCCGCCGCGTTCTGAACATCCTTCGAAAGCGTCAGCGCTGCGGTATCGGCTTCACCCCGGTAGGAGGCAGTGACATTTGAGACCCAGCCGTCACCTTCGCTACTGCGCCGGACCGGGGAGATATTGCCACTTGGTGCCCTCCCGGTGAAGTCGGCTTGGGTTAGGCGAGCGCCGAGATCGCCCTCGACCAGCCATAATTCGTGAAAGGGATAACTTGCGCCAACTGTGAGGGTCGAGTTGTCAACGGTGGAAGCGGCATAGCGATAGCTGTCAAATCCAGCTCGCCCCCGCAGCTTCAAATTGGGCACCGTGCCACCCAAGTCATACTGCGCGAGCGCCTTCACGCTGTGCCCTTCCACGTTGGAGACATTGGGATCGTGATAATCGGCCCAGTCAAAGGCATAACCCAGTTCCGTGCGCAATTTCTCCGTCATGATGGCACGCCCGGTAACGGCATAGTTCTGATGGCTACTCTTCTGACTCACCACAAGTCCGCTGGTATCGATCAGGCGGTCCGGCCGAGACTGTCGGCTAAACGCCGCTCTGGCATCCATCTGCAGCAGCGGTGTCAGCAGACAGCTTCCCTGAGCGGCGTATCTCTGCTCCAGAGCATTGAGGTCGCTCAGAGGGAAATATATCAGGCCGTCCAGCCGGGCATTCAACCGGGCCGAGAATCGCTCCGTGCTCTCAAGCAGACTCACACCGGCCGACGCGGTCGTAATGAAGGAGCTCTTCGCTGAAGCACTGGAGAACAGGACATTGTCGTTGAACTCTTGCTTCAGGCTCAGGGATGGAGCCAACTTGAAATCATCGGCACCCGCCGGGGCAACTCCCATTAGCATGAGCAGCGACACGGCTGCGGCTCGCGCTGCTATGGCAGGGCTAGGGGACAAAGATCACATCGCCCCGCACAAGCTCGACATTCTCCTCCAGCCGACGCCCCGCGGTTACTTCGTCGTAGTCAAACGGCAGGATCCTGGTATTCCCCCCTTCGGATCTGAAGATCTTCATCTGGCCCCTCTTCGCGAACGGATTCGGCCCGCCCGCCATAGCCAGAGCCTGCAACACGTTTACCGTGGAGACCAGATTCGAGCGTCCGGGGTTATTAACCCGCCCCATGACGAAGATGTAGAGGCTGTTGCATTGCTTGACCTCCAGGGTCAGCACCGGGTCGGGAACGAAGCGCGAGAGTCGCTCCTCGACCTCCATTTTCACCTGGGCAACCGTTCGTCCGCCGGCGGCCACTTCACCGATCAGCGGCAGGGTGATCTTGCCGTCTGATAAAACCACGACCGTTCGTGTCAGTGTCGTGTCTTTCCAGACCTCGATCCCCAGCAGATCCCCTGCGCCGATCAGGTAAGCGTTGCCGGAGCCGTCTGCCGCTGGCTGCGGTGCTTCAGGCTGAGCCGGTGACGCGACAACGCCCACAGCGGTCAGCAGGATCAGAATAAAGAGTACCCACGACGTCCGCATCCCGTACCTCCCCACCCGTGCCGTACGCACGAGTCTTGACATTGGAAAAACCGATCTGCGTCAGGCTGTCTGACGAAGGCAGAGCGGATCGGCACCCCTCGCCTGCTCGCTCCCCACTCCTGTCCTTTCGATCTTTTCTGGTAGAGCCGAGACATCGCCCCGTTACGGGAGAAGCCGAATCAAGCGCGATCGCGCCTATGCGCAAATCTGCTACTGAAACGTCCTCAGAGTATCCTGCGCCTCTTTCTTGCCGACAAAGGCCACCGGACTTCTTGCGGCAGCCTGCAGATGCTCGCGGGCGAGGGCTCTCTTGCCAGCCCGGTATAAGGCCATCCCCGCGTGATAGCGAACCACCGCAGTATGGGGGAGCCGTACCGCAGCCCGTTGCAAAAGGTGGGCAGCCTTCCGATACTCGCCCCTTCTGTAATGAACCCACCCAAGCGTATCCATGAGCAGGGGGTCTCCAGGGCGCCGCAGGTTTACCTGCTCTGCAAGCTTCAGGGCCTTTTGCAGATCGTTGCCACCGTTGCCGGAATCGGCCAGCAGACAGGCAAAGTCGTTTGCGGCCTCTATGGAATCGGGGTGCGTCGCCATGATCTGCTCGAATAACTCCCGCGCCTGCTTCGGCTCACCCGCCCTCCCCTGAAGAGCCGCACGAGCAAGCGACAACTGCACCGATGATCCGCCCACCTTTTCCGCCTGCCTGAAAGACGCTTCCGCCCGTGCAAAGTCACCTTGCTCCCCCAGCACCCTTCCCAACAGCAGATGGATCGAGGCTCGCTTGGGGGCCGCGGCGATCCGCTCCCGGCAACGGTCGGCGGCCTCTGAATACTTCCCCTGCCTCAGGTAAAGCTGGATCAGACGGCCGAAAAGCTGATCCGAATCCGGCGCCATTTCGATGGCCTGAGCCAGTTGGTCCGCCGCCTGCTCCGGCTTGCCCTCTACGGAAAAAAGCTCGCTCAGCTTCACGCGGCCGCTGATCGCTCCGGCGGGGGTACCCTTGGTCGCTTCGTAATACTTCTGTGCCTGTTTTTGATCCCGTGCCGCGAAGTAGAGATCCCCCAAGGCCGTTAGCAGTTGCGGGTCCCGTGGATTTTCCACCAAGGCCACGTGCAACTCCCTTTCAGCGGTGCGGTAATCATGCTCTAGCGTATGATAACGCGCCAGGGCAAGTTGAACCTCCACGGCTTTCGGCTCCAGTTTCTGTGCCTGTCGCAGGGTCTCAAGCGCCAGGTCCGTATCCCCGCTAAGCAGGTAGGCATCCGCCAGCAGGAAATAGCCCTCCACCTCTTCAGGCCTGTCGTGCACCATGCTGCGAAACGCAGCCACGGCCTTGGGCGCGTCGCCACGAAGCAGGCCAAGCCGCCCCTTGATCAGGCTGGCATCGCGGTTACCTGCACTCTCCCGCAAGACCTCATCCACCAACCGCCCCGCCTCGTCCAGTTCCCCCCTTTCGAGCTGCACTGCGGCCAAGGCATTTTTTGACGCGATTTGGCTTGGTTTCCCCTTTTTTCCCGGGGCGACACATTGCTTCAGGAGAGCAACCGCTTTTTCGGACCTTTCGGTGTTGACATACAGATCGCTGAGCGCCAGACGCAGCCGAAGAGTTTCCCTGTTCGCCAAGATACCCCGGTGCAGCACCTGTTCCGCCTCCTGGATCTGGCCGTGCAGGAGATAGAAGGCGGCCGCTTCGCTGATGACATTTTCATCGTTGGGGTGAGTCAAAAGTAGAGCGTTCAACCCGGCGAGAGCTCTCGCCTTGTCGTTGGTGCGCCAGGACAGGTCGGCGAGAGTGATCTTATGGCTATGATTTGCGGGCTCAAGCTCGATCATCCGTGTTATCTGGGCTGCGGCCAACTGGTGCTTTCCCTGTCCCGCGTACAGGTCGGCCAGTGCCCGATGCAGCGGCAGGGATGCGCCGTTGCGGCCCACTCCCTCAAGTAGCGCCTTTTCGGCGCCCGTGTCGTCCTGCGCCAGACGCTTTGCCATGGCGAGCAAGAGGTAGACATCGGGCCTGGTGGTCCCGCGCCTTAGCATCTCTGTCATGCTCTGCACCGTCTTGCCCTGCGCCCCGGAGCCAAGCCAAAGCGCTCCCTGCAGCAGCAAAGCTTCCTCATGCAGCGGTCGGACCTTCAAGACGAACACTGCCTTTTCCATCGCCTTTTCAGTGGCGCCCTTTAGCAGCAGCAGCTTACCGAGCTCAACCTGCGCCTCCAGCTCAGACGGCTTTATCTCGCAAGCCTTGGCAAAGGCGGCATAAGCCTCCTTCGGCTTCCCCCGTTTAAGCTCCACCATCCCGAGCAGGTACTGGGCCTCGACAAACTTCCGGTCAATCTGCACCGCGTTTCTCAGCTCAAGACGCGCCTTCAGGTACTCGCCCTTGGCGTAAAGGGCCTTCCCCTTCTGGTAAAATTTCATCTTCCTATCGTCCGGCCCGCCACAGCCAAAGCACAGCAGCGAACCCAGCAACAGGAGGTTTGAATATACCCAAGTACGCCGCATGGAATTTCTTCCTCCCAAAGAACCCCCCCGGGTCCAACTACAGGATGCCCCGAACGGCCAGGATCACCAACAGCGTTAAAGTGCCAAGCATCATGCGGCGCAAGTCGCCACGAGATTCGGCAAAAACCACTTCGCAGCTGAAATAGCAGATGATGATTTTTGCCGCGACTACACCAAGGGAATAAACCCGAATGTCAGATTCCGGGAGATTGGGAGCGACGAGTGCGATGAAGAGAACCAGAAAGTCCAGTGGAGTGCCTTGAAACCCGTGGTTCCTCTTGGTCAGTCTGGAGACGAGTATATTCAGCAAGGCAAGAATCCCGAAGGAGAGCCGGTACACCACAACCGGGACCAGCTGCGAGACCTCATCGAAATGCTGAACGCCATGGTACATAAGGAGCGGTATCACCAGGTAAAGTGTCAGCTTGAGGCCGTCACCCAGCCAGTGCGAACGGAAGCATGCCAGGACAAGAAGCCCGGCTGCCGCTGCAAGTGCCGCCAGTGATGCGGAGACGGGAATTTCCCCCATCATAAAGGCTGTCAGAAGCAATACGCCGATCAGCCCGAGTTCCAGAGGACGGAACAGGTACTTTATGAGCGGAGTGTCACGCAACCGGGAAAAGAAGGCATCAGCCACAGCCAGAGGTCCCATCCGCTTGAGCTGCCATTGGTTGGCACGGGCTCGGGAGAAAAGGAGCAGGACGGTGCAGCAGAACGCCAGGTATCCGGCCAGCAGCAGACTATCAGGATAAAAACGCAGCACGAACGCCATCGCGATCAATAGCACTTGAATCAGGTAGATCATCATGACCGACTCGGTCTGATGCAATCCCAGTCCGAGCAGGGCGTGATGGAAGTGCGTCTTATCCGCCAGGAAGGGAGACCTGCCCCGCGCCATCCGGCCGAACATGACGGTCAGGGTATCAAGAATGGGAAACCCCAGGATGACAAGCGGCAGCATGGGGCTAAGTGGTGAGTTTCCCTGCGTGAGGGATAGAGCCAGAGTGATGGTGGAAAAACCCAGCAACTGGCTCCCGACATCCCCCATGAAGATGGTGGCTGGATAGGTGTTGTAGCGCAGAAAACCGAAAGTCGCTCCGGCGAGAGAGAGCGCGATGATGCCGATAGAGGTGTGATGCTCGAGGTAGGCCAGGTAACCGATGCAGCAAAGGCTGAGCAGGCTGATGCCGCCGGCCAGCCCGTCCAGCCCGTCCGAAAGATTGATGGCGTTTGTCACCCCGACGATGACGAAAATAGTGATCGGAACCGCCAGCCATCCCGGCAGCAGAAAACCGTCCGGTGCAAGCATACCGAGCGAGGCAATCCTCACGCCGCCAGCAAATATAATGATGCAGGCCGCCGTCACCTGTCCGACGAATTTCCAGCCCGGAGCCAGATCAAGGCAATCGTCCAAGAGACCGAACAGTACCAGGACTCCCGCAGCCGCCAGAAACGCCTCAACAAAGCGGTCACCGCCGAGCCAGTACACCACAGGCGCAACCATCCCGATCGCCATGGCCAGCCCCCCGACGCGGGGAATTGGCTGCGTGTGGACCTTGCGCTCATTTGGGAGATCGACCAGACTGTACCGCAGAGCCAGCCGCGAAAGAATCGGCACGGCCAGCGCAGTCAGCAGTACAGAAGTGAGTAAAGTAGAGAGGAAGATCATCGATCCAGTCTCACCCGTGGATATTTCTGAGCATTGCCGCCCGGAACGGGCGTAGGCGCGCAACTAGCGCTTGCTGGGCATGAAACGTCGTTTAGTATGCGAAACAAATCCCTGATATGTGTGAGCTACGTCACAAATTTATTCTAGTAGCTGTGGTAGTTTGGACGACAACAACCGGTCTCACTAAAAACTTTCGCGATAAAAAATGAGACCGTAATAATTCATACCGAATAAACCAAATCTAGATAATCGATAATACTAAACCAATCGTGAGATTGGGACGGAAAGCCTAATGGGTCTTACTGAGACAGCCGGGTCGCCGAAATATCCTGAGATATTACGGCCCCGGCTTTATTGTGTCTGCAGCATGACAATTCAGGGACTTCAATCAAGGAGAATACAGTCAAAGAGTGCCAAGCTCGCGAGTTACCATTCCCACATCCGCTCTGAGTACCAATTTAGCTCAACCACCAAACTCAGCGCCCGAAATAAAGGGCAGGAATTTGAAAAAGCATCAACTAAGAGAGCTGCGTCACAACGGCAAGGCCGCACGGCTAGGCCGAAAATTAGAGGAGAAGAGGATTTTATGACAGAAAAACCGATTTCGAGGCGAAGAAATACAATATCGAGGCTCGTCTATCTTGCTGCCGTTTCGGTGGCAGTAATCGCTACCTTAGGTCAACTCTCCATCCCAACTGCAGAAGCGGGACAAGTAAACCTGTCCTGGAGCGCGCCGACCAACTCCAACGGGTCGCAGGTCAGCGACCTGGCCGGGTACCGGCTCCACACTGGGAATGTACCAGGGAGTTATCAGCAAAGCGTCGACGTCGGAAAGCAGACGAGCTATACGCTTGGCTCTCTTAGTGACGGTGCCTCCTACTATTTTGCCGTTACTGCGTACAATACTGCCGGATTAGAGAGCCAATATTCAAATGAGATAAAAAAGACCGCTCTGGCTTCGACGGCTACCTACAGCATCACGGCAAGTTCCGGAACCGGCGGGACGATCACTGCGGTGAACAACGCCTATACCAGCCAATCTACCAATGGAACGCTAACCATCTCCAGCGCAACAGTCACTGCCGGTTCGAGCCAGACCTTTAGCATTGCAGCCGGCGCCGGCTATCGGATTAGCGACGTTTCAGTGGACGGAGTTTCAGTCGGTCCGGTCACGTCATATAGCTTCGGCAGCGTAACTGCAAACCACACCATTGCAGCCAGCTTCGCCCTAACCACCGCCACCAGCTTCACCATCACGGCATCAGCCGGTGCCGGCGGAAGCATCACACCGTCTGGAACCGCTACCATCAACTCCGGCGCCAGCAAGACCTACACCATCACTGCAGCGACCGGGTACCGTATCTCGGGCGTCACGGTGGACGGAGTCTCGGTCGGTACGGCCGCCTCGTACACCTTCAGCAACATAGCTGCCAACCACACCATCGTCGCCAGCTTCGCCCTAACCACCGCCACCAGCTTCACCATCACCGCATCAGCCGGCACCGGCGGGAGCATCACTCCGTCAGGAACCGCTACGGTCGACTACGGCGCCAGCAAGACCTACACCATCACTGCAGCGACCGGATATTTGATCTCGAACGTCAAGGTGGACGGCATCTCGATGGGTTCCATCGCGTCGTACAGCTTTAGCAGCATTCGCGCAAGCCATACCATTCAGGCCAGCTTTTTGGTTTCGGGAACCGTTGCCTTCGCTACCAACTGCGGTGGCGGTCAATACACCGACTCTAAGGGGGTCGTTTATCGGGCGGATGCCAGATATTCAGGCGGATCGACTAGCTCGACGACACCAGCGATCACCGGCACCAGCGATGATCCGCTGTACCAGAAGGACCGATACGGCAACTTTTACTATGCGATCCCTGTCGCAAACGGGAATTACAGCGTCACCTTGAAATTTGCCGAAACCTACTGGTGGATACCGGGGAAGCGGGTGTTCAGCACATTGATAAATGGCCAGACAGTCATAAGCAACCTGGATATATTCTCCAAGGTCGGACAGAATGCAGCCTATGATGTCGTAGTTCCGGTCCGTGTAATTAACGGTGTTATCAAGATCAGTTTCACAAGCACAATAGATTGGCCAAAAATAAGCGCTATCATGGTGCGACGTATGTGACCTGAAGGGGTTCTGTAATAGCCCAAAGTATCTAAAACGAAATGAAATGAGTGAGGCAACGTTGTTGATTGGCCGAAATCGGCGCTATCAACAACGTTGCCTCTTTGTTCTCCCGGCACAGACATAGGAAGCAGGAACGGCACGGAGATAACGTCTGGCTCTACCTCGATTCCTGTTCCGACTGCGTCTCTCCCTCCCCATTCAACTGCACATCAGCAGGGACTCCATAAATCTCTATTGAGTTGTCATAATCTCTCTTGATCACCCGCATCGGATTCCCCATGACCAGTACACGCGGAGGCAAGCTGCGGGACACCACGGTTAGCGGACCGATGCTGACTCCATCTCCGATCTGTATATCGCCATAAACCACAGAACCGGTGGCGATTGAGACGCGGTCACCCAGTACCGGCACGCCCTCCCCCCCGGCACGGCGCCCCACCGTCACGTTTTGCATGATACTGCAGTCCGAGCCCATTCGGACCGCACCGATAACGATCCCGCCAAAATGCACGATGTGTAGACCGCCACCGATCCGGGCATGGTTATCGATGTGGATGCCCCAGCAGATGATGCAGAGCTTATGCAGAAAGAAGTGCACGATCTTCACTGGGAACTGGAGAGGCCACGGTGCGAGGCGGGTCATCCAGGCACCCAAACGATGAATAAGGACAGCCTGCAGGCCAGGAGCATCTGCGAGCACACGCAGTCGCGCTGATAACCCGCCGTCCCTCCCGTCCATTTTCACATGCCGTTCAATGTCGCGGCGCATAAGGGCAAAGATGCTTTCGCGAGCGGGCTCGAAGTAGTCGCGCGTCGTGCAAATCTCCGGCCGCCCGCCTTGCCCTTCGATAGCGTTCATTGTCATACTCCTGTTCCTGGACCTTGGCAAGGCGACCCGTCCTGGCACAACTCCAGAAATCCGCTGTGCGGCAAGGTGTCTCCACGCTTCGCGGCCGAATCCGTGCGGCGGCGAAGCCGTTCGACAACCGGGATAAAGGAGTCTGGGGTCAATGGTGCGAGGTCGAAGAGGAACCTGAGCGGGACATCACCATAGAAGGAGGCCCACGCCGAGAAACTGCTCGGCGGTCCCAAGATCATATCGCATTGACTCAAGGCCAACAGCTCCTCCATGAACCGACCGGAACCGAAAGCGACCGGCAGTCCCTGAAAGGCGTCCTGATGCAGACTCTCGTCACTGCAAACCAGAAAACGAACCGGCTTGGGACTGCCGAAAAGCTCTTGAACCTCCCGCATCTTCGCGGCATATTGCTCGATCGAATAGAACCAGAGGCCAGACTTGTGTCGCTTGTAGTCACCCCGTCGCATGTGAATCCCGCAAAGTACGCATTCGGTGCCGGCCCGTGCTTTCCCGACCAGCATCATCGCGGCACCGACATAGGAAGTTTTGGGTGCCAGAAACTCAAGGATCTCACGCCTGTACTTGACCAGTGATTCCCAGTCCCGGAATTCAAGTCCCTCCACGAAAACCACCCGCTTTCTCAGAGCCGACAGCCACTCAACTCCACGAAGATCGAAGGCTCGCTCGGCACCTCTATACCGCCTTATATCAACGTGCGAGTGAACGGGGGTGGAGACCAGGCGTATGGTGGAAAATGCACGTAAAGGCCACCGGACCAACTCGAAGAGCAGCCGACGCAGGTAGCGACCGGAGGTCGTTCCGGGTCGCGGCGGAAACCTACAGAAGAGATCGTCTTTTAGATTCTCAAAGTGCTCCGCATACTCATAAAAAGCGATGTTGGCCAAATCGTATCCGTATTCGCAACTGTTCCCTATGAAGTTTGCAAACAACCAAAGCCTGTTACAGAGACGCCCTGAAGGGTGGGCAACGACTACCAGCGGCTGCGCCCTCTGTGCCTCCTTTATAACCTCCAATGCCGCGCTTGACTGGCATGCTGCTATGTGATCCTTCGTAGATGTCTTTGTCATGAAAAGCCGCACCTCAATATAGAAGAACGTGGTTCACTTCGGTAATGCAGGGTGGGGGATCGTGGGGTGGTCGGAATAGACCGTTTCGGATCAGCAATAAGACTCAATAAGCCCTTTTGTTTCAATTATATTCCGGGCGCTTGATGCTCCGAAGACAACAGATTTTATTCCCAAATCACTACAGACATACGCTATGGCATCTTTTGGCTTCACAGCACCTGAAGCAAGGACAGACATCGCGACAGGCTGAAAATGCTTCTCCCTGATCGTTTTTTCATAACTTGATATATCCGGGTTCACCAGATAACCGGCTTTGTTGATGGAAAAACACACTATGGGATTTTCAATTCCGCATTCACCAAGAAAGTCGACCAGCTTAACCATATTCATGGTGTTGAAGCCAGCTTGCACATCGTATTTATCTCTCAAATACCGCACATACTCGACAAATATCTCCTTTATCCCAAACCCAAGCAGTAAGTCGGTTACTATGTTCTGAAGAAATACGACCTTTACAGTGAGGTTTCGAAATATTTTCATCTCCACATCGACCAACAACTGCATTGTTTTGATAATATCTTTGTCGAAAAATATCTTACTCCCCTTGCCGATCATTCCCAACAACTCACCAGCATTGCTGTCTGAAACAAGAACCTCCTTGATGGCGCCGAAAATACCTTTCTCAGCCACGATGTTGGCATATTTGTGCGCGTAAGGCATGGATGGATACAAGACGAGGTCGGCATATCGACCGGGATTATTGCGTAGGTGATCGCAAATCTCTCTGGCCCGCTCATTGGTATTCAGCATGAAAGCTCTGACTCCGTTATCATACGCGGTGTCAATCACGTCGGTGATTGCCTTCAGTGTCCTGAATTTCACAGCCAATGCATCTGCTTTTTCCTCAGACATATGATTAATGCCGAAGAATTGGTTATCTCCAAGTATTACGTTATCGAGCATGACGTAATCTCCAATCATTGTAATATCTTCCCGAATAGAGACGCAGGCTGCTTTTTTTCGGCAGCGAAAGACTGTGCGGCATCCCTGGCGATTTCCTCGATTACTGCATCCGTTTTCAGCGCTTCGGCGAAATTTGCCTGATTCCTCGGTTCCTTGGTCTGGACGCTTTCAACGAAATGATCCAGTTGTCTGGTGAACTCATTACCCCTGACATAGAATCTGACACTTTGTGCGATATCCGTTATGTAACGGGTGTTCCATCCCTCAAAAAAGCCATAGGCTTCAGCTGGCTCCCTCAAATAAACCTTATAAGCATGCTTGTCTGCGACAATTTTCCCTTTTGTTCCAAAGGCCTTTACTATATTTGTCGGCTTTCGATAGGAGGCGTCGCTCCAATTGACATGAATGGTGCCGCTATAGCCGCCCTTGTAAACCAGAGTGGAGCTGACCAGGTCCTCAACATCGGAGGAAAATATGTTCTGCATGACGCTCCCGGTCACCCTGTCGGGCTTTCCGAACAGATATACGGCGAGATTAATGCAGTGAGAGGCCATTTCGTACATGCAACCGCCGCCCATTTTCTTTTTGCCCCGCCAGCTGGATTTCGAATCCTTCAGCACCGTCGCCCCGTACATCTCCGAACTGAAGTTTTTTACCTCTCCGATGACACCTGCCTCGATCAGTTTTTTGACTTCCATAAATATCTCGTTGAAACCATTGACGTAACCAACCTGGTTGACCAACGACGTCCCTGCAAGACGGCTGAGGATTTTCTCTCCGTCGCCGACATTCAAGCAGAGAGGCTTCTCGGAGAAGATGTGCACGTTACTGTCAATTGCGGCGTTTATGATTTCAGCATGTGATTCGGTAGGCGTTGAAATAACCACGAAATCGAGCTGCTCATTGGCCAGCATTTTTCTGAAATCTGAATAAATATTGGCGCTCAGGTACTTCTTTAATGCATCCAGCACTGTATTCGATGCGTCACATAGCGCCACTACATCGACATCTGGATGGTTATTGAGAATAGAAAAGTGGGTAATACCCATTCTGCCGAATCCGATAAAACCGGCTTTCAACCTCACGCTCATACCTCCTTATCTCTAAGTTATTTCTCCGAGCAAGTAGCGGTTGGAGTGATCAGAAGTCATCCGTGGTAGAGATCTCTTACCATGCTTTCAATGTACCTCCCTCCAAAGAACCTTTGATGCTCATATGGCGATATCTTAAAATGAGTTGAATGCGCAACAAGGTCGGGAAGTGCTTCAATATGCCAGCAAACCAAGCCCCATTTCTTCCGGGCAACAACGTCCGAAAGGTCTTTTTGGTGGCTATCATCTCGGTCCAGGTTAGGAACCACGATGATGCGCTTTTGCATCTCCAGAAGGGTAAATATGGTTCCAGCACCTGCGTGCGTGATGACAAGATCAGAGTTCCGGTAGGAAGATATTATGTCATTTACATAGTTGAAATAATCAAACCTCCGGGGAATGTATGATGCAGCATTGGAGATCTGCAGTGTTATTGCCAGTGATGCATCCAGGTTCTCGTCACAGAAGCGGATAAGCTTATCAAAAGGAGTGGTTCCCACCGTGATCAGAATTTTCATAACTGCCCCATATAGAGAGCTCTATCGTAAAACTTCTTGATCTCTTCATTTTGCACAAAGAAGACATCAGCAATACGGTACATTATTAAGCCTGAAATCGAGGGACGTGAAAAGCGGCACCAGCTTTCGAAGAACACTACTTCCGCGCCAAGCAACTTGGCGACAATGGAGGGAACGATGGCAACCCCCGATCCCGTGGAGATCAAGAGGCGAATATCATATTGAAGAAACAGCTTGATGGTTTGAATCAGATTCGCAAGGACCAGGAAAGGAATTGCCAAGACGGCAAGGATATTTGCGTAGTCCGGGCGAACCTTGTAGATCTTCGAGTACTCTCCGTATCTTTTATCGCCGGGTTTCGTCGGAGACTGAGCAATAAGGGTCAATCCATCGGTTTCTATATGGCAGAGCAGCCTCCTCATTTGTTCCGTATGGCCGCCGGTGCCGAAGTTGCAAATTATCGCCTTTTCCCGATGACGCTTACTACCCGATTTAGTCATACTAACTCCTGCATCAAATCAAATCGCCAAGTCGCAAGGGGTGCATCATGAGTACAAGCTGAAGGTAACTATGATTCAGATGTTTACTATCTCACCATACAATTGCCTGATGCGACCGGCTATGTTTTGAATATCCATCGATTGGACGCATTTACTGTTGTCCATTTTCGACCTGTCTGTTATCCGTTCGACAAGCGTCATCGCTGCATCTGCGATAGTACAGGGGTCTCTATCCGGGACCACCACGCCAAACTCCACTAAGGCGGCCCATTCCCATACGTCGCCCACGTCGACAGAGACAAACGGCAGCTTCGCCGCGATGGCTTCTTTAATTACGGTTGGAGAGCCCTCGGATATGGAGGTCAGCAGCATGATGTCGCAGTTCCAGTAGATTTGCTGGATGCTTTTCCGGTGGATGTTCACCAGATGGACTTCCTCCACAGTGATCCCTCTCCGTTCCAGTTCCTGACGCACAGCCCGAAACAGGCCATAATCCTTGATCTTCCTTGCCGGATCCGACGGGAACAACACCTTAAGCTCGCCGCGCGCTCTGCGACTCGGTCCCCTGCCGTGACTAGACGGCAGTGCGAACTTCTTCACAGCTATGCCGCAAGGAATCACTTCTCCATAACCCAGAGACTCCCTGAGCTTTTGCGCGACGACTATGACTTTTGTCGCCCGCGGCGCCAGGAGTCTGGACACCTGCTTGGACGGATTCACTAACAGGTCTGAACCATGAAAGGTGACAACCACTGGAGCGCGTACCAAGAGCGTGGAAACGAGCGTCAGTCCGAAATGGGCATGAACAAGGTCATATCTCCCTTTCTTCACGACTGCAGGCAAGAGTAGCATCTCCCGCAAATACTCCCATCTTGGCCTTTCACCCTCAATTACTCGAACATCCACCGCCAGATCGGGGCAGTATTCACGCAACGACTCAACCTGCTCCTTGACGAAAGGGCTCACAAGAGGTCTGTCGGCTGTCGGATAGATGTTGGTAACGACTAGGACTCTCAATGCGTCCACTACGGTCATTTTATATCCTGGGCAGCAATCATAGTGCTCAATCAGGCCGGCTGACACCACGGCGTCAAAGCCCTGTTCCCTTTGGTACTCCCGCAATCCCCGAGAGCTATCTCGGCGTGAATACCTGCGTTGGCCAGATATGAACGGGCTTCCTCTACTCCGCGCGGTGCGTAGTCGATGCCGTAAAGTTTGAGGTCGGAACGTATGCGCCCGATCCGCACCAGGATCCACCCCGGTGCACAGCCGATCTCCAGCAGTGAGCCCCCCTGTGGCACGGGCGCGACCAGGGAGCGAAACACGAGGTCGTGCTTGACGTCCAGAACCCGCTTAACGGCAGAACGAAACGTCGGCGTGCCGCTCCCCTGGCCCGCCCTTTCTTTATTCCAAAACTCCGCGCCTGCCCTGTCCGGCCCCGTCATCAGGAGCAGGAGCACTGGCAGGTGCTGCATCGGCTATACTGGCAGCGTCAGTTGGCTCCTCAGCCTTCGGCTCTATCGGCAGTCCGTGCCGTTCCATGACAGTTTGCTTCTCCGTGGAAAGTGAATCAAGCCTCTCCAGCAGTTTGTTATGATGCAATTCAAAGCGAAATTCCTCGTGCAGCTTCAGTGCGTTGATTTTGTACCCTTCGTGATGTTCCAAAATCTTCCGTATAGCCGGCAGGATATCCGAAGCGCCTTCTACACAGACGCCGGCCCGGGTTCCGGCAATGAGTTCCTGAAATCCCGGCAAATCCCTGATTATGATGGGAACTCCTACCTTTAAATGATGAAACATTTTTCCAATGGACAGATCACTGTAGTACAGGTTGTCTTTGACACCTCTATCTATGGGTCCCTGAAGAATTATCCCGATGTCGCAAGATGAATAAAGAGTGTCCAGTTGATCAAAGGCGACTGGTTCCTCACTCAGAAAAACCTTCCGGTTCAAGTATTCATCGGGAATGGAAAAACCGCACAACGGGTAGGGGCGCTTGTGGGTATGGATGATCAGGATGTAATTTTCCGGCCACTCCGCAATCGAGCTAAAAATATCCTCCATGTGGTACCACGGCCCGAACAACCCTCCGGCGTGCAATACGAGAACCTTATCTTTCGGGATATTGAATATGTCGTTGAAAAAATGGTTCCTGGCTATTTTGCCGGGTCCGACTTGCGAGTTAGGGATGGATATCATCGTGGCTGGGTCGAGGTGGTTCTCTTCACGTAATATCTGGCACCTTATTTCACCGAAATCGACGGTACAAAGCGCATCCCGGTTACACCTTCTCTCGGCCTTTTTAAGCAATCTGGCTCCGAAGTGGTCCAAATTCTTTTCAATGTAGAGCTCCAGCGACCAGTAAACCAGAGTCCCTCTTTTTTTGGTCGCCAGGTAATGAGCTGCGACCAACGATCCGGGGTCGCCTCCAATGAAGACTTCGTTTTCTCCACTTGCGTTCTTTAAAAGACAAGCGGCGATGTAATAGTAATTGCGCAGCAGAAAATCGATCCCATCCCCAATACTGCTAAGACGCCTTAACCCAACGTGTCTAAGAGACCTGAAAAAGGTCTTTATTATGAACAGAGCATACTTGGCTATGATCGGGTAATGGATTTCGACCAAGGTATAGGCATCTTCCAAGGCTGTGGGATGCGTCCCTATTCTTTCATCTGCGAATTGGTAAACCCTTACCGTGTAGCCTGCCTCGTGGAGAAGCCGGATGGAATTTCGCCACGGCGTCAGCGAAAATATGGAAGTGTAATTCACAAAAAAGTTGATGACTCCCTTGCATTTTCGATTATCCATTTCCTCATCCTTGTTCCTGTGGCTCTTTGGGAGGGCACTCGGATTAACTATGGCTGCAAACTCGGCGGAGGCGGAATGTGTTGGTACGCTCCGATATCATAGGCCCCTCCCATTGGCCTGGTAATGGGAACCGCCAATCCCGCTCCGTTAATACTACTGTCGTACGGACTGGCAAGGGAAGTGCCGCCGCCGACGGCATCTCCAGTGGTGATGGCAAAGTAATCCGAGTTGGGTTGGAGGTCACGGCCATAAGTGCCCCTGAACCCGGTGGGGAGAATGCCGCCGACAAATTTCGGGTCTGTGTTCCTGGCAGTCGGTTCCCAGATCAGGACACCGGCCCTGTTGTAGCTGGTTCCACTATTGACATGCTCATCCAAGGCGCTGGAGGAGCGATAGATCAAATTGTTTGAGTGCTTAAGCAAGTTAAAGGGATCTCGGATAGGCGTATAGCTGCCGCTGTAGACAATGTTGTTTCTGAAGTTTATTGTCGGAGTACCAGCTAAGCGCTCGAACAGTGAGATCGATACGTTCCGTTTGTCTGATGCAGTACTTGCAGTGGAATAAATCGTATTGTTATAAAAGTTGAATACGCTGGAGTTATAATTGTTCCTGCCTGCGATATCTATCTCAGAAGAGTAATTACCGGACCAATATTTGCCATTGTTGTAAAGTATATTTCCATAAAAACTTGCGTCGCCTGAGATACCTGAAGATGGATTTATTACGATACCTGCAAATGTGCTGTTACGTATGATGTTATATCTAATGGTTGCGTTGTTTGGTGAGCCCGTATATGTCGTTGATGTACCGAGATTAAGGCCACGAAAACAGTCGTAGATGGAATTAAACTCAATAGTGACGTTGTCCGAATCATTCACGAAATAGATCCCATCCCCCCAAGCGTTGCCGCCCCAGTGAGCCGTATCGTGTATTACGCAGTTTCTTATCAGCAGGCCATTCACCCTGTTATAAGGGTAGAGCCATGTCGGGTAGACGGCTATGCCTTCGTGACCGGTGTTATACACAGTTGTATTAATCACTTTCACGTTGCTCACGACCATGGGTGCATCCACAGTGACGGACATGGCGGAGCCAACATGTATGCCATAGTAATATTTGGTAGGGCTACTTTCGGGACCTCCGTTGTCATGAACCACACAGTTGTCAATGGTGATGTTAGATACACTGGATGGAGCGTGCATGCCTGCGTAGATACCGCCGGTGACCTGAGCGTTGCCGTCGACTTCAAACCCGGTAAAGAGGACGTTGCTTGCGAATAGATTGACCACGGCATCAACAGGACCGCTCAGGTATCCCCCGGTGGCCCTTAATTTAGCCCTTGTGCCACTGCCGTAACTTGCACCGTCGTAGACCACACCGGCCGTCGCCGATAGCACCGGCAAGTACGAACTTGACCAGGTGTCCTGTGAACGGAACAGCACCGTATCGCCGCTTTTGGAGGCGGCCTTGACCTTTGCTATCGTTGCCCACGCAGTCGAATCGGTAAGGCCATCATAACTGTCATTGCCGCCATTTTTGACATAGTACGTGGTTGCCCACCCGGGCAAGGCGGATAGGAGAACCAGTAACAAAGAGCAGGTGAATGTGCGATAAACGGTCGACATCACCGTGTGATGCTGTGGGAAAGTCTTGAAGTGGTTCATATTCCCCCCTATTGGCCGTTCCACGTTATTGTTCCGAAAAATCTAAAAACCAAAAAATCTTCCGCCCTAACCGATACGCCATGTTTTCAGGCCTCACCCTGCATTTTCTGCAGAGCATTAGATAACGCAGCCTAAGCGGATATCCGCTTGGCGCGTCTACATTGCTTTGGTAACGGTCAAAATATTCCTTCAGGCCTAATTCCAGACACATTTCCAGGAGTTTTAGATTGAGGTTGAGCCATGCCTTTTCACCGCACAAACTCTTGGTGTCGTTTTCGTATTTGGTTATGATGTAGTGCCATCCCTCGACTTTCTTAGCCCTGTTGCCTGAAATCGAATCACCGCTTCCGATGTGATAAATCATCAACGGCTCTTTCTGATGACGAACTCTGCAGTACTTCGCAAGCCGTATCGAGGTGTCCCATTCCTGGAACGACGGCACTTGTTCATCAAGGTATCCGATCTTCTCCAAGGCCTTTTTTGAGGCTAGCATGGTAGGAAAGAGCGGGGCTGGCGCCCGAAGCAGTGTGGAGTACTGATTTTCACCTTCGACAACAGGTAATGTTATGACACGTTTGTCACCTCGTGCCTTATCCAGGCAATACGCGTTGCTGTACAAGAAATTCCAGGGATCATAATCCGCATTAGCCAGAACACGGGCCTGCTTTTCCAGCTTATCGGGCAACCATTCATCATCGGAATCGTGAAAAGCTATCCAATCCGATTTCGCTTCACGAATACCCCTGTTACGCGCCCCTTGCGCACCTGATTTTTTCTCAAGTACAATGCAGCGAACCCGCCCATCGGGGTGACCGTTGACGAAAGACACCGTGCCGTCCGAGGAGCAATCATCCACGACAATTACTTCCAGATTCTGATAGGTCTGGGATAAAACGGAGTCTAGGCAATACGAGATAGTGTCTTGGCGATTAAAAGCGGGAATAACCACTGAAATAAGCGGACCATAGTTCATGGATTACCTCTATCATTTAGGCGATAACGGCTATCGATTCTCCATGGGATGCCATTCTTTCTACCTTTGCAGCTTCACCGTCTGCTTCCAATGACACAGGCTGCCGATGGGCGGCTTGACTGCAAAAGTAGCTATACCAGACGATTGACCAAATAACGTTAAAATACCATCGATTATTCGTCAGATGGTCCGTCATTGAATTGAGTGCAAGCGCAACAACAACTCCGAGACCTGCAAGGTGTATAGCAAAGGCAGAGTGATCTTCTATCTTTCGGTTTCGCACTTGAATAAAATAAAGCAGCAACACGGTGACGAGATAGAGATACGCCAAGCCCCCCAAGAAGCCATAACTCACGGTATACAACAAATAATCGTTATGGGGATTGGTTTTCACTTTGTCGCCGACCGTAAAAGTCAGCCCTACCCCCTCAGGGTTTTCCAAGATGTAACCCATTGCCCGGGTCCAGAGTACTACTCTGTCCTGGTCCCTGTTAGTCACACGCACCTGGTAGCGTTTTTCCAGATACTTTTTCCCGCTGGAAGGGAACAGACTGTAGATCAGCAAGATGCTGCAGCCAAGAACCGCCATTGACGCGAGGCACCTGGCCGGATTAAGCACCCGGAACTGGGCGTAGAAGATGGCGGCCAAACCGACAAGGCATGCAGAACCGCTCCCGAAACTGCCGGTGGAAAGAAGCAGTATTATGTTCGACACTGAACACGCTGCCGCTACCAGCCTGTATTGGAGCCTCACCCGCGAGACTGCTATCGCAGTTGAAGCACAGATCAGGGCTGCCAGTATGAAGCCGACTTCTGTCCTATGGAAATTGACTACCACCCTGCCAAGTAGGTAATCGAGGTAACCCTCGGCAAGACTCCCAACGTGCAGCGAGTTTTCGTACACGTTCGTTTCTATTCCCACCAATTTTGTTGTAAGCAGTATCGCTGTCGATGGAAGGATGAGGCAAAATAACAGACCCCGCAGGTTCGCTTCATGATCTCTACTTTCCCTCATTCGGAAATATATCAATGGTAAAAATATGAAGAGCGAGACGAGGAAATTGTAGACGAATGCACCTTGCCGCAATATGCTTCCTATAACCGATTCGGACAACCAATTGAAGGAACTGGTAAGGACGCCCATCAACGCCATGGCAGCAGGCACATAGGTCCATTTGGGAAGCTTGAAGAGAAAATTGGCATTGAAAACGGCTAGAGCAAAAGCAAATAGCAGATTGCAGGCGACCTGTTGCCTGAACAGAGGTATAGGAGTTGCCGCAACTATAGAGACCAGACAGATCCAAGGACGCGGCGCGCTCCTCCAAAAATAGGTGATAGCAAAGGAAGAAACGATAAAGAGAAGGTACAGGGCATGCGCACGACCGACAACGATGGTCAACGCGACCATTCCCATCCCCAGAAGAAAGGCAACAACCGACGACCTACTCTTCACCTCCCTGAAATCCGCTGTGTAAACAGGAGATGGCATAGTTGCACAATGCCTTATATTTTGGGATAGCAGTCACAAAGCAATAAATGGAAGCAACAAGGTTCACTTGAATACGACACGCCTTGTCAGTCGTGACACCTCAGCGACAAACGGTCTATCCAATACCAATAACATAGCTGAGTAGACGGTCATTCCGGATAGTACATAGAGAGCCAGCAACCAGACGTGCGGCATCCCGATCATAAAGTAGCCGACGGACCACTTGATGGATTGCAGATAGACCCCCATGGTCATTGCCGCCAGGAAAGCAGTTTTACCATCCTTCCATAAGTAATCGTAGGAAACCCCGAGGATCCGCCTGCACAAATATATTTGAATAGGAATAGAAGTAAGGGCAAGAGTCAGTCTTACGTAAAGGAACGTGGTCATACCCGACTGCGCTGCAATGTAGTAAGCGGGCAGAAAATACATCACCTGCACGAAGGTCGTCTTAGTCGCCAGATCAGGACGACCTACGGCTCTAAATGTTTCACAATTGATCCCGACCGACCATAGCAAGCCCTCTTTCAGTCCCAGAATGCTGATGACAAAACCAAGCCCCGCCCACTTGCTGCCGAATACTACGTCGACCATTTCGTCTCCCAGCAATAAAAAACCTACCCCCACGGGAAGTGCCAGAGTCACGATAATGCCAACTATTTTATGAAAGCTGCGAGTGAGGGCGGGAAGGTCATGCTGGAGGCGCGAGAAGCTCGGGAAAAGAATGTGCAAAACTGGACTGAGCAGCACACCGAAAATAGTGCTGATTACGTTCATCCCGGTCCTATAGACACCGAGGTCGTAAACACCCAAGTACCGGCCGATTATCATTCCATCGCTCCAGACAAGAAGCCAGTCGCCGAGCGTTTCGGCAAGGACCCAGAAACCGAATCCGAGGATACCTCTTGCAACGATGACGTCATAGTGAAGTCTTGGGCGCCATGGACTCATGAACCACAAGAGAAGCAGATTCAGAAACTGTCCGACCAGAGAACCTGCGACCAAAGCCCAGACACCGTAGCCGTACAGTGCCATTGGGATAGAGAGTAATCCTGGGGTAAGTGACGTGAGCAGCTTTATCCAGAACAACCCGTGAAAGGAAAAGCCCCTTACGAACAATGCCTGCTGAACGGAACAGAAAGAGCCGATGATTATTTGCAACCCAAGGACTCTAAGAACCGGACCTGAGGCGGTGCTGTTAAAAAACCGGGCGATTATCGGTGCTGAGAGGAAAAGACCGAGATAGACGAAAATGCCTAAGAGGACGTTGGTCCAAAAAACGACGTTAGCCGCTTCATCGACGTCAGCCTTAGTCTGAATCAGGGCTTTGCTTAAACCGGCATCCCAAAGCACCTGCGAGAAGCTGATGGCGATAGATGCAATAGCGACGACGCCAAAAACATCCGGAGAGAGCATGCGCGCCAATATGACAAGAACCAAAGGCTGAAAAGTCTTTGACACGATCTCTATGAGGGCAGACCATTTAGCGGAACTAAACGCTTTATGAATGATGGTTTCCGGGGATTCTTTAGCTGCATGTGCGTCTTCAGGGTTTTCAATTGACATCCCGACACGCTCGCTTTGCATATGCAGGTTGCGGCAGTGCTACAGAATTTACTCTGAGGAACTTGGATCTACATTACCCTTTACTGCGAAACGTTACGCGAATTTTTAATGTTACGATAGGCAGGCTTGACCAACTCCTCCAGAAAATACCGCATTGGGCGCAGCCCGTTCCATTTGCTCAAGGAATACAGTTTCGCATCAGTTGGGGCCCAACTGTACTTATACGATTCGTCACCATAGAGGAAATCAAAATACCTGGTTCCGTTTCTTATGCATTCCTCGATCAGGTAGGCCACATGCACCTTTCCCGGGGAATATTTACTCCAGGAGACATCATAACCAGGTTTGTACCAGTGGAATCTGCTATTGTGCAAGAACCCGTAATGCCAGTGAATAGAAGCAGCACCGCATTTTAAGGCAGAAAAATGGATCATTCCTGTATCTGACATGTCATCAATGAGATGGCTAAGCAGGCTTTGAGCTTGATCGATCTCAGATATCGGAGATCCTTTTTGCAGCCATTGGCATTCATATGCTTTGAAGAATCTGGAGAGCTCATCCTTTGCCGCCTCCTTCTCGTCACTGCGAAAAATGCGCATGGTAACAGCGCCCACTTCTTCCAGTTTTCTGATTTGTCTTCTTACATCGCCGCGGTGGCTTGCTTTGCACCTGGATAGCACCTCATCCAGAGTCCCATACCCTTTCAGATCTATGTAAGGTGAAACTGTAGACTGCTCGCAGTGACCCAGTTCTGCAGCCGTAGCGTCTCTGAGTCTGGGAATGACGAACTGGTCGCATTCGGGGATTTTGGAGCGTATGAAAGGAAGCAGCTCTTTCCAGAAAATTTTCTTCTCGTCCGACGATATGCCTTGCCCGGACACCAGGGGGTCCTGAAAGTCAACATTGTAGGGCCCGCCGATACCTGAGAGGACCTTGAATTGGTAGAAGTAACGCGACACTTTATAGAGTTCCAGCGGAAGTATAACAGTCCGATTGTTGACGCTGCCCTTGATCAGTATCGGTACAGTACCCCGCAGGCGACTCAAGGTCCTGAACCAGTTCAGAACGAAGTGAGGGTGGTTATAAACTGTCGCATCGTCCGATTGATCGAATGCGCACTCCCACTCGGAGAGGGACATTCTCTGCTCGATTTCAGTTATTCCTTTGTAGACCTCTAAGCAAGCTCCTTTCATAGCAGTAGTTGAATGTCTTCGTACAGACGGCGTCCCAAGACATATATGTGGCCAGAAGTATCGTTGCCGGCAACCAAAAGTGGTTTCATCTCTTTCACGTTCACTTGCAACCGTGACTGTTCATTGCTAGGTACCAATAGGAAAGGACTGGGTTGGTGCATATCTGCATCCTTTTTTTGAACCATGAGACATCATCCCGGATCAAGATTCTTTTGATCGCCGTGCAGTCGGACCCGGCCTTAGCCACGCCACGATTTATGGTGAAAAGCGCCTTATAGCCAGTTTCCTTGGCAATAGATACGGTCCTTTCGCTGTACAATCCGTAAGGCCAGCAAAGGTAAGGACAGGGCCTGGCCAACCGTCCTTCGATGACCTTTTTTGACTCTCCCAGCTCTTCTAGCAGCTGGGTATCGGAGAGCTCGTCACAGGACAAGTGGCTCTTTGTGTGTGAATAGAAGTCGATCAGACAACTATCAGCCATGTTCCGGACATGCTCCCAGGGCAGTACTACCCGATGCTCCTGCCCTGTTTGTACCAAAGTCTTGGACTGCTCGTGAGAGGGTATGGAACTGGGAATCCCCTCCCATTTGGCAGAAGACTTTATGGTCCAGTCAGTGATGAGGAAAACAGTGGCATGCAGGTGGTATCTATTCAATATAGGGAATGCATAGATAAAATTGTCGATCCAGCCATCATCGAAGGTGATGACAACCGCCTTTTGCTTTACATGTAGAGTCCCATTTATGAAAGCGAACAACTGATCAAGCGATAAGGCCCGGTAACCAGCCTTAGCAAGATATGCCATCTGGCCTTCGAAGACCTCAGGCGTCACCGTCAGCATGTCCCCTTTACGGGGATTGATATGGTGATACATGAGCACTGGGACAGGGTTCATATCGTTCCGTTTTTTGCTGCGTTACCTGGCAGCGGCGCAGGGACTTAGGGCTCAACCAAAGAGATCGCGATGGACCGGGCTGGAAGCCATCACCCTTCTGACGGCGGCCACGACTTCTTTCATCTGATCGTCGCTCAGGGCCATGCCGCTCGGGATATAGAATCCGCGCCTGGCGAGCCTTTCTGCGACCGGGTGGCGCTCCCCGCCAAACAGCCCCATCTGTGCGAACACGGGCTGTTCATGCATGGGCCAGAAAAAGGGCCGGCTTCCTATGTTCAGTTCGGCAAGTTGCCGCATCGCCTCCTCGGCGTCAAAGGAGACTTCGTCATTGAGGGCTACTCCATAGACCCAATAATTGCTCTCGGCATAGGTAGTACGGGCAACCGGGAGTTGCAATCCCGCAACCCCCGCCAGCAGTTCCGAATATAGTTGCCCCATCCTGCGTTTGCGGATCACGAACTCGGGAAGTCGTTCCAACTGAGCGACGCCTACTGCCGCCTGCATGTTGGTCATACGGAAGTTGTAGCCAAGTTCCTCGTGAACAAAGCGTTTTTTTGTCATGAAGCAGAGATTGCGAAGCGAGCGGCAACGTTGCGCCAGAGCGTCATCGTTCGTCAATATCATCCCGCCTTCTCCAGTGGTGATGTGCTTATTGGAATAAAAGCTGAAGGTGCTGATGTCGCCGAAACTGCCGCAGGGCTTGCCGTTGTAGGTCTGGCCATGCATTTCGGCCGCGTCTTCGATAACCTTCAAGCCATATCGGTGAGCGATAGTAAGTACGGGATCCATGTCAACCGGCAGACCATAAATGTGCACCACCATGATGGCACGGGTCCGTGCAGAGATCTTCGACTCCAGGCAGGACACATCCATATTCCAGGTCACTGGATCGCTATCAACAAGGACAGGCACACAACCGTTTCTGACAATCGCAGCTGCGCAGGAGATGATGGTAAAAGCCGGCAAGATAATCTCATCGCCAGGCATCAGTTCCAAAGCTGCGATGGCTGCTTCCAGCGCCACTGTTCCATTGCACACAGCTATGCCATGCTTTCGCTCCGCAAGCTGCGCTACTCCTTCTTCCAATTTCCGGATAAAGGGTCCTTCTGAAGATATCCAGCCGGTGTCGATACACTCATTCAGATACTTCTTTTCGTTGCCGGCAAGCAGAGGTTCATTTACTGGGATCATGAATTTTCTCCCTCCGGTACGAACCTGGTCTTATCGTTTTCCCCGGCGTAGGGACCCTGTTTGATCTCGATCATGGAGGTCTCCTCCAGCATCTTCAAGGAATGTCCTCCCCCACACAACAGGATGAGATCACCCGCTCCCAGGACCCGCGAGGTCAGAAAGCGCCTTTTGCTGCTATAAAGATTGATCTCGACGCTCCCTTTCCTCACTAAAAGCACTTCCTGGGTGAACAACACCTGTCTCGTTACCAAGTTGTGCACATGAGGGGAAATGACCAAATCCTTCGGGTGCCGCATGTAAGCCACCTGCTGCGAGAAGCTATCGGGAGTGAAAAAATTCAACCCGTCAGCGTCATAGTCCGCCCTGATCAAGAAGGCGATCGGCTCCAAACCTTCAACTATGTTTTCCACGTTTAAGGGATCCATTTTTTACTCCTTTTCATAACCAGAGTTGCAGCAGGCTTGCCTCCGATCCACTTGCCGATCTGCCGTTTCCAAGCGGTGCACGAACCTCACAGGGCATTAAAGGGAAATCATTTCCTCCTGTCGACATCGGTCATGCTTTTTTCCAGGCTGCCGCAGGTTCAGGGATATCGGCCTTAATAAAGGAACGAAGGGGTCGTGAACCTTATTGCCGTCTGTATTGATGGGTCAGGAGGCGGATCGATTTGCAACTGGGGATAAATCTAATGGAGGAATTGCCCATGCACAAAGATCATGCTGATGTATGGTGATAGCTTCGCCCATTCGGTTACATTCCGGGAAGCCAGCCCAGAAGTACTGATATTTTTGCTTTACAACATCAGTTACTTCTTACTGTCATAAATAAATCAATAACTTGCCATTAAATAAGTTCAACATCTTCTGCAAACATCTTCACTGTAACGCATCTTCCCAGCATTTCAATATTGACGTGAAGAAGGAACTGATCACCTTTTTTCGAGATAACACCTTCCACACTTTCAAAGACACCTTTATTTATCCTGACCATTTTCCCCGGCTGAAGTTCAGGATGAACATCCAGCTCCTTATCGCTCGTCAACAATGTCTTTAGTGCAGATATCTCCGCATCTGGAACCGGGGTGGGATGACCAGGGACCGTAGAAAGAATCCTTATTACCCCCGCTGTCTTCACTAACCCCATGAGGTGATCCGAGACAGGAAGCACTCTCGCGAAAAGGTATCCGGGAAAGAGAGGAAAATCTATCCGTTTTCTCCTATCCTTCCATTGGCTTACCTTATTTACCGCGGGAAGGTAAACCTCCATCCCGTTTTTTGCCAGATGTTTTTGCACCAGAAATTCATGGCGAGACTTCACATGTAAAGCGAACCATGCAGGGGAAAGTTCCACAACTACAGTCTCCCGAAGGTTTGATGTCGGCCGCCAACATGAGCCAGTTCCCTTTGCGAAAGCGGCACTGCGATCGAGCTACCTGACAAGCACGGGCCCTACCGGTAGATACCGCAGAGGCATCAGCCGAAAAAAACATTACAAACTTATAACATTTCTTTTTGAGATGACAACCCCCGGATTCAATCACCCGGAGCCGGGACTCGGAACAAGGATGGATGGGGCAGGTGGCGCGGGACTTGAGGGTTTATAAATGTATTGCAGAGAGAAAAAAGTCGCCTTCCTGACAAGGAGAAGGAAGGTGGACCTTCATTTTTCGGCAGGCAAGAGAAGTCCGGTGTAAAGTTCGCCGACAATGTCCGGGATATCTACAGTCTGCCAGAGGAACGCTGATAGGCTACTGGGTCCCTTTTAACCTGGCTTAGAGGCGCACAGAAGAGAGAAGGCGCCCTTATGGGTCGCCTTGTTTTGTCATCGAATTGTGGCATATCACGACAAGGAGGGGCCTCGGGAACGGCGCCCTCTTTTTTTGCCCGGAGACATTTCCTCTCTATTTTAGGTATTTACAAGGTGGTGTGAAATAAAATATGATGTGGACACTTTCGCCATATGGCGTGGCAGGGAGATCTCGCCACAGAGTAATTTTTCATCCGGCCAGGTTCGCATCGACTGGCTGAAACAATAGGACAGGAGTCGGCAATGGCAAAAATTCTACTGTTTAGAAGGGTAAAGCAGGCGGTTGCGAAACGGAACAATACGGAGGTCCAGATACCTGACATTGAGGATGACATCAGTGCCATTATCAATGATTACTCTCTGACTCCGGCACGCAAGCACTGGATCCTGGAAAATATGCTGATGAATATGGATGACCAGCTGGAGGAGTACAAAAAAGAGCTGGAAAAGGCGGAAAGAAAACTCGAGGCGCTGGTAAAATCGGCGAAAAAGGATATCGCAACCGCCTACAGCGAGTTCGAAGCGGATGTGCGGGGCATGACGCACGCGGTAAAAAATCTCACGAGATCCTCCTCGCGCCAGAGCGGATCCAGCAAGAAGTCCAAGATCTCGGCTCACACTACTGAACATTCCTGATCACCGCATTTATCCGCAGGAACGCTGCCGTTACCGGTGCCGGGCGGCTTGCCGGTGACGGCGCTGGCTATTCCTTACACCACGCGTTAAACCAACAACCAGCGCTGGGGCGAATGATTATTCGCCCCTACAGAGCTTCTTTGCACTTCACCCGTAGGGGGCGAGCAGTCATTCGCCCCCTACCCTGCCCCTTCGCGCACCATCTTGTTTTATCTCCGGCTCAATACTCCTTTAGGGTGCTAACACCCATCTTACTGTTTTCAGCGCATCCGGTTTGTGCTACTTATGTATACCGTTCACAGCAGTTTGTCCTTTCATGCTAAAGGAGGCAGACCATGAAGATCCGCAAGAAGATCCTCGACTATGAGTATGAAGAAGTACTGGAGGCCAAGTACCGCGAACTGATCCGTGTCGGTTGCGCGGTGGCAGTGGGGTGCCCAACCTGACTCAAAAAGCACTTCGCGGTCGCGAAGGAAGCCGGTGCCACTGAAGCCGAACTCAAAGAGGCGATTGCCTACGGCATCATCGCCCCCTCCGGAAGAGCCAAGAATTTCGCCCTCAGCATGGAAGAGGAACTCGGGCTGTAGATCCAGAGCAGAGGCGGCAATTTCCCGATCAACTGGATGCCAAGTCCTGCGCTATCAACTTTTCTCTCCGCAACGCGACTACTCACTCTCCTCCCCCCAGCGGGGGGAGGTTGGGAGGGGGAAGAGTGCGGCTTCTTCGAAGAAGGGAAAGCGGTCCCCCTCCCTAGCCCTCCCCCTCCGGGGGAGGGGATATTCGCTATGAAATCATTTAAGCTAAAAAGGTAACAAGAGCATGCGGTTTTGAATCAGCGTATTTTGTCCAGGGGGTCCGGGGTAAGGAAACGGGTATCGATCCGCCGCAACGTGGCAGCCCTCTCGATGCCGGTGCTCCTGTCGTCTCTGTTCCAAAGACTCGTCTCGATAGTGGACATCTTCATGGTCGGGGGGCTGGGCGCGGCGGCGATCGCCGCGACGGGCCTGGGCCAGCTCCTGATCTTCGTGGTGATGACGGTCTTCTGGGGTCTCGCGACGGGCGCCACCGTGGTCATCGCTCACCTGTGGGGCGCCGGGCGCCGCCTGGAGGCGAGAAGGGCGGCCTTTGCCTCCCTGCTTTTCAGCGCGCTGCTGGCCGTGGCGGCAACCCTGCTGGGCCTTTTCTTCGGCGAGGACGTGGCGCGCTTCATGGGCGCCAGCAGCGACGTGATGGCGTTTGCCTCGGATTACATCCGGCTGGTATTTCTCTACTTCGCCTTCACCGCCGGGCTTAACACCCTCTCCGCCATCATGCAGGGGACCGGCAACACCAAAACCCCGATGCAGGCGGTCATCCTGGTCAACATCCTCCATATCGTCATCGCCTACCCGCTCATCTACGGCCACTACGGCTTCCCCAGGATGGGGGTGGTGGGAGCCGCCTATGCCATCAACCTCTCCGAGATGTGCGGCTTCATCTATCTCCTGGTGCAGGCGCTCCGCAAGGGTTACCTGAAGGTGGGGCGCCCCGACCTGGTCCTGCTCCGCAAGGTCTGGAACATCGGCTATCCGGTGGCGCTGGAGCGGATCGCCCAGCAGTCGGGGCAGCTCTTCTACTCGAAATTCATCATCGGCTACGGCACCGCCGCCTACGCAGCCCATCAGATCGGGCTCTCCATCGAATCGCTCTCCTTCATGCCCGGCGCCGGGATGGGGATTGCCGCCTCCACTCTCATGGGACAGGCGCTGGGGGCGCGCAAGATCAGGCGAGCCCATCTAAGCCATACGGAGGCGCTCCGGCTTGCCATCCTGGTCATGGCGGCCATGGCGCTGCTCTTCTTCTGTCTGCCGCACCAGCTGATCGCCCTCTTTACCAGTGATGCCGAGGTGATTGAGAAGGGAAGCGTGTTCCTGAGGCTGGTCGCCTTCGCCCAGGTGCCGCTTGCCATCTCGTTCGTCTACGCCGGAAGCCTGCGCGGCACCGGGGATACCCATTACGTATTCCTGGTGACCCTTATCGCGATGTGGGGGATCAGGGTGCTCTTCTCCTACATCGCCGCCGTGCCGTTGCATCTCTCCCTCTATGCGGTCTGGGGTGTCTTCCTGATTGACTGGTTCTTCCGGGCCGCCGCCTTCGCCTGGCGCTACCAGCGCCGCGACCTGCACAGCGTGACCATCTAGCCATGGAACTCTCCTTCACACCGACCCTGGACCAGGGCGAAGCCGCAAGGCGGCTTGACGACCTGCTGATTCCCGGCTCCCTTCTCGATGCAGACCTGGAAAGAAGGGTCGATCGGCTCGCCGGCGCCTTCCAAAGCTTTGCCGCCAGCTATCCCCTCCCCCTTTGGGCTCCCGGCCTGATCATCGACCACGAGATGAGGGGATTGACGGAGGCGCTCTTCCCGATGTCGCAGGTGAGGGGGGCCTTCGACCTCGTGCTCAGGCGGGGCTGCCGCTTCCCCCCCCTGCTCTCGGGATCGTATCTGCACAGCGCCGCAAGCTGGCTCGACCTGCTGCACAAGTTCAGGCCGCAGCTGCTCCGCGCCGATCCCGCAAGCACCCTGCGCGAGCTGGCCGCCGACCCCGATGCGCGCAGACGCTTCCTGTTCGCCCTGTTGCTGCCGCACCATTTCGGCGGGGCCTTCGACCGCTATCCTCTGCAGTCGCAGTGGCTTGAACTCTGGCTTAGGGAGAATTCCGAGAGGCTCAACGGGAGGATCCGCGCGCTGGACAGCGCCTGCGGCAGCGGAGAGGGAAGCTACGGGCTGGCCGAGCTGGTGAGCGCGGCCGGCTTCGGGGGAGAGGGTTGCGTCGTGGACGGTTCGACCCTTGAGCCGATCGAGCTCTTCGCCGCGGCCCACCTCTTCTTCCCCCACGATCCGGACCGGGAGAGGGAGTACCGCCGCAGAGTGGCGCCTCTGCTGATGGAGACGGCCCCGGTGCCTATGGAGTTTTATCTGGATGAGGTCGGTTCTGCAACGAGTAGGGAGCCGTACGATCTGATACTTTGCAATGGTCTTCTCGGGGGACCGCTCCTGCACGAGACGGCCGAGCTGTCAGGCGCCATCGAGGCACTGGCGTCCCGGCTCACCCCGGGCGGGGTGCTGCTCGCTGCCGACCGGTTCCACGCCGGCTGGCGTTTGCGGGTTCCTGCGGAGAAGCTATGCGACATGATGCAGGAGCACGGCCTGACCCCGCTGCAGGTCCCGGCGGGAGTAGCCGGGCTCAAACAAAGGTAGGGTGGGCCCCGCCCACCAAGCCTTACTGGCGGTGGGCACGGCCCACCCTACGCGTGCAACTCCCGGAAGGTTCAGCGGTAAAACCAAGTAAGGGCCGGGAGGTTTTACCCCCAGCCCCAGCCTCTCTTTACCTTTACCTTTACCTTTACCTTTACCTTTACCTTTACCTTTACCTTTACCTTTACCTTTACCTTTACCTTTACCTGCCTCTCCCTGCCTCACTACATCCGCATCAGCACGCCGCCCCAGGAGAGACCGCCGCCGAAACCCATCATCAGCACCAGGTCCCCCGGCTTGATGACGCCGTTTCTGCGGTTCTCGTCGAGCACGAGCCCCACCGAGGCCGCCGCGGTGTTGCCGTAACGGTCCAGGTTGAGCAGAAACTTCTCCTTGGCGATGCCGGTCTTTTTCGAGATGAAGTCGATGATCCTGACGTTGGCCTGATGCGGTATGATGTGGTCGATATCCTCGGGATTGACGCCGCCGCGCTCCGACAGGTCCTTAATGATGCGGGGGATCACGTCGGTCGCGAAGACGAAGACGCTTTTGCCTGCCATCTTGAAGGTGTTCTCCTTGAGCGCGATGCTCTCGGCGCTGATCGGTTTCCTGGAACCGGACGATGGGACCTGGATCAGCTCCCACCCCTTGCCGTCGCTCTTCATGACGCTCTGCAGGATCCCCTTGCCGGAGATGCCGGCCCCCAGTATCACGGCACCCGCTCCGTCCCCGAACAGCGGGGCGGAACCACGGTCGTCATAATCGAGTATCTTCGAGTAGGTGTCGGCACCGATCAGCAGCACCTTCTTGTACTTGCCGGAGCGGACCAGGTTGTCCGCCACCTCCATGCCGTAGATGAAACTGCTGCAGACCGCGTTCATGTCGAAGGCGAAGGCGTTGTCAGCACCGATGTTCTTCTGCACCATGCAGGCGGTGGCCGGGAGGATCATGTCCGGCGTCGAGGTGGCTACGATGATGCAGTCGAGCTCCAGCGGGTCCACATTGCCGTTCTCCAGCGCAAGTAGTGCCGCGGTGGTGGCAAGGTCCGAGGTCGATTCCCCTTCCCCGGCGAAGCGCCGCTCGCGTATTCCGGTCCTGGAATGGATCCAGGTCTCCGCATCGTCCACCAGGTAGTCGAAATAACCATTCTTGATCACGTTGGCGGGAACATGTCCACCTGTCCCGAGTATTTCTGACCGCACCATACCTGTATCCCCTCTGGTTCCGTTATACCGTATACGCCCCTCGTATCCTTGCCCTTATCTCATGATAGAAAGGTGTTTGTCAATTAATACTGCTCCTGATCGCTGCTACCCTTGTCGAGGAGCGCATCTACCACCCCGTAGAACCAGAGCACCATAAAGGCACCCAGCACCCAGGGTGCGAAGGGGGTATCGGCCCGGATGCCGGCCAGCACCTTTTCCGCATCCAGTGCCCCGCCCCTTCCCGCCAGCATCAGCTTGCCGGCGCTGCGCAAGGCGATGTAGAGGGCGGCGAGGATGAAGACGTTGTCGAGCAGTATCATCACGCCACCCTTCAAGCGGCGCCCCAGGCAAAGCTGCCCCAGGCCCGGCAGCACGAATGCCGACAGCGCCACACATTTGATCTTTTTTCTCATGACCTTCTCCCTCCGAGGAATTGGTTTTATGTTGTGGAACGCGCACTTTTTTGCTAGTTTCCACCCTATGGAAAGAGCATCCCGCATGAAAAGACGCGACGGCATCATCCCGCTGCTCAAGGACCCCAGCCCCGACGTGCGCCAGGCGGCTGCCCGGGCGCTGGAGACGCTGGAGGCATCAGAGAGCCTGGAGGAGGTCTTCGACAGTCTGAAGCGGGGCGACCGGGGCACCAAGATCAGGGCGATCTATGCCCTGGGGCGGATCGGCGGCGAGCAGGTGGTTCCCATTCTCCTGTACTGCGCGGGTAGAAGCGAGGAGGACATCAGGTATGCGGCCATCAAGGTGCTGGGTGAGCTGGCCCGCCCGGAAGCGCTGGCGGCGCTGGTGGAAAAACTCCTGGATCCCTCGCCGGACCTGCGCGCCGTCGCCATCGAGGCGCTCTCCCACTACCGGGACCCCGCGCTGGTGCCGAAGCTGATCCCCTTCCTGGACGAAAACGACGGCCTGCTGGATGCGGAGGCGGCGCTCGCCCTGGGACGCATCGGGGACGCCGCCCTGGCGGAACCGCTCATGAAACTGTTGAACTCCCCGCACGAGAGAACCCGCGCTGCCGCGGCCACCGCCCTTTCGCTCCTCCCCTGATCCTGGCTAGAAGTAGCGCGACACGTCAATCCCCTTCACCAGCGGGTCAACCAGATCGACCACGAAGCCGCCGCCTCCGGCCAGGCTCCTCAGCTCCGGCTCGCGCAGCGCGCTCCCGGTGCCGTCCATGATCACCTTGACCACGGCCGCACCGCACTCCTGCGAACTCGGCGTGAATACCACGGCAATCTCGTTGCTGTCCAGCCGCACCAGGCTTCCGGTCGGAAACCTGCCGGTGAGCTCCAGGAAGCGCTCCACGATCTCCCCGTCCAGACTGGTGCCGCACAGGCTGCGGATCTTGTCGACCGCCTGCTTGGGCTGCATCGGCCGCTGATACGCCCTGAGCGTGGTGGTCGCGTCGTAGCAGTCGGCGACGGCGACGATCCCGCTGGCAACGCCGAAGCTAAAGCTCCTGGCCCACTCCGGATATCCCTCCCTGTCGTGACGGATATGATGCCCCAGCACCGCTTCGGCCACCTGCGCGGGGACCCCCTCCATCTGGCGCACGATCTCGGCGCCGAATTCCGGGTGCTTCTTCATCTCCAGGTATTCGTCGTTGCTGAGCTTGCCGGGCTTGTTCAGTATCCCCTTGTTGACCCGGGTCTTGCCGACGTCGTGCAGGAAACCGGCCATCCCCGCCTGTTCCACCTGGTCCGCCGGCTGTCCCATGGACGCCGAGAGCGCCATGGCGAGCACCCCCACGTTGACGCTGTGCTGGAAGGTGTAGTTGTCGTAGTCCTTGATCATGGTGAGGCCCAGAAGGGCCGCCGGTTCCCGGACCGCGGCCGAGGCGAGGCTGCTCACCACCGTCAGCATGCGCCGGCTGTTCGGGATCCTGCCGTTGCCTATCTCATAGAAGATGTCGCGGATGGCGCCCACAGCCTCGTTGTAGGTCTTGGCGAGGTTATCCTCCTCCCTGACCTCGATGGAGCTGATGGCAGCCAGCGCCAGCCCCTCTTTGAGCTCGGCAGCTCCGCCGGCCGGCTCGGCCATGAGCCGCGCCAGGGCCATCAGGTCCTGATCCGACACCCCGGGCTTCAGGGTGATGCCGAAAACCCCCTTCTCCTCGAGCCGGCGCGAGAGTTCCTGAAGCGGCGCCGTCGGCGCAAAGAAGAGGTGCTCCCCCACGCTGAGGACCCCGTCCACCACGGCGAGCCGGATCTCCCCCCCTTCCCGGTGCATGACGGAGGCGACCAGCGCCATCTCCCGGAACGGCTGCAGGGAAGCCGGATGCCCGGCCGGGTAATACCCCCCTCCCCGGATCCCCCCGGAAAGAAGCGTCGCCAGCCGTTGCGCATGCTGCATCCCCTGCTCAGTCATGGATTCCTCCGGAAACTCTCTCTATGGCGTCCTGCGACTCGCGGCACGCCTCGGCCAGGGCGCCGCTTCCCGCCGCAAGCGCGGTCAAAGCCGGCAGGGCGGCCTCGTCCCCCAGAGCCCCGAGCGCCGAGGCGACCGCGACCTTGAGTTCCAGCCATCTCCCCAGCACCGGCCAGCCCCGCGGTACCAGCAGCTTCAGAAGCGGCCCCGTGGCCCGGCGGTCGCCGATGCGCCCCAGGGCGGCCAGCAGCTCCTTCTTGGCCTCGAGTCCATTCAGCAGCAGATCCCGGCGCTCCAGGAGCTTCAACAGCGCAGGGACCGCCTGCCTGCTCCGCATCAGTCCCAGCGAGAGGATCACATGCCTGACCACCCCGTCTTCCTGCTCCTCCAGAAGGGGGACCAGCATGCTCTCCGCCGCCTCGCCGCCGATTTTCATCAGGGCACGGACCGCCTCCTTGCGCACCCGGACGTCCTGATGGTAGAGCGGCCTCTTCAGCTCGGGGAGGCAGCCGCTGCAGCGCAGCTCGCCGAGTATGGCGACCATGTTCCTGACCACGTACCAGCGCTCGTCCTTCAGCATGGCCAGTGTCGGCGCGATCGCGGGGGTGCCGAGGCTGACCAGCGCCGTGGCGAGCGCCTTCCGTTCGTAGAGCCCCCCTGCCAGGCAGATCCTCTGGATGATCCAGTAGGCCCCCTTGCCCCCCAAGGCCGCCAGTACCCGGTGAATCGCCTCTTTGTCCCGGCACTCCCGGCTCTCCAGGGAGGCGAGCAGCTGATCCGCCGCCCCGTCCGCCAGTTGCTTCAGGATGAAAAGGGCATATTCCCTTTGCGGCAGGCTCCTTTGCTGCTCCAGGTGCTGTCGCAACAGCTCCACCAGAACCGGCAGTAAGGCTGCCTCTGCCGGCACCGCCCCCATCCGGTCCAGCAGCTGGCGGCCCAGCGCCTGGTAGCGCGCATCGTCCGCTTGCAGCGCCATCATCTCCAGCAGCTGGGTCACGCTGCGCCTGTCGGCCGGGTCCAGGGAGTGGACCGCCAGCTCCAGGTCGCCGAACCCTTCCGGCCCCCCCCCCGCCTCGCCCGACTGCTCCGGCTCCCCGAAGCTCGCCCGGGCGCGCTTGGCCCAGATGACGTCGAGGTCCTTCTCGTTGATCCAGATGGTCGACACCCCGCCCTGCTCCAGCTGCCTGGCGAAGCCGCCGGCGGCCGCGGTCTTGTGCGGGTCGCCGCTCAGCAGCTCGACGAACGCCTCCAGGTCGCCAAGGAGCAGGTCCTGCATGAAGGTGACGCTGGCTATGCGGCGGATGAAGCATTCGTGGGCGAGCTGAAGCACCATGGTGCTTGCCTCCACCGCATCCCCGTCCAGCAGCAACCCCTGCCGGCTCACGGAGAGGAGCAGCTCCCGTTCCGAAAGGAGCGCCCGGAAGATCTCGAAGACGCGCTGCACCGTCTCGGTGCGATAGGGGTGCCCCTGCGGGTAGAACCCGGCACCCTTCACGGCCCTGTGCAGCTCGACGAGCCCCTGCGACAGCGAAACGACGGTTTCCGTCGCCGGCACCACGAGCCTTAACAGCTTTTTCTGCTGAGCGGTCAAACTCTCCCCCGATTCCAATTAGAGCCGTCGCGATTTTATCTTAGAGAGCGAAAGCTTGTCAAACTAATAGACCTCAAGGACCGCGGAGTTGACAGTTTGCGGCAAACGGCTTACTATTCGGCCAGGCTTTGCAGCGCTAATCGTGCAGCTTTAACGCCTCAGGGCGCCGGGGAGATATGGCAAGGGTAAAGGTGAAGACAGGCTACGTCTGCTCGGATTGCGGCGCGGTGTACCCCAAGTGGCAGGGGCACTGCAGCGCCTGCGACGCCTGGAGCACGGTGCAGGAGGTGCGCCTCGATCGACCCGGGCGGCGCGAGGGCTTTGCCGGCGCGAGCTCCGCCGTGACCCTGCTGGGGAGCGTGGAGTGCACCGAACAGGCGCGCTTTTCCAGCGGCAGCGAGGAGTTCGACCGGGTGCTTGGGGGGGGCTTCGTCCCCGGCTCGGTGATCCTGATCGGAGGGGACCCGGGCGCGGGAAAGAGCACCATCCTTTTGCAGACCATGTGCCACGCCGCCTCCGGCCGCGAGGTGCTCTACGTCTCCGGCGAGGAGTCGCTGCAGCAGATCGCCGGCCGGGCCCGGAGGCTGCAGCTTCCCGTGGACCGGGTCAAGATGCTGGCGGAGAGCTCGGTGGAGCGGGTGCTGGAAGCGGCCGCCGCCGAGCGACCCGAGGTGATCGTCATCGATTCCATCCAGGTCATGCATACGGCCGGCGTGGATGCGGCTCCGGGCGGGGTCTCCCAGGTGCGCGAGAGCGCCGCCACCCTCACCTGCTACGCGAAAACCACCGGCGTGGTCCTGATCCTGGTCGGGCACGTCACCAAGGACCAGTCGCTCGCCGGACCGATGACCCTGTCCCACATGGTCGACACCCAGGTCATGCTCTCCTCCACGGAGGACGCCCGCTACCGGCTGATGCGCACCACCAAGAACCGTTTCGGACCGGTGAACGAACTGGGGGTCTTCGCCATGACGGAGCGGGGGCTTCGCGAGGTGAAAAATCCCTCGGCGATCTTTCTCTCCCGCACCGACAACGCCGCCCCGGGCAGCCTGATCAGCGTGCTCTGGGAAGGGACCCGGCCGCTTCTGGTCGAGATCCAGTCGCTGGTGGTCACCGCGCAGTACGGGACGCCGCGCCGGCTCGGCATCGGCCTGGACCAGAACAGGATCGCCATGATCCTCGCCGTGATCGCCAAGCACGGCGGGCTCGTGCTCTCGGACCAGGACGTCTTCGTGAACGTGGTGGGGGGGATCCGGGTGCTCGAGACCAGCGCCGACCTGGCCGTGGCGCTCGCCGTGGTCTCGAGCTTCCGCAACTCGGTGCTCCCCCAGGACCTCCTGGTGTTCGGGGAGGTGGGGCTCTCGGGAGAGATCCGCCCCGTGTCAAACGGCGAGGCGCGGCTCAAGGAGGGGGTCAAGCACGGCTTCACCAGGGCCATCGTCCCCAAGGGGAACGCACCGAAGAGAGGGCTGAGCGGCATGGAGATCATCGGCGTCGCCGACCTTGGCGAGGCGCTGGACGCCATCTGACGGCCATGGTACCTGGTCCGGAATTGCGCCGCGGAGCCCGGGAACTCGCGGCCAGGGTGAAGATTCAGGATTAGAGGCGAAATTTTACTTTACTAATGCCTAAAAATCCTCTTTAATAGCGAATTGATTCGAAAAGGGACAGGTGTCATGAATACGGAAAAGCTCGAGTATTTCAGAGGTATCCTGCAGGAAGAGAAACGATCGCTCCTCGAAGAGGCGGGCAAGACCGTTTCGGAGATGACGTCCGACACGACCAACTTCCCCGATCCGACGGACCGGGCCACCCAGGAATCGGACCGCAGCTTCGAGCTGAGGATCAGGGACCGGGAGCGCAGACTGATCAACAAGATCCAGGAGGCGCTGGGGCGCATCGACGCCGGCACCTTCGGCATCTGCGAGGTCTGCGAGGAGGACATCAGCGAGGCGCGCCTGAAGGCGCGGCCGGTGACGACGCTCTGCATAGACTGCAAGATGGAGCAGGAAAAGAAGGAAAGGCTTCGCTAATCCTCTAACCCCGCAAGCTGTTGATCCTTCGGAGTTCCCATGGCTGCCCGGAAGGGACAAAACCTCCTGGAGCAAGCGTTACGGATGGCCCAGGCATCCGGCCGGTCCCACCAGGTCCGGCTGATCAGCCTGCTCCGCCTGGCGGCCCGGACGCTCGGCCTCTCCTCGGCCACGATTTACCTACCCGATGCAAGTCTCAACGCCCTCACCCAGCGCTTCAGCACCTTATTGCCGCCTGAAAAACGCCACTGCCTGATACCGTACGGCCAGGGGTGCGCCGGTCGCGCAGCCCAAACCCTGGTCCGGGAGAGCTCGCCGCTCCACCAGCTGCACGGCGACGAGCCTGCCGCGGCGGAGCAGCAGGGATCCCTTTCGCTCCCCGTTCTGGACGGCAAGCTCCTGGTCGCGGTGCTGACCCTGGGCAGCGCCGAGCCCGAACTTTGCACCGACTCCGCCGACGCGGCAAGCGGGCTTGCGCCGGTTTTCGCCCTGATGGTGGCGGGGCTCGCCCAGGCCGAGCAGTCCGGGGAGGAGCGCCGCAACCTGTCGCTCATGGTCTCGCTGGGAAAGCTGCTGGGCGCGCCGCAGACCCCGGCAACGCTGCTGCCGCAGCTGGCAAGGCTTTGCACCGCAAGCGCCTTTTCACTTTGTACCGTGATCCGGCTGGGGAAGGAGCAGGCGGGAAAGCCTCAAATCTTCAAGAGCTGCCGCAGGGAGGCCCAGGGAGCACTCCCGGAAATGCTCCGGTCCGAGGCACTCCTCTCGGCGCGCACCCTGGCGGGCGCCGCCGGCTGCAGGCAGCCCCCCTCGCCCCCCGATTCCTCCTCCCCCGCAATCTGCTTCCCCCTGGGGTGCAACGGCAAAACCCTTGGAACCATGACCCTGTTCGGCGGCCCCGACCTCTTCTCACCGGAAAATGCCGAGCTCGCCGAGACCATGGCGCGCCTGCTGTCGTGCGCCCTCGCCGAGGCGAGCTGCTCCGAGCGGATCCGGAGCTTTGCCGACGAAAACGAGCAGAAGCTCAAGGAACTCTCGCTCCTGTACCGGATGAGCAACACCATGCTCTCCACCATCAAGCTGAACAAGCTGATCCACCTGACCCTGACCGCGCTCACCTCAGGCCCCACCCCCTTCTTCGACCGTGCCATGCTGTTTCTCACCAACGAGCGCTCCGGCGTGCTGCTCGGCATGCTGGGGGTCACCAGGGAAACCTCCCCTCCCCTCTCGATCCCCCAGGGGGGGGGCGACGACATCCTTTCCAGCCGCTGGGACATCTCCGAAGAGGACATGGCCGCCCAGCGCGCATCCGATTTCTGCCGGCTGGTTCAGGGGAAGCGGCTGGAGCTGAACAGCACCCTGAACATCGCCTCCCAGGCCGTGCTGGAGAGGAGGCTGATCTACATCCCCGCCGAGGCCGGAATGGGTGGGGACGATCTGCATCCCGGGCGCAGCGCGGCGCTGGCCGCGTCGCCGCTGATAGCCCACGGCCAGGCCGTCGGGGCGGTCATGGTGGACAACGCCCTCACCAAGGCGCCGATCACCCAGGAAGACCTCCGCTTCCTGCAGCTTTTCACCAACCAGGCCGGCATGGCGATCGAGAACTCCATGCTGTACCACAAGATCGAGGATGCCAACCTGCAGCTGAGCGAGGCGCAGGAAAACCTGCTCCAGAAGGAGCGGCTGGCCGCCATCGGCGAGATGGCAGCGGGAATCGCCCACGAGCTGAAGGGGCCGCTGGTATCGATCGGCGGATTTGCCGGGCGCCTGGCCCGGAAGCTCCCCCAGGACTCCAACGAGTGGGGGCATGCGGACCTGATCGTGCGCGAGGTGCTGCGGCTGGAAGGGATCCTATCCGAGATCCTGCTCTTTTCCAAGAAGGCGACCATCTGTTACACGCGCTGCAACATAGCCGACATCGTCAAGGAGTCGCTGGCCGTAGTGAACCCGCCGCTTGAGGAGAAGCAGATCACCGTCACCACGCGTTTTCCGCGTCAAAAACTCGTGCTTTTGGGCGACGGGCAGCAGCTCAAGCAGGTATTCATCAACATCCTTTTGAACGCCCTTGACGCCATGGACATCGGCGGCAAGCTGGTGGTCCAGGTGTCGGCGACCGAGCTGGAGGGGACCGACGCCGTCAGCGTCAAGATCGCCGACACCGGCGGCGGCATCCCGCTCGAAGCGCTGAGCAGCATCTTCACCCCGTTCTACACCACCAAAGAGAGCGGCACCGGACTGGGGCTTCCCATAGCCAACCGGATCATCACCAACCACGGCGGCAAGATACAGATCAACAACACCCCCGGCCAAGGCGTCGAGTTCAAGGTGATACTCCCCAAGCACTGGTGAGCACTGGTTATTTTTCCCTTTGAAAACCGGAGCGATTGCGGTATAAAACGAAAGCGCCTTTGGACAGTTCTAATCCTGAGGCGTCCAACGGGGAAATTGGGGGTGTAGCTCAGCTGGGAGAGCGATGCGTTCGCAACGCATAGGTCGACGGTTCGATCCCGTTCATCTCCACCATAAAATCAAGCACTTACGTTTTGACGTAAGTGCTTTTTTGTTCATGCCGTAGTATATGCCGTAGCAAATATTATAAACGCCCCACTACTTGCCGGTTTTTACACTCCTTCCCCCAGATCTCCACGGATTTCCAGACTCCCCCACCCCCGTTCGCCGCGGAGATAGGTTGTCAAATCCCAATTCCGAAGAGGCTGTTTTTCATCCGTGCCGTAGTGAGGGTAGCGGAAGAACGGCAGGGCGCTCTTCGCCCTGGCGGTCGCAGCGAGGGGGAGACCTCCCCCGCCGATAGAAATCGTATTACGGCAGACAATCTTCGCCGACGTCAAAGGAGTAAAACGCTTTTTCGCCTTGATCTCATTCTTTAATTTAGGGGTCTCCCCAGATACCAGGAAATGTTTCCGCTACCACTATCTGCTTTACTAAATATCAAAAATTTAGTAGAAACATACCAGCAACACATTTCCTATCAATAGGTGCAATCATGAAAATTCCCCTCAGCCCCCCCGATCGAAAAGCGACCCTGGAAAATCTGCTCAGGCAGGACCCTGAAAAAGCCATAAAAATGATGCTGGGGCGCCAGGGAAGCACCGACGAAAAGGGACGATACTTTCACTGGGACAAGGTCCGGTACCTGCAGCCTCCGGAGGGACTTTCCTCTGAAGAGTATTGGCTTGCCCTCAAGCTCTCCCGGCAAAACCAGTCCAAAACGCTTCCGTTTCTCGACAAGCATGGAAAGCCGTTTCAATATCTAGTCACTGATAACATGTACGAGATCCTTCACTGGCTCGACCAGAACGCAAGCGGGATCATCAAAGCGAGCCAGTCGATCACCAACCCCAGTACCCGGGAGACCTACCTGGTAAACTCGCTCATGGAAGAGGCTATCAATTCAAGCCAGATCGAGGGGGCCGCAACGACGCGCGAAGTGGCAAAGGAGATGCTGCGTGAGGGCAGGCACCCGAGAGACTACAGCGAACAGATGATCGTCAACAACTACCGGGCCATGCAGTTCATCCGGGAGATAAGCGACGAACTCCTTACCAAGGAAATGATCTTCGAAGTGCACCGGATCCTCACCGAAGGGACACTCGAAGATCCGGAAAATGCCGGTAGACTCAGAGACCCTGAGAACAAGATCCACGTGTTCAGCGCCGAGCAGGAGATCCTGCACACGCCCCCTGCGGCTGAGGAGCTGACAGTACGCCTGGAGAGGCTTTGCGATTTCGCCAACCGGAAGGACGAGGGGAAGGACTTTCTGCATCCCCTCCTCAAGGCTATAGTCCTCCACTTCATGATAGGCTTCGACCACCCTTTCGTTGACGGCAACGGAAGAACGGCCCGTGCCCTTTTTTACTGGTACGCGCTGCGGCACGGATACTGGCTGCTCGAGTTTCTTTCCATATCGGCGGTGATCAAAGAGGCACCTCAGAAGTACGTCCTGGCCTATCTGCACACCGAAACCGACGACAACGATCTGACCTACTTTCTGATCCATCAACTGGAAACGATAAAAAAGGCGATCGAAAAACTGCACGAATATCTGGCCAGAAAGGCAGGTGAAATGGAGAATGCAGAGAGACTTCTGGACTACACCGTATTACAGGGAACGTTGAACCACCGGCAACTGGCCCTTCTAGACCACGCGCTGAAGCATCCGGGGTACCTGTACACCATCGAGGGACATCGAAACAGCCATGGGGTGAGCTACCAGACAGCGCGGACCGATCTCCTAAACCTCTCCAGCGAGAAAACACCACTGCTGCGCAGGCGAAAACAGGGGAATGCCTTCGCCTTTGTTGCTCCAGTCGATTTGCGGGCTGCGTTGAAAAAACTGCCACGAAGGTGACCGTCGTTGTGTGCCGACTGCTTTGGTCTATCTGCCGGAGGAGGACGCGGGGGAGCCCCCCGCAGTGACAAGTAAGCCGATTCGGAGGACGCCGAGGGAGCGACAGCGGATGAGGCGGCCTGCGAATCGGCTGGGACCGGTAAAGCTGCCGGCGTTTCCATGCCGGCTGCTTTGGTCCAAACTGCATGTTTTCCGGGGGGCGTTGCGGGGGCACCCCCCGCAGAGGGAACATAAAGCGCAGACAGCAAGGGCGTCTTTCGCCCTGGCGGTCGCAGCGAGGGGGAGACCTCCCCCGCCGATAGAAACCATCAAGGAGGCGCTCGAATCGGGACTCATCCGTCCTTACGACGAGACGGCAGCCCGCAAGATGATACTACATTGCCTTTTGGGCATGATCATTTTTGTGATGAGCTTTTATTTGACGGGTATTTGATGAATGGGGAGCACCAAGCCGCACGCCACGACACGACCTCCATGAAAAGGCTACAATAACAGTATCTTGTGTAACGTTTCCAGGCTCACGGGTATTTGATGGAAAGCCGGTACGTGCAGGCATATCGGCAACTACCCCCACGAATGATAACGGGTGGTCGCAGTACATGCCTAAGAAAGTGGAGGCGAAAGGGACCGATCCCTTGGTGATAAGAGGGATGATTATCACGACTGTAAAATGTTCAAATCAGATTGATGTAGCTCAAAAAGTACAGATGCGACCCTTCGTGCCTCAGAGGGCCTCGCGTGTCTTTCGTTCATAATCGACAAGATCCAGGGCCATTTACTCTCCACTGCCGCCAAGGGCTGCTTGTTCATCGCGGTTCAGTCCGTACAGCGCGAAGGCGGCGCGGTTGCACGCCTGCATATCCCGTTTCGTGGCGGCATCGACCAGTTGGTCTCGAAGTGTTTTCGGTACGCTGTCCCAAAGCGGCAGGCGAATCCGGCGCAGATATTGCGCCTGGAACCGCAGGAACCCGCCGCGCATCTTGGTCGAATAGGTCGCTACGAAAAGGCGGGTAACCGCCGAAAGGAGCACGGCCTGCAAGGCGCGTAACTCCCATTGCTCGGAGGTAACGAAATAAAGATTGTGATGCGGGTGCAGCTCGCCGTCTTCAAAGACGATATGGGCCTCGCCCTTTATGTCCGGGATCAACAGCTTCGGCCTCTTGGCGAGCGACGGGGTAATCCGGTCGATGGCGCGGTACCAGTTGGCCGGGGATTTCTGCGCGCAGTGACGCGCTTCGATGACCTTCTTTTCGCGCTTCCAGGTAGCAGCGCAAACGCGGATACTTCCTCAGATCGACCAGACCGCCATCCTCCGCAAATGGATTGCCAAGTCCCCGCCACTGCACCTCGCCCGATTGGATGTCCCGGGTCGTCACCAGCGGCACCTTTCGATCAGGCTCGACATCCATGGCCTCGAAATCTCAGATAAACGCCTTGTCTGCGCCTGTCGCCACCCCGATGCCTACCTTGCAACCGGTATCTTCAAGCATCGGAAAATTCCGCTCCAGGCGCCGGATAAGAGCCATCTGATCCGACGATTCCAGCAGCCACGGTTCAGCGCCGCAGGCGACGCCTGACAGTTCGCGTACCGTCCCGGCATCCTTGGGCAGGGCCATCACGCGCAAGGCGTCGGCCAGGTCCGCCAGTGCCGCGCGGTTTATTTCAGGCCGGCGTGCAATGCGGGTTACACCCGGCTTTTCCCGGCTGATAATGGTGATTGCGGGATAGGCGATGACGTCGGAATGGAACGCAGGTGTATCTACCATATCGACGTATATCTTCAGGTGGAATTCCCGGGAAACCAGTTTACGCAGCGGCCCGCTGTAGCGGTTTTTCATCCATCGATCCGCGCAAATGAAACCCAAACTGCCGCCCTTCGACAGCGACATCAGCGAGCGCTCGATGAAAGGAATGTAAAGGTCGGCCCGGTCATACATGGTTTCAAAGCGGCTCCGGTACTCGGCCAGCAAGGGCGCGGGGATCAACTCCTGGCGCAACCCGGGAGCGGACACTGAAGTTTGCAAAGAAGCTTTCGGCCATGGAGATGCAGGGAAGGAACATGGATCGGCTACGTTCCTCGGCTATTTTAAATGACCAAGTCTTGTGCGCAAGAAGGGCCGACATGTTGGTAGCCGCCGTCCTTCTCAGGTCGTGGGGGGTCCATGGCTCCATTACGATCTTTTGCGTCGAGATTGCCTCTCCCTCTCCGTGCTGCTTCGCCTTTTCGAGGTTGCGCCTGACCGAATAGGCAACCGCGTTGCCGTCCATCGGTTTCCCCCCCTTGGACGACTCAAAAAATATAGCCTTGCTTGTCCCCGATCAACCATTTGGCGGTTGGAGTCAGGTAGATACGCTGAGTTTTACCGTTTTTCGCCCGGTCTGCAGGGATAGTCCACCAGTCGCCCGCGATCTCGTTGGAGTGCATCCCGATCACCTCACCCGGTCGCTGCGCCGTGACCAGGATCAGTTTCAAGGCCCGCTTCATTTCCTCCGTCATCCCCGCCGTTTCCAGTCCCCGCCAGACGGTGACGATCTCCTTGTCGGTCAGGATCCTGTCCTTGTACTCCTGCCTCGTCGGCTTCTTCACGCCGACCCATAGCTAAACCTGTGTAGCTCTTTGGTAGCACTGAACCTGCCTGCGGCCACCAGCGCCGCCGACAGCGTCCTGAACTCGTCCCAACCAGCTACTTCTACAGCAATGTCAAGATCGCGCGTCCCTCGAACAGGCCTGATGGCATGGCAGTGTTCCAGAACAATGTCCCGCGCCGCAGCTCCGACCACGATATACAAAACCCCCAGAGATGATGCTTCCTGACTGACCACACGAAGAACATCTACCAGGAACTGGCTAATCTTCCCCGACAAGTTGAACGATATGCTGCTCATAGATCATCCTTGCTGTTTCCAGGTTGCGTTGGTTTCCTGTTGCGACAAGATCGGCGTACACCAGTAACGGATGAACCATGTTGCCGTTGGGCGCTATTGTTTCTGGTTTCCAGAAGCAGGTATAGAACTCCACATTCCCCCGTGGGTCTTTTTTCAATCGAAAGCGAGCAAGCATTTTATCCAAAGACTCGTTGGCAACGTAGATGGTCACATCCTCCGGTTTCAGGTAATCAGTCATATGGGCAGCCGCCACTTCGCCCCCCCATAATCCCCGATCCGGGTCAAGATCCGCGCTCTCCCACCATCTCTCTGCCCCTCGGAAGCGTCCCACAAAGAGTTTCGGGCGGAGTTGCTCAACATAAGCGGGAATCCAGCGCTCTAGCAGTTTCGCCTTCTTGGTCAACCGGACATTCCTGTTCCGGCCGGTTCCCATCTCGGTCAAATAACCCAGTTCGCGTAACTCGCGCATGACCCAGTCGACCATGCCAAGAGCCACACCCGTCTTGGCTGCGATCATACGATAGGTTTAGTTCTCCATGCCCGGGCTGCACAAAAAGGCATACAGAACTCGAAGACCTGTTTGTTTGAAGAGTCGCCCTATGGCAAGTGGCCTCCGAGCATCGGGATTCTTGTTCCCCTCGACCTTCGCGCTTCCATACTCCTTGTCAGCAGGCTTCAGGTTTTTGATCATCTTGTCTGTGAAATGGACCGGTTCCAGCGTCAAGCATCAATCAAGCGGGTGCTTCTTCGGCTCCTCATGACCCCCCCGGGTCTTGAGATTTTGAGATTCAGATTTTGAACTGACGGGAAGTGTAAATCTCAACAGCGTCCCCTGAGACTCAATCAACAGGGGGGTCCCCTGAGACTCAAATTTGATGGCCAGTTATTGAATCCTCGATAGCCACGCCGTGATTCCCTGTCTACGCACGGCCTGTTTCTGAGAGTCTGAGGGAACGCGGTTAAGATTTACACTCTCAACCCTCAACCCTCAACCCTCAACCCTCAAATATCAAAATCTCAAGAATGTCCCCCCTTCACTTCCGTCTCGCTCTGGAATGCGTCTTTGCGGCTTCGATTTCACGGTTTTTAGGCGGAGCGGCAGTCACCAGCGAGCTGAGCAATCGTGCGGACGCCATTTGAACATCTTCGACCGCACGATGGAACGCCGCTTCATTTGCTGCGGAAGGCCCGGCGAAGCCGCTGATCTTCCGCACGTACTGCAAGGCCGCCGCGTGGATCTCGTCGTCAGTCGCGGGTGGGTCGAAGTTGTACAGCGTTTTGATGTTCCTGCACACGTCAGTTTCCTCCGTTGTTTTCCGGGCAACCCGACCTCTTAACGAACTCCCTCAACTGGCCGAGCGCCAGCACCCCGGTGACCACCCTCGGCCCTTCCGTCAGGTAGGCCGGCACGGCACGCACCCCGAGACGTTCAGCCCGTTCCTCGTCGGCCACAACCTCCGCCTCGAACTGCCGCGTTTCCAGGGCGCGTCGGAGCGCCGATCCGTCCAGTCCGATCCCTGCCCCGAGCCCAACGAGGAGGTCGATGCGGCCGATGTCCTCGCCCCGCTGGAAAAAGGAACGGAAAATCTCCTCGTGAAGGGCATCAAGTTTGCCGTGCGCCGCGGCAAAGAACGACGCAGCGTGGGCCAGGCGGGAACGGGGCTGCACCGGCGGGAGCCGCAGCGTCATCCCCATCCGCTCCGCCATCGGGTAGACCACCTCCCGCCATACCCGCGTCAGGTATTCCCCGTGGGGATCGAGTGTGGGGACCGGGTCCGGCCGCAGTTCGAACGCCCTGCGCACGACGCGCAGCTGCGGCTCGCTCTTTTCCAGATCTCTGAGGGCCGGCTCCGCCAGCCAACAAAAGGGTCAGACGTAATCGGAGAAGATCTCCAGAACGATATGGTGTCGCTCGGTTTCCATCGTTTCCTCCTCAAGTGCTCCAGCATGAACCATTGAGCGCGAAAAGCCCGCCCGCTGCCCACTGACTTACCCTGTATGTAAAGAGCAGACCGATCCGGCAGGTGTGAACCTACCGCAACTGACTGATCCCAGCCCGCGTAACAATGCTGTCGATACAGGGATCGATCTCCCCGCTGTCAACATCGAGGGCGGCCCCCCTGAAACCGTGCCTAACTTTAATTACTCCTAAAATATCAGATGTCAGGCGGTGCGCCATCCTACTTTCTTTACTCTCTCACGGACCTACACAGGATTTCAGGGGTGGCGCACTTTCCACTTTCCACTTTCCACTTTCCACTTTCCACTTTCCACTTTCCACTTTCCACTTTCCACTTTCCACTTTCCACTTTCCACTTTCCACTTCTTGTTGCACCTGTCACATGCGCCTGGGGAGATCCGGCGCTATACTTCTGCCATCATCAGCCAGGTGGTTGGCGCCAGAGTTCAAATAACCGAAAGGAGACGGCGCAGTCCGAGCCATACGCTCTCCAGGCTGCGTCACCGGCACCATGAGCTACCGCAAGATATTATCAGTCGTCACCGAGCATACCGCATCCACTGTGATAGCCCGATATGCGATTTCGCTGGCGGCAGCAGGTAAGGCCGAACTTGTGTTGTATGCCGCCCATGAGGAAGGCAGTAACGAGGGCATGATCCTGCATAACGACCGCCACCTGGATCATCTCTTCACCGTCGCCTTTGAACTGGACATCCAGGTGACCCGGATAACGGAGATAGGGAATATCAACAAGCTGCTGCCCATCCGGGTGCAGGCGGAACAAGTCGACTTGGTATTTTATCCCCTGACGCCGTATGAACGATACGGAGCCAATCTGCAACGGCATTCGGTTCATCACCTATTGCGGTGCATCAGGTCGGACCTCTCGATAATGCGGGTGGTTCATATGGCCAAACCACACCCCAGACATATCCTGATGCCCCTCGGAAAGCCTGTCAGCGAGGGTGACCGTCGTCTGATGTTTATCACCGAGCTGGCCAAGAGCTTCCACTCACAAGTCACCCTGCTCCACCTCTCCAGGGAGCGTGAGGCAAAAGGGATGCCCGACTTCATCACCCGGTTTCGAAAACAGCTGGAGCAGCAGCATGTCACGGTGCTGGAGCGAAGCAGCAGGGGTGAGATTGGCAAATCCATCAACCTGGAAGCGATCACCCGCCACAATGACCTGATCGTACTGGGCGCCAGTGAGCGCGGGGTGCTACGAAGGTTGTTCTTCGGCAATCCTGCCGCTGATGTCATGCAGCACCCCCCCTGCAACGCCATCCTGTTCCGGGCAGCACGTTAAACCGCCATGAGAATCCAGGCCCTTTCCCACGACGAAGTGTTTTCAACCCTGCTGAGCTCCCCCCGCGGCATTACCGCCGAGGAGGCCGCGCGACGACGCGGCGAGTATGGGCGAAACGAGATCCATGAGCTGCATGTCCGCTCCATGTTTTCCCGCCTCGCGGCCCAGTTCACCCACTTCCTTGCCATCTTGCTCTGGCTGGCAGCCGCCCTCTGCGTTCTCTCCGAATACCTCCACCCGGGCGAGGGGCTTCTGCGTCTCGGCCTGGCGATCGTGGCGGTCATCTTCATCAACGCCATCTTCACCTTTATCCAGGAATACCGCACCGAGAAGGCGATCGAGGAACTGCGCAAGATGCTCCCCTTCAGGGTCGCCGTGATCAGGAACGGAAGCGAGATGGAGGTCGATGCTGCGGAGATTGTGCCGGGAGACCTGGTCCTGCTGCGGGAGGGTGACAAGGTCCCCGCTGATGCGCGGGTCGTGCAGGGATGCAGACTGACCGTCAACAACGCACTTCTGACCGGGGAATCCGATTCCCGACTGCTTGGCGACGCGGCCTGCGAGGAGGAGCCGCTTGAAAGCGGGAACCTGGTGTTCGCGGGGACGCTCGTGGTGAGCGGCAGCGGGAGGGGGGTGGTCTACGCCACCGGCATGGCGACGGAATTCGGCAAGATCGCACAGATAACCGGCAGGGTCGTGGAGGAAGTAAGCCCGCTGCAGATGGAGATCACCCGGGTAACCCGCATCGTCGCCGTCATCGCCATGGCCGGCGGCACCTTCTTCTTCCTGGTCGGAGGCTTGATCGGACGGGGATTCTGGGCCAACTTCTTGTTCGCCATCGGCATCATTATCGCCAACGTTCCCGAAGGACTGCTGCCGACCGTGACCCTGTCACTGGCCCTGGGGAGCCAGCGCATGGCGCGCCGCAATGCCCTGGTGAAAAGCCTGAACGCCGTGGAGGCGCTGGGGTCGGTTGACCTGATCTGCACCGACAAGACCGGCACGCTTACGCAGAACTCGATGACCGTCACCAGGCTCTGGAGTCCCGACGCCGCTGCCATGGCCTGCACCGTGGCCCGGCTCTGCAATAACGTCACCGAGGGTGCGCAGGGGGTCAGGGGAGACCCGACTGAAATTGCGCTCTACAACTATGCGGTCGGACAGGGGACCGTGACCGGCGAACGGCTGGGCGAGACCCCGTTTGATGCCGACAGGAAAAGGATGGCCACCCTGCACAGGGTCGACGGCAAGCTGTTCGTGCTCATCAAGGGGGCCGGCGAAAGCGTACTGCCGCTCTGCACGTCGCGGGGTCAGGGGGGCTCGGCCCTCCCGATGGACAGCGGCACCAGCGCCGACCTTTTCGAGAGGCAGCGCGCCATGGCTTCGGAGGGGCTTCGTGTCATCGCGCTTGCCTTCCGTGAACTCGACGAACTTCCCACGGGAGAGATCCCTGAAGCGGGGCTTGCCTTTGCCGGATTCATGGGTCTGCTCGACCCGCCGCGCCCTGAAGTGCAGCAGGCGCTCAAGAGCTGCCACAGCGCAGGGATCAAGGTCATCATGATCACCGGCGATGCCGGGCCGACGGCTGCTGCTGTCGCGCGGGAGATCGGGTTGATAACGGGAGATCCCGTCATCATCGAAGGTCGGGAGTGCGCCCGCATGCCGGACCAACTGTTGCGGGAGGAGCTGAAAAAGGAGAATCTGATCTTCGCCCGCATGTCGCCCCAGAACAAGATGCATGTGGTAAGTCTGTTGATCGAGGGAGGTCATCGGGTCGCCGTTACCGGAGATGGCGTCAACGACGCGCCGGCGCTTAAAAAGGCCCATGTCGGCATCGCCATGGGGCTGTCCGGAACCAGCGTTGCCCGCGAGGCTGCGGATATCGTGCTTCTGGATGACAACTTCGCCTCCATCGTGCATGCCATAGAGGAAGGACGCGCGGTCTTCGAAAACATCCGCAACTTCATCACCTACATCTTCGCCTCCAACATACCGGAACTGGTCCCCTATATCTGCTACATCCTGTTCGGCATCCCCCTGCCGCTCACCATCATGCAGATACTGGCGGTAGACCTCGGCACCGACTTGTTCCCGGCACTGGCACTAGGATCCGAGAAACCGTCAGCCGATATCATGCAACGCCCCCCTCGTCCCCAAAGCGAGCACCTGCTCACCAGGGGAGTGCTGGTAAGGGCGTATCTTCAGCTGGGACTGCTGGAGGCTCTTGCGGGAATATCGGCGTATTCCTACGTCCTGCACCAGGGGGGGTGGATCTGGCCTCAGCCGCTCCACCCTGCCTCAACGCTCTACTTGCAGGCGACCACAGCCTGTCTCGCCGGCATCATAGCGACACAGATCGCCAATGTCTTTGTCTGTCGTTCCCCCAGCGTTTCAATCATCCGCCTGGGGATCTTTTCCAACCGACTGGTGCTGGCGGGGATCGCCGTCGAGCTGCTTCTGGCTGCCTTCATCATCTACACGCCTATCGGCAACTCGCTTTTCGCCTGCGGCCCCATCGGCGCCGATGTATGGCTGCTGCTGATCCCATTCGCCATCCTGCTCCTTTGCACCGACGAAATACGCAAACATTTCGTGAAGCGTACGGCCATCAAGGCACCTGGTCCGGGGGGGACGTTCCTGGGATTTTGAGATTCAGACTTTGAACTGACGCGAGTGTAAATCTCAACAGCGTCCCCTGAGATGGTCCACAGCGTCCCCTGAGATGGTCTTAAGAAGGTAGACGTTTAGCTCCAGAACCCACCCCCGGGGCTCGTACCGCCCTTTGTTGTCCTTTTTGCGAGATAAAGCTTACCGGTTTTCGGTCAGCGGATAATGAAGGCACAGAGCATAGGCGGGCATAGGCGGGCATAGGCGGGCATAGGCGGCGTACTGGGTGTATCCCGATTCTGTTGCGGTGCTGCATCTTGCAGTTGACAATCTCCGATAAAGCAAGTAAACGTACTCCAATGCAAGTGCTGCAGTTCGCGCACCACTGCTTTTTCCCGGCACAAAAACCCTAAATTCTGCAAGAACAGGCGATTGGGAATAGCGCCGGAGAGTGACTTCATCTCCACCAATAACGAAAGGCGCCTGCAATGAGTTGCTGGCGCCCTTTTTGTAAGATACGGGAAATGACCCGCCATGAGGAGGTAGTATGGAAAAGTACGATCCAACCATCGCACCCGATCCGGTTGAGTGGCTTGAACTTGACGAGCAGGAACGGGTCGACATGGCGGTGACCTACCACGAAGCTGCAAAAATCAAACTACCCAACGTCACTCTTCACGCTGTGGTCCATGTCGTGGTGGAGAATCAAATTGCGGAAGGCCTTCAGTCAACGGTCAGGGCCATGGAGCGCCTTGTCGTGAAGGACCGCCTGTCGCGTCACGATGCGCTGCATGCGATCGGGTCGGTCGTGTCGGAGCACATGGTTGCGGCGATGAAGACGACCGACAGTAACTACGCCAGTACAGCCCAGGCGCGCTACGACACTGCGGTTGACCGGCTCACTGCCAAGAAATGGAAGCGGTTATACGGCTAGCACCAGGTGCAGGGAAATCAGGCAAACTCCAGCAGAGGCCAAGGGGAAAAGAAAAGAGGGGGCGCTGTCACTCTACGTCCCCTCCTCTCCTACTCGCAGTTCCGCTTTATTTCGCCTGGTTTACCTTGATCTTGGAAGTGCCCTGATAGACTTCAGCCAATACCGCGTGTTCAGCTTCCAACTTCGCCGTTGTCAATCTGTCCACCCCTCGTGCTGACGCTTGGCGTATGGTGTCCGGGTTTAAGGCCATGTCAAAGATGCCGTTGCCGTCGCCGACTGCGGTAAGGGCGTGAAACGTTATCGCTACCCGCTGCGCCAACTCCTCGCTTAGGAGCGCAGCAAGCTTTCCCCTGATTTTGTCGGCCATGACTTGATGCGCGGTTTCGATCTTGGCCGCCTCGATCTCGGTCAAGATCACTCCTATCAGCAGGCCCTCGTTGAGAAGGCCGCAGATGTCCGTCCGCCTGACGCAGGTTGTCACCGCCTCGCCCAGCGCATCGGTGATTTTGTCCGCTGTGACCAAACTGCTGATGATTTCTGCATCGACCATCATTACCACCATCGCCTTATTCGACCTTTGCGCCCTCTTTCTCTCCTGTACGAGCATCTCACGGAAGGATGCCTCCGGATACAGTTCATGATCAAAGGAGGTAGTATTCGCGCCGCACCGATGCTGCCAGGCGGATTTGCGCAACCAAGACTTGCTCTTAGATATGGTCCGTGCCATTTCTCACCTCACTTAGGATGACTGCCCCCAGGACGCGCTGCCTTGCCGGTTCCGGAGAGCCCCTTCCCTTCCTGTTGTCAACTGGATCGATAATCCCCTAAAAGGCTCCGGTCAGACAAGCACAAGCTCCGGTCCGACCGATCACCAACCAGGATCTCCCTCCCCATCATAAGGCATGAGTTGCATTATCCTTTACAGGTTTCGTGCCAGCGCCTGCTCTAGCATGTAATGTGTTGAGGTCATTATGGATTTTAGAATATCTTGATTGGCTGCAGCAAGGCGGGAGGTGCTCAAAAATGGTAGCCAAATGAGGCCCAAACGAGGCAACTGGTCAAATAGATTGGAGAAAACTGCCTGTTCGAAATATTGGCATTTTGCAATAAACATACAGCCGCTACCGAACGAAACGAAGGAAGGACTATGCACGGGAGTTTTGCTGTCCTTGTTCAACAGGGCGGGGTTACACGCGGATTTCACATGCGGCTTTACAGGCGCAGGCGGCACATTTATAGTGCATCAAGTACCCTCTTGGGGGGCTTCGCCAACAGCGCACAACTCGCCAACTCTCCGCACCCTGTCAAGGCTCGATAACAGGGGCGTTGCCTGACAATTGATCAGGTAAGGAAATTGAAAACATGTTGCATAGCAATCCCGGGCCGATGAACAATCATGTGAAGAGCGACCTGCTGCGCTGGATACTGATCTGCATCGGCTGGATTTCCATTGTGGGCGGGATCATCGGAATATTTCTCCCGCTGGTGCCGACGATACCGTTTTTGTTGCTCGCGGCTGTCTGCTTTTCCAGAAGTTCGGAGCGGTTCCACGGCTGGCTGGTCGAACACAAGCATCTAGGCCCGATGGTCCGGGATTACCTCGCTTTTCGCGGCGTACCCTTAAGAGCAAAATTCATGGCGATAGGGATGGTGTGGATATCAATCCCTACCTCGACCTTCCTGTTTGTGCGCGTTTTTTGGTTGAAGGTCTTGCTGCTGGGGATTGCGACGGCGGTCACCTTGTACCTGGTATATTTACCGACTACTCCACCCACTGGGAACGGGAAGGAGACGAAATTGGAGCCGTAGATCTCTCCGTGTCACGCTTTAACAGACTAAAGCGGCAGAGTCCTGAAGGTACCTGGGACTGGAGTCAGGGCACGGATTACTGACGGTGTCTTTTGATTACCTATGAGGCTCACACATTCTATACTTTCATTGGAGGAGTGGGTGATGAGGCAGGCCCCGCCAGACACCGAGACCGAACCCCCGTCGTTGGCACGCTTGGCCCTTTGCGCCGATGGTTTCCGTATATTGCGAGACATCCTACGAGAATTATGGTAATCCAGAGACACGACAGCAGTAGGTTGAGGTCTCCAAGATGGGAGCGCAGATGTTGAACCTGATAAAGCGACAGGCGAGCTAACGAGGGTATCGAACGATGGAACTTAGATCTATTCTCAACCCTATGATGATGAGTTACCTGCTGGCAGCCCTGGCTGTTCCGGTGGTGCTGCGCTTCCACCTGTTGCCGTCGGTCTTTGCCGGCCTTGCCGTTTATGCCCTGACCGCCAAGCTGGCCCGACGGCTGCCGATCCGCTGGGGGGGACTGACCTACAAGGTCGCCTTGGCCGGCATCATCCTGATGGTCACCATGCTGGTGGGGGGCATATGCCTTGCGCTCTGGTCCTTCCTGCGCGGCCACCACGGCATGGGCAATTTGCTTACTGCCGCTGCCGAAACGCTGGAAAACATGAAACGGAACCTGCCGGTCGACCTGACCGAGTCGCTGCCGGACACGGTTGAGGAACTGCGCGAGCAGATGGCCGTGATGCTGCGCGAGCATAGCAAAAACATCTCCTCCGTCGGGATTTCCGGGCTCAAGACTTTTGCCCATCTGGTACTCGGCATGGTGGTCGGCGGCATGGCCGTGTTGCACCGCTTCGAGAAGGACGAGAATTTTCCGCCGCTTGCGGCAAGCCTGCATGCCAGGTTGCTGACCCTTTCGGATGCCTTCGACAAGGTCGTCTTTGCCCAGGTCAAAATCTCCGGCCTGAACACCCTGTTGACCGCGATTTACCTGGTGGTGGTCCTGCCGCTATGCGGGATCTACCTGCCGATGGTGACGCTATTGATCCTGCTCACCTTCGTGGCCGGACTGCTGCCGGTGGTGGGCAACCTGATCTCCAATGCCACCATCGTCCTGATCAGCCTCGGCGTGTCGCCGGGGGTGGGGCTCGCTTCGCTGGTCTTTCTGATCGTGATCCACAAGCTGGAGTACTTCACCAATGCGCGCATCGTCGCCGGAGAGGTCAAGGCGAGCGCCTGGGAGCTCCTCTGTGCCATGCTGGTGATGGAGGCCATTTTCGGTTTGGCGGGGATGGTCGCGGCGCCGGTGGTCTATGCCTGGCTCAAGGCCGAGCTGAGGGCGAAGGCGCTGGTGTGAGTTCCGGGGGAGCAATTTCCTGCATTGACAAGTTCTGACCTGAAAATCTATCCTTGAAGGAGAGGAACCCGAGTACAATTCCGAAGCGACAAGGAGGAGTATCATGGCAAATCCCATACCGGAAGGTTTCCACAGCGTCACACCGATGTTCATGTTCAAGGACGCCCGTAAGGCGATCGAATTTTACAAAATGGCTTTCGGGGCGCAGGAGCGATACGCCATGCCGGGGCCGGACGGAAAAGGCGTGATGCACGCCGAGGTCATGGTGGGCGATTCCATCATCATGATGGGCGATGAAAATCCGCAGCAGCCCGGTAAAAGCGCAGAATCCATGGGCGGCTCCCCGGTAAGCTTTTACCTTTACGTGGAAAATGTCGACGCGGCTTTCAGGCGAGCCGTCGAGGCAGGTGCCACCTCCCAGATGCCGGTGCAGGACATGTTCTGGGGTGACCGCGTCGGCTCGGTGCAAGACCCCTTCGGTTACAGCTGGATGATCGGCACGCACACCAAGGACCTGACATCGGAAGAAATCGCGGAAGGCGCCAAAGCCGCCTTTACCGAGATGTCACGAAGTTAACCCTCGCTCGATGCTCAACCCACTGACGTCCATGACTTATGCGTTACGCGTCTTGTCATGGGCGTCTTGTTGTTCCCCCCCTACTGCTACCAATCCTAGAAAATTCCCAACAGATAGCAGCGTTGAACGATCTGCGGCTTGTGCCAATCTTCCATGCGCGTTAGATGCTTCGACCCACGCCAGAATGTCCCCTTCCCCGGAGGGGGAGGGCTAGGGAGCACTGCCATCAAGTTAAGATCAATGCTAATTTCCCACCCTCTCCCCCGCCCCACTGCCATTAAGTTAAGGGAATGAGAGGTAGGGTGGGCCGTGCCCACCACAACCGCATCCTGATGGTGGGCACGGCCCACCCTACATGATTCACGGAATCGCGCTTAACTTAATGGCAGTGCCCCCCCGCCCCCTCTCATCAAGGGAGGGGGCGCGAACAGTAGGAGCGTAACTTAATGGCAGTGGGGCTAGGGAGAGGGATCTCGGCTAGCTCTTCAGAGAGCCTCAGTCTTCCCCCCTCCCGACCTCCCCCCTCCGGGGGGAGGAGAGTGAGTAGATGCCGGCCGGAGATGCGAGGGAAAAAACCATCGGACCTGCGGAGATTGGATTATCCAAATTAGATCCCATTATTGCCTTGCCTTTGATGACACGTATAATTGTCCGGTACTCCGCCGGGGGTGCGAACATTCATTTTAGAAAAGGGGGACCCTCCTATGACCGGAAAAATGAAAACCATGGACGGCAACACGGCTGCGGCGTATGTGGCTTATGCCATGAGCGAGACGGCGGCCATCTATCCGATCACTCCTTCCTCCACGATGGGGGAGGTCGCCGACGAGTGGGCGGCCGAGGGACGCAAGAATATCTTCAGTCAGGTCCTAAATATCCGGGAGCTGCAGTCGGAAGCGGGCGCGGCGGGTTCGGTGCACGGCTCCCTGGTGGCCGGCGCCCTCACCACGACTTTCACCGCCTCCCAGGGGCTCCTCCTGATGCTCCCCAACATGTACAAGATCGCCGGGGAACTGCTCCCCGGGGTATTCCACGTCTCGGCCCGGGCCCTCGCCACCCACGCACTTTCCATCTTCGGCGACCACCAGGACGTCATGGCGGCCCGGCCCACCGGCTTCGCGCTCCTTTGCTCCTCGTCGGTCCAGGAGTGCATGGACCTGGCGCTGGTCGCGCACCTGGCGGCCCTGGAGGGTAGCGTCCCGTTCCTGCATTTCTTCGACGGTTTCAGGACCTCACACGAGGTACAGAAGATAGAGGTGATCGAGTACCAGGACATGGCCGCCTTGCTGAACCGGGAAAAGCTGGCCCGGTTCCGCGCCAAGGCGATGAACCCGGAGCATCCCGAGCTGCGGGGGACGGCTCAAAACCCCGACATCTACTTCCAGGGGCGCGAACGCTCCAATCCCTACTACCTGGCCCTTCCCTCCATCGTCTCGGCCTCGATGGAGCAGGTCGGCAAACTGACCGGCAGGCGTTACCGGCTCTTCGATTATGTGGGGCATCCGGAGGCGGAGCGGGTTATCGTCACCATGGGTTCCTCATGCGAGACGGTCGAGGAGGTGGTCAGTCATCTGAACGCATCGGGAGAGAAGGTCGGCCTGGTCAAGGTCCGGCTCTACCGTCCCTTCGACGCCAACGCGCTTTTAGCCGCCATCCCGGCTTCGGCCAGGAAGGTGACCGTGCTGGACCGCACCAAGGAGCCGGGCGCCTTGGGCGAACCGCTCTACCTCGACATCTGCACCGCCTATATCGAGCGGGGCGGGGAGATGCCGGAACTCTTCGGCGGTCGCTACGGGCTGGGCTCCAAGGAGTTTCGCCCGGTGCACGTGAAGAGCGTCTTGGACAACATGAACGGCTCGCCGGGGAAGCGCCACTTCACCGTGGGAATCAACGACGACGTCACCGATTCCTCGCTCCCGGTCCAAGGCACCCTCTCGACCACCCCCGAGGGAACCATCCAGTGCCGGTTCTGGGGCATGGGGGCCGACGGCACGGTCGGCGCCAACAAGGCTGCTATCAAGATCATCGGCGACAATACCGACCTCTACGTCCAGGCCTACTTCTCCTACGACTCGAAAAAGTCCGGCGGGATCACGGTGTCGCACCTGCGCTTCGGCAAAAGCCCGATCCAGTCCACCTATCTGGTGGACGCGGCCGACTTCATCTCCTGCCAAAAGGCGCCCTACGTGCAGGTCTACGATGTGCTGGAAGGGATCAAGGAGGGGGGGACCTTTCTGCTGAACTCCCCCTGGAACAGCGTGGAAGATCTGGAGGCGAACCTCCCGGCGACCATGCGGCGCAGCATCGCTGAGAAGCGGATCAAGTTCTACAACGTCGACGCCATCAGCATCGCGACGGCGGCGGGGCTTGGCGGCCGCATCAACATGATCATGCAGACCGCGTTCTTCAAGCTGTCCGGGGTGCTCCCCTTCGAGCAGGCGGTGGCGCTCCTTAAGGATTCGATCCGGACCGAGTATGGCAGGAAGGGGGACAAGATCGTGGAGATGAACCTGGGCGCAGTCGATCTGGCCGTGCAAAACCTGGTCGAGATCCACTACCCGGACTCCTGGAACCAGGCCTCCGACCAGCGCGGACTCGATTTCCGCCTCGGCCAGCAGATGCCGGATTACATGGGGAAGGTCATCTTCCCGATCCTGCGGCAAAAGGGGGACGACCTGCCGGTCTCCGCCTTCGCGCCGGACGGCGTTTTCCCGTTCTCCACCGCGCGCTACGAGAAGCGCGGCGTCGCCATCAACGTGCCGGAGTGGATCAAGGAAAACTGCATCCAGTGCAACCAGTGCTCCTTTATCTGCCCGCACGCGACCATCCGCCCCTTCCTGGCCACCGGTGAGGAGATGGCAGCCGCCCCGCAGAGTTACCAGACCATACCGGCGGCCGCCAAGGAGATCAAGGGGCACAACTTCCGGATCCAGGTATATCCGCTGGACTGCATGGGGTGCGGCAACTGCGCCGACATCTGCCCCGCCAAGGTCTCCGCGCTGGTGATGAAGCCGATCGACACCCAGGCCGCGCTTCAGGAGCAAAACCGGAAGTTCGCGGAAACGCTCGCCCCCAAGGGGCACCTGATGAAGCGGACCACGGTGATCGGAAGCCAGTTCCAGGAGCCGATGCTGGAGTTTTCCGGCGCCTGCTCCGGTTGCGGCGAGACGCCGTACGCGCGGATCGTCACCCAACTCTTCGGCGAGCGGATGATGATCGCCAACGCCACCGGTTGTACCTCGATCTGGGGAGCCTCGGCACCGGTCAGCCCCTACTGCGCCAACAGCGAGGGGCACGGACCGGCCTGGAACAACTCGCTCTTCGAGGATGCCGCAGAATTCGGCTACGGCTACCACATGGCGATATCGCAGCGGCGCAACCTGTTGGCGGATCAGGTGCGCGAGGCGCTCTCCGGCGCTGTCTCGGGTGAACTCCGGGAGGCTCTCTCCCTGTGGTTGGAGGGGATGAACAACCCGGAGCAGTCGCGGCTCCAGGGCGACAGGCTGAAGGCACTGCTGCCGCAGGGAGGTGATAGCCCGCGGCTCAAGGAGATAGCCGCTGCGGCCGATCTCTTCACCAAAAAATCGATCTGGATCTATGGCGGCGACGGCTGGGCCTACGATATCGGCTTTGGCGGGTTGGACCACGTCCTTGCCATGGGCGAGGACGTGAACCTGCTGGTCATGGACACCGAGCTCTATTCCAACACGGGGGGTCAATGTTCCAAGGGGACCCAGCTCGGCGCGATTGCGAAATTCGCCGCCGCAGGAAAGCGCACCGCCAAGAAAGACCTGGGGCGCATGGCGATGACCTACGGTTACGTCTATGTCGCCTCGGTCGCCATCGGGGCCGACAAGAACCAGACCATCAAGGCGATCGCGGAGGCCGAGGCCTACCCGGGTCCGTCGCTGATCATCGCCTACTCGACCTGCATCAACCAGGGATTGAGAAAGGGGATGGGTAAATCGATCGAAGAGAGCCAGCTGGCCGTGAAATCGGGCTACTGGCCGCTGTACCGCTACAACCCGCTGCTAAAGCTCGAGCACAAAAATCCGTTCATCCTGGAATCGAAGAAGCCCGACGGTTCGCTGCAGGCATTTCTCACCGGCGAGGTGCGCTACAGCGCCTTGGAGAAGTTGAATCCGGAGGTCTCAAGGCAACTCCGCGCGCAGATGGAACACGAGGCCATGGAGCGTTTCCGTATCCTGAGGGAGATGGCGGACTTCCAACCGAGCAAGGGGGATGTGCCGCGCGAGGGAGGGAGGGCTCACGAGCATGTGCCGGCAGCGGCAGGCGCAGTGGAGGAGCCGGCGCCGGTCTGCGTCAGCGCTACCAGCGATCCGCGCTACAGCCGTCCCACCCGGCCCGAGGACGAGTGCGACGACGGACGGGCCGGAATCGACAAGGAGCTGGAAAAGTAAACGCGACTGCGGGGGGGGGAAGGCGAGAAGGGCCGGGTTCCCCCCTCCCTGACCCTCCCCCTCCGGGGGCACTGCCATTAAGTTAAGGGAATGAGAGGTAGGGTGGGCCGTGCCCACCACAACCGCATCCTGATGGTGGGCACGGCCCACCCTACATGATTCACGGAATCACCGCTTAACTTAATGGCAGTGCCTCCGGGGGAGGGGACTTAATTGGCGACGCGGAAGTGAGGTGCTTTCTAGTGCATCTGAGATTACTATTTCCCGGTAAAGAGGGAATTTCCGTTATGGCGATCCCTTCTTTTGTTATTCAATTCCCCCAACTTTTCAAGCTCCCCATTTTGTCCCCCCCCTTTTGAGTTACTTCCCCCCTTTGACAAAGGGGGGTCGGGGGGGATTTTGCCCAGGCTGCCGCGGAGGCCAAAGGGTCGACTGAAGGCAAATCCCCCTAAGTCCCCCTTTGTCAATGGGGGACTTTGAGCCGAAGGGGGACTTTTTAACCAAAAGGGGCCTTTGAGCCTCACATTCAGAAAGTTAGATATGCATCTGGGCAGACTCATGATATAAAATGATTCACGCTCTCAGCAGCGGAAAGAGTGGTCAACTCTGGTAGGATATCGGAAAGAAACGGGTAAAGCACCTTCATGTTTCTCAGGCTACCTTTAAAATCCTGCATAATGCCGGCTCTATTTCTGCCCGCCCTGCTCCTTTGCTCCGGATGCGATGAGAAGAGGGGAGTGAAGATCGGCGAAAATCCACCTGCAGTATCGGGCAAAGACCTGCAGGGGAGATCGGTCGACCTGGCCCATCTCAAGGGGAAGGTAGTCGTCATCTATTTCTGGACCAACTCATGCTGCGGCGATACGCTGAAAGAGCTGGAACCCGTCTACCTCCGGAATAAAAACAAAGGCTTGGAAATTCTGGCGATTAATGTTATGGACTCCCGAAAGGACGTAGCATCCATCGCGTCAAATAACCGCCTGACTTTCACCATGCTGCCGGATGAACACGCGACCCTCTTCGAGCAGTATAAGGTCCGTGGATTCCCGACCATTTTCATCCTGGACAAGCACGGGGTTGTTCGGGAAAAGATTCTGGGGGCCATTCACAGCTCGAAACTCGAAAAACTGATGCAGCGGCAGTTTGAGATCCACAAACAGGCGGAGGACGCCTATCAAAAGGCGCGCCCTCACTGAGCAAAATTCAAGGAGAACAGCGATGAACCGATCCCGCCTGAAGTGCTTCGGCATTTTCCTCGCCCTCTTCTGCTTCTGGACCTCGTTGGCCTTGGCTGCGGGTCGGAAGCCCGTCAAGGCGAAACCGAAGGACAAGTGCCCGGTCTGCGGCATGTTCGTGGCCAAATATCCGGACTTCGCCGCCCAAATCCAGTTCAGCGACGGTTCCACGGTACATTTCGACGGGACCAAGGACATGTTCAAGTACTACCTGGAGCTGTCCCGGTACGCCCCCGGCAGGAAGGCGGCCGACATCGCTGCTATCTTCGTCAGCAACTACTACGACCTCACCATGGTGGACGGGTTCAAGGCGTTTTACGTATCCGGAAGCGACGTATATGGACCGATGGGACGGGAACTGATCCCTTTTTCCCGGGAATCGACGGCGCGCGACTTCCTGAACGATCACAAGGGAAGGTCCATCCTGCGTTTCCACGAAATTACCCCGGGAGTTGTCAAGTCGCTGGACTGATGGGGGTGACCGGATTGATGAAGCTGCGCCGCTCGACCATATACCTGGGCATGACCTCGGGGCTCATGCTCACCCTGGCGGGGCTATTGCTGCACGCCTCGGGTCAGCGCCGGGCGGCAGAGCCCGGCTTTGCCCGCAAGGCCGCCCTGGTGCGCCAGGTGGAGTTGACCGATCTCTGCCTTTTTACTGAAGCGAGCTATACCAGAAACCCGAGCATGACCGACCTGTCGACCCCGTTTCAGGACTCACCCCTGTCGCTGGATCATTTCCCCAGCGGCGGGCTGATCGGCCCGCCGACCCACCTGACGAGAAACCAACGTGATTGAACGCCAAAGACACATCATCGATTTCACCCTCTCTTCGCTCATGAGACGCAAGGGTAAGAACGGCGCGCTGTTGCTGGTCTACACCCTGGTCATCTTCGTGCTCGCCTCGGTGCTGTTTTTCACCTACGCCTTGAAGCGCGAGGCGGCACTGGTGCTCAAGGATGCCCCCGAGATCATCGTGCAGCGCAGCCAGACCGGACGCTTTCACCCGATTCCCGTTGCCTGGGGAGAGAGCATCGGCAAGATAAACGGAGTCATCTCGGTGCGGCCGCGCTTGTGGGGCTACCAGTATGACAGCGTGTTTCAGGCCAATTACACCCTTTCGGTGCCGGCCGAGAATGCGCCGCCCACCGGCAGCATCGATATCGGCAGCGGCATCGCCAAAATCCGCGACGCCAGTCCCGACGACATCATCGCCTTCACCGGGCACGACGGCTTTCCGCGCAGCTTCACCATCAGGGAGATCCTTTCCGACGAGTCGCAGCTGTTGACCAGCGACCTGATCCTGCTCTCGGAAGAGGATTACCGCGACTTCTCCGGCCTCCCCGCCGACCAGGCCATCGATCTCGCCCTGCGGGTGCGCAATCCCAGGGAGTACGCCACCATCGCCGAAAAGATCACCCGGCTCCATCCCGACACCCGACCCATCCTGCGCAGCGAGATCCTGCGCACCTACGACGCGCTCTTCGGATGGCGCTCGGGGCTCCTGATCGTCATCTTCAGCGCCGCGGCCCTCGCCTTCGTCATCTTCGCCTGGGACAAGGCGACCGGCCTTTCCGCCGAGGAGCGCAAGGAGATCGGCATCCTCAAGGCGATCGGCTGGGAAACCTCCGACATCCTGATGATGAAATTCTGGGAGGGGAGCGTCGTCTCGCTCACCGCCTTCCTGGCGGGGATCATCCTGGCCTACGCCCATGTCTTCCTGACCTCGTCGCCGCTCTTCGCGCCGGTGCTCAAGGGGTGGTCAACCCTCTACCCTGCCTTCCGCCTGACCCCGTTCCTGGACTTCGGCCAGATCTCGGCGCTCTTCTTCCTGACCGTGGTCCCCTACACCGTCACCACCATTGTCCCCTCCTGGCGGGCGGCAATCATCGACCCCGATTCGGTCATGCGTTGAGGAATTTATGATATCGGCACGCGACATCAGCAAGGTATTCAACGCGGGACGCCCCAGCGAGTTCACCGCGCTGCACGGGGTCTCCCTCGACATCCGGCTGCACGAAACGACCGTCCTGAAGGGACCGAGCGGTTCCGGCAAGACCACCCTGCTCGCCCTGCTGGGCTGCATGTCCCGCCCCACCACGGGGCGCATCTTTCTCAACGACCGCGAGATCACCAGCCTGCCGGAGCGCTTCCTGACCGAGATCCGCCGCTCCACCTTCGGCTTCGTCTTCCAGCAGTTCAACCTGATCAAGGGAATCTCCGCCCTGGAAAACGTCATGGCCCCCGCCTACCCCACCGGGGAGAAGTTTTCCCTGCTGCGCCGCAGGGCCCTGGCGGCCCTGGAGATGTTCAACCTGGAAAAACGGGCCGACGCCAAGGTGGAATGGCTCTCCGGCGGCGAGGCCCAGCGGGTGGCGATTGCCCGTGCGCTGATCAACAACCCGACGGTCATCATCGCCGACGAACCGACCGCACACCTGGACACCAGGCTGGCGCACGAATTTATCGGCATCATGGCGGATCTGAAGGCCAAAGGGAGCACCATCATCCTGGCCAGCCACGACCCGATCGTCTACGACTCGGAGCTTGCCGACCGGGTGGTGGAGATGCGGGACGGCCAGGTGGTCAGCCAGGGGATCAGCGCATGATGCTCCACCCGAGCATTCTGGCGCTCTTTTTCTCGTCCCTGCTGATCAGCCTGATGACGCTCTACGCCGCCTGCTACGGGATCCTGATCCTGCGCCGCTGGGATATCGCCAGCGGCAGCGAACTGCAACTCTCCCTGGAGCGCCGGACCTACCTGATCTCCACCATCATCAGCTATTTCCTCGTCTTTCAACTGGTCTCGCTGTTCCTGTTCATCCAGACCGCCGACAGCATCTGCCATCTGTTCGTGGGGGCGATGTGCGCCGTGGGGACGCTCACGGTGAACGGCTTCGGCTACCCGACCCTGCTGCTCAAGGTGGTCACCTTCATCCTGGCAGGCCTCTGGCTGATCCTCAATCACGCCGACAACCTGGGTTATGACTACCCGCTGATCCGCGCCAAATACCTGCTGCTGCTGGTCGCCGCCCCGTTCGTGCTGGCGGAGAGCGTGGTGCAGGGGAGCTTTTTCCTGAAACTCACGCCGGACATCATCACTTCCTGCTGCGGAGCCCTTTTCAGTCAGAGCGCGCGCGGCATTGCCTCCGAAATTGTAGCGGTGCCGAGCAATCCGATGCAGATCGCCTTCTACGGCTGCATGCTGGTAACGTTTGCGGCCGGTGCAAGGTTCTGGCTGCAGCGCAAGGGGGCATATCTGGTCGGCATTTTGAGCGGAATCAGCTTTGCGGTATCGATTGCCGCCATCATCTCCTTCATTTCGCTCTATTTCTACGAAATGCCTTCGCACCACTGCCCCTTTTGCATTTTGCAGAAGGAATATGGCTATGTCGGATATCCGCTATATGCCCTTTTGCTGGCAGGGACGGTAACGGGAGTGGGGGTCGGGCTGCTCCAGCCGTACCGGAAGAAAAAGAGTCTCCAGGAGATTCTCCCGGGTGTGCAGCGAAAGCTCGCCGCGGTATCGGTGCTCTCGTACCTTCTTTTTACCGTCATCGTCACCTGGAAGATCGTCTTTACCAGCTTTACCCTGGAGGGATATTAGCGAGGCAACGGTTCAATAAAGACCGATCGGAAAGGTGCCTTTTACGTTTCCATTGCTATAATTTCCATTTTCTGGTTGCATATCCTATATAGCCTATCACGCTGTTTTTTCCGATCGCAACAGCCGGTGCCAGGCACCGGACCAGTTTCTGTATAAGCCAGGTAAGGAGTCTTCATGGGAACGTCGGTAGGAGTGGGTTACAGCCTTCAGAAAAACCCCGTTGATGCCGGGAAAGAGGCGGCTCTCAAGGCTCTGCAGCAGGGCAATATCACCAGGCCGGACTTCGTCTTTGTCTTTGCTACCATCGGGTACAACCAGCAGGTGCTGATCCACGCCATACGGGAGGCGACCTCGGGGGCTCCGCTGAGCGGCTGCTCCGGCGAGGGGATCATCACGCAGGGGATGGTTGCCGAAACCAACTTCGGCGTCTGCGTCATGGCGATCGCCTCGGACGAACTGAGCTTTGCCAACGTCCAGATCAAGGATATCGGGGTCGGAGTCGATCTGGCGGGCCAGCGCCTGGCTGCGGAGCTCCAGCCCTTGCTGGCGCCGGACAGCATCGCCTGCTTCCTTTTTGTCGACGGCCTGGTCTTCGATTTCGATCCCTTCCGCGCCGCCTTCGAGAAATCGCTCCAGCGTGAAACGCCGCTCCCGCTTTTCGGCGGTCTGGCTGCCGACAACTGGGCCACCCGGAAAACCTACCAGTATCATGACGACCAGGTGATCTCCCAGGGGATGTCCTGCGTGCTGATGACCGGCAACGGCAAGGTCGCCTGGGGCGTCAGCCACGGCTGCGTCCCGATCGGCACCAAACGCACCATCACCCGCAGCAAGGGGAACATCATCTACGAGATCGACGGCGTCCCCGCGCTGGAAGCCCTGAAGGATTACGTCGAGGAGGGCTCAGAGAGCCAGTGGAACAAGATGACCCTCAACCTCTGCCTCGGCTTCAAGACGCCGGAGCATATCAGGAAGGCCTACGGCGAGTTCTTCGTCCGCTACATGATGGACAAGGACGACCGCGAAGGGTATGTGACCATTCAATCCGACGTAACGGACGGGACCGAGCTCTGGATCGTGCGCCGGGACAAGGACCTGATCCGGCAGGGGCTGCGGGACATCTCCCGGCAGATCAAGGAGAAGACCGGCGCAGCCAGGCCGAAGCTGGTGATGCAGTTCGAGTGCATGGGCCGGGGAAAGGTCGTCTTCAGGGAGCAGGAGAAGATCGAGCTGCTGAGATCGCTCCAGGAAGATGTCGGCGCGGATCTCCCCTGGATCGGTTTTTACACCTACGGCGAGATCGGACCGATCTCAAGTTTCAACTGCATCCATAATTTCACGGCTATCGTCGCCGCCGTGTACTGAGCCTGTCCCTTGGTGCATTATGAAAAAAGATGGTGCAACGACGGATCATCTCCCGGAGGATCTCAGCATCGAGACGCTGCTTCGGGAAAAAGAGGCTCTCTCCCAACAGGTCAAACGCCTGATCCGGGCCGAGGGAAAGCTCTACGAATACCAGCAGGAACTCGACGCCCAACTGAAGGAGTATAAGGAACTCTACGAGTTGAACAGAAGGCTCAACGGAATCCTCGATATCGAAGAGATCTTCCAGGAAACCGTCTCCTACGTAATTCAGCATTTAGAGTACGAGAGAGCCGTTTTTCTCCGCAGAGAGGAGGAAAACGGGAATTATTGTGTCTGTGCCCTGGACGGCTACTACCAGCCGTCGGAAAAAAACCTCGTTGCGGAACTCACCATTGAGCAGGACGCCCCCTGCCTCTCCCCCCTGACGGACGGCCGGGAATATCTGATCTGCAAAGCCGGCTCGGAAGAACCGCTACTTTTCGGCTGCTGCGCCAAGCTGCTGATGACCGAGTTTTTCCTTTATCCTCTCGGCTACCGTTCGCACCCTCATGCCGCCCATGCCCTGCTGGTCGTCGGAAATTCCCTGGAGAATGCCGGTTTCTACCGAAGAGTCGACGAAAATCCCGGTTCGCTGCTCAGCATGGGGAACCTGGTGGGGCTTGTCTCGTCGCTGATAGAAAACCGCATCTTCTTCATAAGGATGGAGAACGCACGGGAAATGGAACGCCGTGCCGAGGCCAAGTACCGCAGCATCTTTGAAAACGCCGCGGAGGGGGTCTTCCAAAGGACCCCCGAAGGAAGGTACCTGGACGCCAATCCCGCGCTGGCGCAGATGCTGGGCTACGCCTCGCCACTGGAACTGATGACGGAAGTCATGGACATCGGACAGCAGCTTTACGTGGAGCCGCAATATCATGCGGAGCTGATGAGGCAAATCGCAGCACACGGCAAGGTGGAGGGGTTCGAGGCCCGGATGTATCGCAAGGACCGCAGCATCATCTGGGTCTCGCTCAACATGCGCCTGGTGCCCGGCAATGCCGGACAGGAGCTCCTATATGAAGGGATGGCCGAGGAGATCACCAACCGCAAGAGGGGGGAAGAGGCGCTTCGGGAGAGTGAGCAAAAATACCGGCAGCTGAGCCAGGCTTTGGAGCAGCGTGTCAAGGAAGCGGTCGATGAGTTGCGTCAGAAGGACAGGATAATGATACTTCAGGGGCGGCAGGCAGTCATGGGAGAGATGATCAGCAACATCGCGCACCAATGGCGCCAGCCTCTCAACATGCTGGCTCTTCTGGCGCAGGATCTGCTCATGACCAATAAAAGGGGGGAACTCGGCGACGAGTTCATCCAGGCCAACATCAAGAGAACCCTGGAGATCATCCGTCAGATGTCGAAAACCATCGACGATTTCAGGTACTTTTATCAGCCGGACAAGGTAAAGGTGGATTTCAGGGTACTCGAGCCGTTGGAAAAAGCACTTTCCCTGCTGGGCGGGAGCTTCCAGATGCACGGGATCCGCACCGAAGTGCTCCAGAGCGGCGATCCCGTGGTACACGGCTATCTAAACGAATTCGTCCAGGTGCTGCTCAATATCCTGATCAACGCGCGGGACGCCTTGATAGCCAGTGAGGCGGCAACCCCGCTCATCAGCATCAAGCTCTCCTCGGAAGGGGGCAAGACGGCAGTGAGCATCACCGACAACGCCGGCGGCGTCCCCGAGGAGATCAAGGACAAAATCTTCGAGCCGTATTTCACCACCAAGGGTCCCGAGCAGGGAACCGGCATCGGCCTTTTCATGTGCAAGACCATCATCGAGAAAAGCATGGGAGGAACCCTCACCGTGCGTAACGTGGGAAACGGTGCGGAATTCAGGATAGTGGTTTGAAAAGTCCTAACTCCCCTCCCCTTCTAGGGGAGGGACAGGGTGGGGATGGGGTTCAGGTGGCCCAGAACGCGGCGAGGTCAGCCAGGATCGCCTCCGAGACCAGTTCCGAGACCTCCGACCCGAACCAGTCAGCGGGCATTGAACTGCTGTAGCTCGATTCCAGGAACCGGCTGTCCATCAGTATGACGATGCCGCGGTCGGTCTCGGAGCGGATCACCCGGCCCGCTGCCTGGATCGATTTGGCCATGGCGGGAATCGTGTAGGCATATTCGAAGCCGGCGCCGAAGTTTCGCTGGTAATACTCCCTCATCTGCTCCCGCTCCAGGTCGAAGTTCGGCAGCGGCGGCCCGATCACGAAGGCCCCGATCACCATCTCCCCTGCGTAGTCCACCCCCTCGGAAAAGGTCCCCCCCTGCACGGCAAAGACCACGGTGGCGCCATCCTGCGCCCGCAACCGGTCCAGAATCTCCTCAGCCCTGGCTGACCTCATGTTCCTCTCCTGCCTCAGCACGGCAAAGCCCTGCGGCGCCTGAAACAGGGCGAGCACCCGCTCCAGAAAGTCGAAGCTCGGGAAGAACGCGAAGTAGTTGCCGCTTCGAAGCGCCGTGATCCTTTGCAGCGCATCGGCGATCTTGGCGTAGTTGCGCTCGCGCTGGGCGTATTTGGTCGAGATCTGCGGGATGATCAGCAGCTTGCGCAGATGCGCCGGGAAAGGGCTCTGGAACTCCGCCATCCTCACCCCCTCCGGATCCAGCCCGGACAGTTTGGCGTAATAGTCGAACGGCTTGAGCGTCGCCGAGAATCCCACCACCTGCCGATAACCGGCATAGCTCTCCCTGATCATCGCTGAGGCGTCGCAGCAGGTGATCCGGACGCTCCCTCCGGTCGGGTGCGGATGAAAGGTGGTGAAAAATTCCTGTTTCTCGGAACTTGCCGCGAGTTCCAGGGTCTGCGCGAACTCCGACCAGTAGAAGCAGAGCCGCAGCACCGGGTCCTGCTGCTGTATCTCCAGATCGGACTCCAGGTAGCGCGACAAAAAGCCGCGCAGCTTGGCGTCCTGTTCCAGGAAAGGGTCGATCGGCGGCTCGATCCTGACCGGCGCGCCGCTCTTTGCGCTCCAGCAGGATGCCGCGGTACGGATGCATCCCTCCAGCAGTTCCCCGGCCTCGCGCCGGAACAGCGCGGGCAGTTTGCCGATCTCTTCACGCATCGCCTCGAGCACGCTCGATGAGAGCCTGGGCGAATAGTACTCCATGGCGCGGGCGGGGAGGTTGTGTGCCTCGTCGATGACAAGGTTCGGCTTTCCGGTCTGATCCACCGCGAGCCCCGCCGCCCGCCCGAGGGCGGAGCGGGGAGCGAAGACGTAGTTGTAATCGCAGATGACGACGTCGGAGAGCCTGGCAGAGTCGATCTGCAGCTCAAAGGGGCAGACCTGGAACTCTTCCCCCACAGCGCGGAAACTGCGCGCCTTGAGTTTTCTTTTCCTGGCGAGGAGATCGACGATGCCGTGGCGGGCGACCTTGGCATAGTAGTCGCGGGCGAATTCGCAGTAATCGGGGGTGCAAATCGGCTCGTTCTTGAAGCAGATCTTGCTTTTGGCGCTGATGGAGAGCGAGCGCAGCTTGACACCGCTATCCCGGAAACGCTCGACGGCATCCTCGGCTACCGCATGCTGGCTGTTTTTCGGGGTGACGTAGACCACCGTCTGCCCCCGGCCCAGTGCCTCCTTCAGCACCGGATGGAGAACCCCCACGGTTTTCCCCAGACCGGTCGGGGCCTGGATCAGCATGGGGCGCCCCTGCGCCATCCCCTCCCCGATCTCCTGCATGAGCTCGATCTGGCCCGGGCGCGGATTGGGAAAGGGAAAGGGGAAATCCGAGGCGATCCTTCTCCTCCTGGCGGCACGCTTGCGCGCCTGTCCGGCCTCCAGGACCAGTTCGTCCAGTCGCTGCTCCAGCCATTTTTCGTACAGTGCCGGATCGAGAGCGAGTGCCAGCTCCTCGGAGTGGCCGTTTCGGGATGAGACCAGGTGAAAGCTCAGCGCGGCAATGACACCGTGTTCCAGCCAGTAAAAATAGCCGTAGCTCAGCAGTTGCAGGCAGTAGGGATGGTCCATCGGGGTGCCGGCGAGCCGGCGCTTGAGATCGCCGACATGGAAGGCGGTTTTGATCTCCTCGATTTTCGGGGGATCATGCCTGAAGATACCGTCCATCCGCCCGTTGACCTGGAACCGGTATCCCTCCCTTTCGAAAAGGCGGGTCACCGCGACCTCGGCCCGGTAGAGCGGATCGGCCTTGGCCCGTTTCTTCTGCACCCGCAGATGTATCTCCTGTCCCTCGGCAGCGGAGCGTCCATAGCCCGAGTGAGTTTCGATGCTTCCGGTACGCGGCACCGGCAGGGCGAATTCGCCAAGCGAGATGGAGATCGGATCAGAGTCAGGTTGTAAGGTGAAAGGCATGGTAGCGAGGTCCCGCAGCGCCCGCCGTTCAGGCGCGGCAGCTCTTTGATTTATCGACACTTTCACTGTTTGCATCACTTCTGTCAAGCCGGAATTCAGTAACCCTCCGGGCGGCACTGCCGAACGGGATCTGGCAGGGTGGGCCCCGCCCACCATTAATTTAGCCTGATCAGCGCTTCTGAGAAAGTTACAGCAATAGATTAATCCCACGCGCAAATTGTCCCCTCCCCCGGAGGGGGAGGGCTAGGGAGGGGGAACTCGGCCAGTTCTTCGCAGAAGCCGCTGTCTTCCCTGCTCACTCTCCTCCCCCCTCCGGGGGGAGGAGAGTGAGCAGGCGCCTGGGAGGATGAACTTTGTCTCCGACAAAGGGCTGCCGTGGCTGCGTGGGGTGCTAATCAGGTAATTTAGCGAGAACGAGATTGCTGGGCGAGGCCCACCCTACCTTCTGCCGCTCCTGCTTAGAACCGAGTTTCTTCCTTAGGCTCGATTGCAATACCGGCGGAAGCGGGTATCCTCTTGTCTGAATTATCAAATTCCATTAAAAGGAGATCTGACAATGAAACGAATTATTGCCGCCTTCGCCCTGACTCTTTTCTGCGCCGGCCTTGCCGCCGCCGCCGATGATGCCGTGGTGGTGCTGCCGGCCAAAAACGGCGACGTCACCTTCCCGCACAAAAAGCACAAGGACATGAAGGAGATAACCTGCACGGCCTGCCACGAGACCGATAAGGGTGGCAAAATAGCAGATCTCGGCAAAGATTGGGCACACAAGACCTGCAAGGGTTGCCACACGGACAAGAAGAAGGGCCCCACGAAATGCAACGAATGTCATAAGAAGTAGCCGGGCCCCTTGATGAGTAAAAAGCGGAGGGAGCTTGCTCCCTCCGCTTTTCGTCTTCGTTTCCCATCTCCCTTCCCTTCAGATTCGGCTCCCTGCCGTCCCTTCACCGTGATCTGCCCCTGTCCTTAAACCTGTCGCAGCCCTGCGAATGCGCTCCGGGTCCCACCCATCCGGCCCATGCGGAGACTGGAAGCGGGGTGAATGGTCGCGCGGCATCAAGCGCCGACATCGGCAGGCACAGTACCGGCAAAATTCCATTAATGTTCACACATTGACTTTTTCTTAGAATCAGGGATAATGAACACGCTCCCGGCTACCGGTTCATGTTTTCAGAGGCCCTCCGCATACTGTCTGCAGTCGCGGCTTCTCGCCCGATCCCGGGCTTGTGAAGGCGACATCACATCCTCACCGAACCTGATCTGGAGCGGCTTGGCTTGAAGGTGCAGGGGTACTTCGACCTCGCGGCATGGATTGGCAAAGCAGGATTTGAGATCCGGATATCCGGGAGGGTGCAGACCTTTAATGATCAGATCAGGACGCAGGAGGACCACTAATGAGCAGAGTTCCTTTCCATGACCTTCACCGCGAAAAAGCGATGACTCCCCATATTCGGTTGATCTCTGAGGGAGGCAACTCTCTCGCCCGGAGTCCCGGGCCGATTTGCATTGATTCGATCCAAGTAACCCAGACCTGCACCACTGAATCTCAGCATATGGTATACCGTTCCGCCACTGGCGCCTGCACCATGTTTTCCTCGCCGGACAATTCGCTGTTTTCGGTCCCTTCGGAGCATGCCCTGGAACTGGACCGGGGTTTGCTTCCTGCTGTGCTGCGCACGAGGTTTGAGCAGCAAAGAATTCCCCTTTCGGACACCGCCTGCGTCAGAGTCGAACACCCCGGCAGGATCTGGTATCTAACCGACAGGGACAGGAACTACTCGATCAGAAAGCTTGCTGCCAATCTCACCGTTTATACCGGTTGACGGGGTATCTGCAGAGAGGGTCCTCATGACCGATTTTCACCTCTTTGAAGCGGGAGGCGTAAATTACCTTTTTTTCCCGTCTTCTGCAAGGCTTTACCAGTTGAGCAAGGCGGCGCTCGGCACGCTGTGCCGGCTTTCCGGCGCCCCGCACCCGGCTGATATTTCCGCAGCCCTGCGGGCCTTGCCACATGACGCGCCTGCTGACCAGGCCGTCCTCTCCGCCGAGCCTGGCGACCTGTCTGCGGAGCTCGACGACCTTTTGCAGAAGGAGCTGACGGTAGCTCAGCCGGCATCGGCCGCGATGCAAAACGCTCCCGGACGGAATGGCTTTCACTCCTTCTCCCTTTATCTGGCTCAGAGCTGCAATATGTCGTGCTGCTACTGCTGGAACCGGGGCGGTAGCTTCGGAAAGCCCTCCGGCCTGATGGGGGAGCAGACTGCACAGCTGGTAACGGAGCTGATCCTTTCACTGGCCGAGGGCTCAAGCGCCGACAAGATCTTCATCAATTTCTATGGCGGCGAGCCGTTGCTGAATTTCCCCGTCCTGAAGCAGATCACCCTGCGGCTGCGCCAACAGGAAGCCCGCCTGGCGAAGAATTTCTGCTTCACTGTCGATACCAACGGATCGCTGCTGGAGGGAGAGACGGCCCAGTTTCTGGCGCGTCATTTCGTTCAGATCGGCGTGAGCCTGGACGGCAGGCAGGAAATCCATGATGTACAGAGACCCGGATTTAACGGGGAAGTAACCTGGGAAAGAATCGTCGCCAACGTAAGGGCCTTTCCCAATCGGAAACTGCTCTGTCTGCGCGCCACGCTGACCACTCTCTCCGACCCGTATCTGGAGACCTTCCGCCAGCTCACCACCCTTGGTGTGAGAAGGATCCAGCTTGAGTACTGTCATGAGACGGGGTACCAGGAGAATCCGGTTTACCAGGAGCTGATCGTGCCTCCGGAGCGCCAGTTCGAGGAACTTCGCGAGTTTCTCGACTACTATGTCGATACCGTCAGCCTCTACCAAAATAGCAGCGACATCCCCTTCGTCTCCAGTCTGATGGACAACATCACCAGGATCAGGCGCGGCAACCGTTACACCAGGCCGTGCGGCGCCGGTATGAACATGCTCGCCATCAGCTCGCGTGGCGAGGTATTCCCCTGCATCGCCTTCGTGGAGCGCGAGGAGTTCGCCATGGGGCGGGCCGATACCGGGAGTCCTCTTTCGCTGCACCAGACCCTGGCAGATTTCGAGGTGGACGGCCAGGTCCCCTGCCATGCCTGCTGGCTTCGCTATGACTGTGCCGGCGGTTGCTACGCTACGCACTACGACATGACCGGCCATGCCCGCCAACCCCACCCGCAATACTGCAAGAATATGAAGGCCAAGGCCGAGATCTATCTCTACGCAATGGCTCAGATGCTGAAAAAATGCCCCTGGCACCTGGAGAGAGACTCCGATTCGCCCGGCGCCCCGTACTCCGCCTGACTCCCGGCCCCGCTTCCCCCCCCGTTGAGACTCACCCCCGCTTATCTTACCCCGGAGCGCCGTCGTCGATGGCACGGCATGCCGCCCCGCAGCCGCCCCGCTTCAGGCTTGACTTCTCGGCGTTTGCGTACGATTATGGCGCTGGCGTATACAGTATCTTTGCGCATCAGCCCGCTGCTTACCAGATGATCGGTCAACCAAGGGACCAGCCATGGCGAAAAAAATATTCATCGCGGCCTCCGGGCAAAACATCGGCAAGACAACCATCAGCGTCTCGTTGCTGCATCTGGCCCAGCAAAAGTACGGACGGGTCGGTTTCATGAAGCCACTGGGTCCCAAGCCGACCACGTTTCGCGGCCAGTCCGTGGACAAGGATGCGGCGCTGATAGCACAGGTTTTCGGTCTCACCAAGGATCTGCGCTACATGTCGCCGGTCGTGGTATATCCCGAGACCTCCCGCCAGGCCATCGACGGGGAGATCTCCCTTTCCGGGCTCAGCGACCGGATCCTCAGCACCTATGCCGAGTTGGAGAAGCGCTGCGACTTCATCGTCATCGAGGGGTCCGGCCATCCCGGAGTCGGGTCGGTGCTGAAACTGTCAAACGCACGCATCGCCTGCATGCTGGACGCCCCGGTGCTGATGGTAACCGGCGGCGGGGTCGGCAACGTGATCGACACCATCGCCATGAATACCGCGCTGTTCAAGCTGGAGGGGGCCGAGGTGCGGGGAGTCCTGGTCAACAAGCTCTTTCCGGACAAGCGGGAGGTGATGCTCGACTACCTGCAGCGCGCCCTGGCGGACCAGCCGTTTTCGCTGATCGGCGGCTTCGACTACAAGCCGGTCCTCGCCAATCCGACCCTGCGCCGGGTTGCGCGCCTGCTCGGGCTTCCCCTGAACGGCAACCGCCGCGAGGTCAGCCGGATCATTCACCACGTGCAGATCGGCGCCGCCTCGACCCAGCGCGTCACGGAAATGCTGCGGAATTCCTCGCTTTTGCTGGTGACCAGCAGCCGGGACGAGCTTCTGGTCACGCTCGCCAATCTGTACCAGATGCCGGAGTACCGCTCCCTCATCTCCGGGCTCATCATCCCGGGAATCTCCCCGGTCAGCACCATCACCCAGCGCATCATCGACCGCAGCAATATCCCGTACCTGCGCACCGACAAATACTCGACCGCCGAGCTCTACCGCGTCATCACCGAGGACGTCTCCAAGATCACCGCAGAGGACTCCGAGAAGCTCGACCTGGTGCGCTCTCTGGCCGAGGAGCGTCTCGACTTCGACGCACTCGACGCCCTTTTCACCCGGGCTTAGCATGCCCTCACCCCAGCCCCTCCCGGGGGACCTCATTAGTGTCCTGATTAGCAACCAACCCCGCCTGCGGCGGCATTTTGTCCAAGAGTAACATTACCCTGCTGTCCCCATCCCCATCCTGCCCCTCCCCTTGAAGGGGAGGGGACGTGGAGGATAATGGGGGAACTTACTCGGAAGCCGCCCACGCCGCCGTGGGCGGCCCTGTATCAAAAGTTAACTACTACTTCCGCAAGCAGTCCACCACTTGCTCCTCCCCCTGGAGGGGGGAGGTCGGGAGGGGGGAAGACTGCGGGCTTCTAGGAAGAACTGGCTGGGCTTCCCCCTCCCTAACCCTCCCCCTCCGGGGGAGGGGACTCTTGGATACAAAATCAGCAGGTTAGCTCCAAGTTACTTAAGAGCAACAACTTCCGCTACCAACAACTCTCCCTCCCCTTCAAGGGGAGGGTCGGGGTGGGGATGGGGTAGAGTCTGCGTCAGTGCACACCCCCTTCGGCGCCCCGGGCCGCGCTCTTGCCGCGTGCCGCAGGAGCATCCGATGCCTGCTCCCACACTGGCCGCTTACTTCTTGTGGCACTCGGAGCACTTGGTCGGACCGGCACCCTTGTCGGCATGGCACCCCTTGCAGCTTTTGTGCGCCCACTCCTTGCCGAACCCTTCGATCTTTCCGGCTCCCTTTTCGTGACAGACCTTGCAATCCTTCAGGGTCTCCTGGTGCTTCTTGTGGTTGAAACCAACCTCGCCATTTTTGGCCGGGAAGGTGATGGTATCCGCGGCCAGGACCGCTCCCGCGCTGAACATGATGAGAGCTACTGCGGCGATGACTTTTCCCATTTTGCTGCTCCTTTTCTTTTTGGTTATTTACGGCTGAAATGTGATAGAAAATATCATTGGATGTACGCTCCCGCTATCGACATCTATAGCAATCCGACCCGATGTCGGGTGCGGAGGAGGGCGGCGGCACGCCGTAACCCGGGAAAGGCAGCACAACATGGGTGAATTGAAGGAGAGAACCAGCGATATGGGTCAGGGTCCCGAAAAGCCTGAAAAGGGGACGGCACCGAGCGTCGCCATCGACGGAGCACGGATCCGGAGCGTGCGCGAGACCAAGAAGCTGACCCAGCTCTACGTGGCCAGCGTTGTGGGGGTCACCACCGACACCATCTCGCGCTGGGAGAACAACCGCTACCCGTCCATCAAGCGGGATAACGCCGAGAAGCTTGCCAGCGCCCTCGAGGTCGACTTGAGGGATATCCTGCGACAAGAAGAGGTAAGAGAGATTCCCGACCTGGTGCCGGCCACGCCTTCGGCCCGCACCCCCCGCCTGATACTGCGGGGGGGCCTGGCCCTTCTGGCGCTCCTCTTAGTTGCCATCTTCGTTTATAAGCTGCGTAACAATGCGCCGGCGCCGACCGCCGTGAGATGGGTCCCCAAATTCGCCGCCCCAGGCGAGATTATTCCCGTGCAGGTCAAGGTGACGCGGCAACCAGGCGAAACTTCCGGCTTCATCCTCAAGGAGAAACTTCCCGGCGGTTTGCAGCTGGTGAGCTCGCTCCCGGCCAGTTCCGCCACAGAGCCATCCGGCACCGGCATCAAATGGCTTATCCCGGGTGGCAGCGCCTCGGTCACCGTCTCCTATACCGTCCGGATCCCTGCATCCCCGGCACTGGAAAAGGAGGTGAAGCTGGACGGAGAGATCGTTGTTCGCGCCGGGGGCGCCAACCGGACCGAGGCCGTAGCAGGCAACAACAGCATCCGGATCGGCGCCCATCATTGGGCCGACGCCAACGGTGACGGCCGCATCGACGATGACGAGATCATGCCGGCTTACTATATTTATGAGGAGATGAAGGGGCTCGGTCTGGACTGGAAGAGCATCGAGGCGATCTGGAGTGGCAAGGGATACCGCTGGGAATCCAAAAGCGGCTTTACCGTGCTCAAATGAGCGGGTGGAAGCTCAAATTCCCGTCGGTTGCTCTTCCGCCTACCCGATGGCTTCGCCACGGCGGGGCAGGCGATCAGGCCGCTAATCCAACCTGCAAAGGCCCTGATGCGCTGGAGCTGCGATTCTCTTATCAAGCGGCATCCCCGGATGGAGGCGGATCGGCGTCTGATCACCTGAAATCGCGATGGAACGGGTGAGTGCAGATGAACCCGTCGAGGAAGGGGATGGAGTATCTGCATCGGTAACTTTTTTCTCCTGTAACGCACCAGGAGACCTCTTTATTTATCTTTTCGGTCTGACACGCATCAAAACGTTCCTTATCCGGGCACTCTCGTTGGCAAGGTTGCAGCATGGAACCTCCCTCCGGGGGGATTACTGGCGCCTTTCCCGTGTAATTTTCACTATTTATAGGCGAGGCAATGTAACGGATGGGTGCAGACATGACCTTCGCAGTAAAGCATGGAGTACGTGCATCTCTGCTGCCTCCCTCCCTCCGCACGGCACCACGACAGTTCAGGAGTGATCATTTCGGTTCGGCATTCATAAAAAGCTACCCCCGATTCATTCCGGTCGATCTGCATGATAACTCCTCCCTTGGCGAAGGTGCCCGGCGACAATGTCTATTATACCGCCCCAATTCGACTGTCAAGATACCCGGCCGGAACAACTGCCCCGGAAGCACCAAGGATGGTTGGACCTGGCAAGGGAGGGTGCCGAATCACGCGGTGACCGAAGGCTGCTAATTAATCAGGAGCAGCCGGAAATCACCATCGTGCCACCCTCTCATTTCTCATTATTTGTCGCAGAACCGCGCTAATGTGTATTTTGGATATCGGGCACCGCTGCTCCCTTCCGGCGGGCATCGGTGCTTTTTTTGCCGGGAATCTTTGCAGCGTTCCGGAACTTAGGTACTGCCGGAGCGGTCGTGAAATATGGTAAACTCTCATGTAGCGGGAGCATCATCCGGTTGTATTTCACCAACTTGGCGCCAAGGCAGCTGTGCCACCTCGGCATTTCGAGACTATGCTGCAATAGTTGACCGATCAGGAACCCGGTAAGAGCGGCCGGCAGCGTCACCCTACAGGAGGAGCAAAATGAAAGCCCTGGTTTTGAGTGCCAACAACTTCGAAGATAGCGAACTTCTGGTTCCCTTATACCGGCTGCGCGAGGCAGGCTTTACCGTGGACGTCGCCTCGGACCGGCGGGATCCCATCCGCGGCAAGCACGGCTATGAAGTCCCCGTGAACAAGCTGTTCTCGGAGGTCGCAGCTGCCGATTACAAGGTCCTGATCCTCCCCGGCGGCAGGGCACCGGCTGCCATACGCGACATTCCTGTGGTGCAGGAGATAGCCCGCTCCTTCATGACGGAGGGGAAGCCGGTCGCGGCAATCTGCCACGGCCCGCAGATTCTGATTTCTGCAGGAGTGATCAGGGGGCGCAAGGCGACCTGCTACAAAGAGGTGATGATTGAACTGAGGGAGGCTGGAGCACGGTATGAGGACAGCGAGGTAGTGGTGGACGGCAACCTGGTCACCTCGCGCGAGCCGGGGGACCTTCCGGCATTCTGCCGCGAGCTGATAAGGATTGTGGGGCAGTGAGAAAAACGGACCGGTAACAGATACGGAAATGGTGGCAATTAAGGCGGCCAAGATGGCCGCCTTATTAAAAGCAGGGCGCCCCGAGAGGCGCCCTGTTATTTGACTACTTCAGATTCTTCTTGATCCGCTCAACCGCCTCGATGACGTTGTCGCGGTTGCCGAAGGCGGAGAGACGGAAGTACCCTTCACCGCTCGGCCCGAAGCCGCTGCCGGGAGTCCCCACCACGTTGCACTCGTTCAGGAGCTTGTCGAAGAAATCCCATGAGGTCAGGCCGTCCGGAGTCTTGAGCCAGATGTAGGGTGCGTTCACGCCGCCGTAGACGGTGAGCCCTGCTTCCGCCAGCCCTTCGCGGATGATCCGCGCGTTCTCCATGTAGTAGTCGATGTTGGCCTTGGTCTCTTGCCACCCCTGGTCCGTGTAGACCGCTGCGGCCGCTTTTTGCACCGGGTAGGAGGCGCCGTTGAACTTGGTGGTCTGACGACGCAGCCAGAGCTTGTTGAAGCTGTAGTTCTCGCCGGTTGAGGTGGTCCCCTCCAGTTCCTCGGGAACCACCACCAGGCCGCAGCGTACGCCCGTGAAGCCCGCGGTCTTGGAGAAGGAGCGGAACTCGATGGCGCACTTCTTGGCCCCTTCGATCTCGTAGATGGAATGCGGGATCGAGGGGTCGGTGATGAACGCCTCGTAGGCCGCGTCGAAGAGTATCACGGAATTGTTGGCAAGCGCGTAATCCACCCACCCCTTCAGCTGCTCCTTGGTAGCGACGGCACCGGTCGGGTTGTTCGGGAAGCAGAGGTAGATCATGTCCACCTTCTCCTCAGGATAGGCCGGGAAGAAGCCGTTTCCCTCGGTGCAGGGCATGTAAACCAAGCCATTGTAGTAGCCCGTCTGGTCCGCCTCGCCGGTGCGCCCGATCATCACGTTGGTGTCGTTGTAGACCGGGTAGACCGGGTCGCCGATGGCGACGGTGTTGTCCAGGGCGAAGATGTCGAGGATGTTGGCGCAGTCGCACTTGGAGCCGTCGGAGATGAACATCTCGGTGCTCTTCAGCTCCACGCCGAGCGGGTTGTAGGAGTTCTCGATGATCGCGTTGATCAGGAAGTCGTACCCCTGCTCCGGGCCGTAACCCATGAAGGAGCCTTCGCTGCCCAGATCATCCACCGCATCGTGGAACGCCTTCAGTATGGTGGGGGTAAGCGGCTGGGTCACGTCGCCGATGCCGAGCCGGATCACCTTGGCCTCCGGGTTGGCAGCGGCAAAGGCACGCACCCGGCGCCCGATTTCCGGGAAAAGGTAGCCCGCTTTCAGCTTGAGGTAGTTGTCGTTTATCTGTGCCACGTGTTCCTCCAAAAAGTTAACTATAAGGCGGGATAACCGCCCAATTCAATCATCTAAGTCCCAGCACGTCCTGCATGTCCCAGATGCCGGGTTTGGCGGTCACCACCCACTTGGCGGCGCGCACGCTCCCCCTGGAGAACATGTCCCGGGTGTGGGCGCGGTGGGTGAGCTCGATCCGCTCGCCCATCCCGATGAAGTAGACGGTGTGCTCGCCCACGATGTCGCCACCGCGTATGGTCTGCATGCCGATTTCATCCCGGGTCCGCTCGCCGCAGATCCCTTCGCGATGGAAGTTGGCGACCTTGCCGTAGTCGCGCCCCAGGGCATCCGCCACCACCTCGCCCATCCTGACCGCGGTCCCGGAAGGGGAGTCCTTCTTGAGGCGATGGTGGGCCTCCACGATCTCGACGTCGAAATCCTCGCCGAGGATCTTGGCCACGTCGGCCAGCACCTTGAAGCAGACGTTGACGCCGACCGACATGTTGGGAGCGATGACGACCGGTATCTCGCGCGCCAGCTCGGCCGCCAGCGCCCGCTCCTCGGCGGTGAAGCCGGTGGAGCCGATGACGATGGACTTGCCGAAGAGCGCACAGACCTCGAGGTTCTTCAGGGAGACCTTGGGCGCGGTGAAGTCGATCAACACGTCGCAACCCTGCACCACGGCGTTCAGGTCGTCACTGATGGCGACGCCGATGGCACCCAGCCCCGCATTGTATCCGGCGTCCTGGCCGACCATGGGATGACCCGGACGCTCCAGAGCACCGGTAAGCTCGACACCCGTCGCTTCCTTGATGGCGGCGATGATCCGCCCTCCCATCCTTCCTGCAGCCCCGCAAACAGCTAGTTTTACCATGATCCGCTCCGATATCCTTAGATAAGCCCGTATTCCTTCATGATGGCGGCAAGCTTGGCCCGGTTCGCCTCGGCAAGCGGCGCCAGCGGCAGACGCACCTCGTCGCGGCACCTCCCCTGGAGCGCTACGCCGGTCTTCACCGGCACCGGGTTGGTCTCGATGAACATGGCGTTGGAGATCTTCAAGAGGTACAGGTGCAGCCTCTTGGCCTCCTCCATGTTGCCGGCATTGAAGGCGTCTACCAGCGCGGCAACCTCCTTCGGCATGATGTTGGCCGTAACGGAGATCACACCTTTGGCGCCGCAGGCCATCATCGGCAGCGTGATGAAGTCGTCGCCCGACAGGACCGTGATGTTCTCGCCGCAGAGGGCGAGCACCTCGGAGGCCTGCTGCAGCGAACCGGTCGCCTCCTTGATGGCGACGATGTTCGGGTGCACGGCGAGCCTTGCCACGGTTTCCGGCAGCAGGTTCACGCTGGTGCGTCCCGGCACGTTGTAGAGCACCTGGGGGAGCGCTACCGCGTCGGCAACCGCCTTGTAGTGCAGGTAGAGCCCTTCCTGGGAAGGCTTGTTGTAGTAAGGAGTGACCAGGAGGGCGCCGTCGGCGCCGAGTTCCTTCGCGTGCTTGGTGATCTCGATCGCCTCCCGGGTGGAATTGGAGCCCGTTCCCGCGATGACCGGGACCCTCTTGTTCACCTGGCTGATGACGATCTCGATGACCCTGTCGTGCTCGTGGTAGTCGAGCGTCGAGGATTCGCCGGTCGTGCCGCACGGCACGATGCCGTCGGTGCCGTTCTCGATCTGGTATTCCACCAGCTCCCGGAGCTTTTCTTCATCGACCGCGCCGTTGATGAACGGGGTGACGGTGGCTACGATACTTCCCTGGAACATGGGCTACCTCCTTGTACTGCGCTGGTTATAAGTCCGTTTGCAAAGGCGTGGTCAGGAGAAGCACTCCTCTCCTCTCCTCTCCCCTCCCTGCGTAGATAAGTTGTGCGCTAGTTGCTGCGATTCTACATTGAACACTTCCGATCTGATTACATTCAAGGTCAAAATACTTCAGATCCGCAAGCTATTTCAGGCTTTTCAGCTTTTTAGACTCTATCCCCCTTTTTTCAAGCTCTCCCCCCTTTGAAAAAGGGGGGTCGGGGGGGATTTGCCTTGACAGCTGTGAATTCAAATCCCCCTAAATCCCCCTTTTTCAAAGGGGGACTTTTAACCAAAGTGGGTTTGAGAGCCGAGCCATTAAAATTTCCCCGCTTACAGAAACGACGGGATCCGCTCGCCCCTGATCAGGTCCTCGAGCTTCTCGCGATCGCGGATGATCTCGAACTTGTCGCCCTTCACCATGACCTCGGCGACCCGCGGCCGGCTGTTGTAGTTGCTGCTCATGGTGAAGCCGTAGGCGCCGGCGGACATGAAGGCAATCAGGTCCCCCTGGCGGAAGTTCGGGAATTCGCGATCCTTTACCAGGAAGTCTCCCGACTCGCAGATCGGGCCGACGATATCCCCTTCTATCACGCCTTCCTGGTCCTTCTTCACCGGCTGAACCCCGTGGAAGGAGCCGTAAAGCGCCGGACGGGCCAGGTCGTTCATCCCCGCGTCGACGATGACGAAGTTCTTCTCTTCGCCCTTCTTGGTGAAGAGGCATTTGCCGACCAGGATGCCGGCGTTGCCGACCAGGTTCCTGCCGGGCTCGAAAAGCAGGTGCAGCCCCAGGTCCTTGGTTTCCTCGAGAACGGAAGAGCCGTAGTCGGCCGGAAGCGGCGGCGCCTCGTCATTATACTGGATGCCAAGCCCGCCGCCCAGGTCCAGGTACTTCATGTCGATTCCCATATCCCTTACGCCGTCCAGAAGGCGCTTCAGTTTCTTGATGGCATCTACGAACGGTGAGACCTTGGTGAGCTGGCTCCCGATGTGGCAGTCGATGCCGAGGATGTCGAGGTTGGCCATACCCTTGGCACGTCCATACTGCTCAAGGGCGCGCTCGATGTTGATGCCGAACTTCGCCTTCTTCAGGCCGGTGGTGATGTACGGGTGGGTTTCGGGATCCACGTCGGGATTGACACGGATGGCGATGCCGGCCTTCTTGCCGATGCGCCCCGCCACCTCGTTGATCCGGTCCAGTTCCTGCTCCGACTCCACGTTGAAAAGGAGGATGCCGCTCTCAAGCGCGTAGACTATCTCGTCGTCCCTCTTGCCGACGCCGGAATAGACGACTTTCTTGGGATCGACCCCGGCAGCCAGTGCACGGTACAGTTCGCCCCCGGAGACGATATCGACGCCGCCGCCCAGGTTGATGAAGGTCTTCAGCACGGCGAGGTTGGAGTTGGCCTTGACCGAATAGCAGATGGTATGCGGTGCCGAGGCGAAGGCATTGTCCATGGCCTTGAAGTGTCTCTCAAGCGTCGCCTGTGAATAAATATAGACTGGACTACCGACGGCAGCAACGATGTCCTTTACGGCAACCTCTTCAGCGAACAGCTCGTCACCCTTGTACTGGAAATGATGCATGATCTTTCTTCCTCCTTCGATCTATGTGAAAATTTGCAGCGTAAACAATAAAAGTTTTTATTTCTAACATATAAAGGAGTCAAAAGTCAAAATTATTGCTGGACCGGACGGGACTCGCTGCCTGCGTTCTGCCTCTCCACGGCAGAGCGTTCTAACCCGCTCACCTGTCAGGCACCGCCCTCACCCCTGCCCCTCCCGGGGGGCGAGGGGCCGGTCGATCCGATTTCTCGGTTCAGACTCCAATCCCCCCCGAACTGCACAAAAATTAGGCTCTCAAATTTCCCGTACAGGGCCTGTTCTCGGCACTCCGCAGGCCTCGACCCTCCACGGGCGCCGCGATCGGAATTTGGGGCAAATTTGCTCATTAGATAACGCATTAAGTGGCACTAATCATTTTCTCACTATCACCACCAGGCTTCTGGCGTCACCCGTCCCGGGAAGCCGGAACTCTGCGACGAAATCAACCTTGGCTCCCATCTCGGCCAGCGCACCCTCGGCAGCGGCGACCTCCTCGGCAGCATTTCTCCCCTTCATGGCGACGATGCGTCCGTCGCTCTTGAGAACCGGCAACGCCATGGCGACAAATGAGGGGAGGTCGGAAAAAGCCCGCGACACTACCCAGTCGAAGGAGTCGGCGTAATCCGCGGCGAGCGTTTCGGCGCGGACATGCATGGCGTTGAAATGCTCCAGTTTCAAAAGCCTCACCGCCTGCTTCTGGAAACTGATCTTTTTCACCACCGCATCGACCGAGACGATGTCTAGATCCGGCAGCACGATCTTCACCGGGATGCAGGGAAAGCCGCCTCCGGAACCGATATCGAGCAGCCTCCCCGGGCCCTTTACCACCTTCAACAGGCTCAGCGAGTCGACCAGATGTTTGACGGCAATGCCTTCGTCGTCCGTGATGGCGGTCAGGTTGATCTTTCTGTTCCACTTCTTGAGCTCCTCGGCGAAGCTGTTCAGGCTGGCGAGCTGCGCGCTGCTGAGCTCAACCCCGAGTTCCCCGGCACCGGCCAGCAAAAGGTCTTTGGCGCCTTGATTCATTTGCCGCACCTCGCCTTCAGCGCAATCGAGAGGATGGTGATCCCGGCAGGGGTGACGCCTGGTATGCGCGACGCCTGCCCGAGCGTGTCGGGGCGGAAGCGCGCGAGCTTTTCCCTTACCTCGGCCGAGAGCCCGGAGATGGCGGCATAGTCCATATCGAGAGGAATCCTGGCGGATTCCAGCTTCACCGCGCGCTCGACCTGCTCCAGCTGCCGGCCGATGTACCCCTTGTACTTGATCTGGATCTCCAACTGCTCCCTGATGGTTTCCGACAGATCCATGATCTCCGGATGAATCCTCGCCAGATCCTGGCAGGTGAAATCCGGCCGACGCAGCAGCTGTTCGTAGCTGATGGCATTTTGCATCCCGACCAGGTCCCACTCCTGCAGCAGTTCCTCCCCTGCCGCGGACGGCGTGAGCCTCTCCCTGCCGAGCCGCTCCAGCTGCGAATCGATCAGTTCCTTCTTGACGACGAAATCCGCGTAGAGCCCTTCGGGCACCAGACCCACGGCGTGCCCCTGCTCCCTTAACCGCAGATCGGCGTTGTCCTCACGAAGCAACAGGCGGTATTCGGCGCGCGAGGTGAACATCCGGTACGGCTCCCTGGTTCCCAGGGTCACCAGGTCGTCGATCATCACGCCGATGTACGCCTCGCTCCGCCCCAGCACGAGCGGCTCTTTCCCCTGCACCCGGAGCGCCGCGTTGATCCCCGCCATGAGTCCCTGGGCCGCCGCCTCCTCGTATCCGGAGGTGCCGTTTATCTGCCCCGCATGGTAGAGATTGCCGACCAGTTTGGTCTCCAGCGAGGCATGCAGCTGGATCGGGTTGACATAATCGTACTCGATGGCATATGCGGGACGCATGATCTCGACACGCTCCAGCCCCTCGATGCTCCGGTAGAAGGCCCACTGGATATCTATCGGCAGCGAGGTGGAGAGCCCGCTCGGATAAACTTCCACCGTATCGCGCCCCTCAGGCTCTATGAAGGTCTGGTGCCGGTCCTTTTCCGGGAAGCGGACCACCTTGTCCTCGATGGACGGGCAGTACCTGGGGCCTATCCCCTCGATGATGCCTGCGTAGAGCGGCGAGCGGTCCAGGCCGCGTCTGATGATGTCGTGCCCCTTGTGGTTGGTGTAGGCGATATGACAGGGGACCTGCGGCTGCTCTATCCTCTGGTTGGAAAAGGAAAAGGGTGTCGGCCGCTCGTCGCCGTACTGCGGCTCCAGGCGACTGAAATCGATGGTCCTGCCGTCCAGGCGTGCCGGGGTCCCGGTCTTCAGCCTGCCGACATCGAAACCGTAATCCATGAGCCGCTCCGAGAGGCCGATGGAGGGGAGGTCCCCTGCCCTGCCGCCCGGATAATTCACCAGCCCGATGTGGATCAGGCCGCGCATGAAGGTGCCGGTGGTGAGTATGACCGTCTTGCCGAGGAACCTCACTCCGCCCCTGGTATCCACTCCTGCGGCGACGCCCTCTTCGAGATGCAGGGCGGTTACCTCCACCTGCTTCAGATCGAGGTTGTCCTGCAGTTCCATGACATGCTTCATCCGGAGGCGGTAGAGCTGCTTATCCGCCTGTGCGCGTGATGCGCGCACCGCGGGTCCCTTCTTGGTATTCAGGACCCGGAACTGGATGCCGGTGGCGTCGATGTTGCGCCCCATCTCCCCGCCCAGCGCATCGATCTCCTTTACCAGGTGCCCCTTGGCCAGTCCGCCGATCGCCGGGTTGCAGGACATCAGCGCGATTGCGTCCAGATTGATGGTCAGAAGCAGCGTTGCAGAGCCGATCCGAGCGGCGGCCAGTGCCGCCTCGCAACCGGCATGCCCGGCGCCTACTACGATTACGTCGTATTTTTTGTCGTATACTATCAAAAGATGCTCCGTTTAATGCTGCGGAAGCTGCTGTTTATATGGCGGTTATCGGTTTTGTTTCACGTGGAACATTGTATGGACATTGTATGGACATTGTATGGACGTTATGGACATTGTATGGACGTTATGGACGTTATGGACCTGATGGACCTGATGGACGCCGCGCATTATGCTGTATAAGTGCCTGTCATCATAGGCTTCCGGGCAATTGTTCCACGTGAAACATTGCCGGCTTCACTTGCCGATGCAGAAACTGGAGAAGATCCGGTCCAGCACGTCGTCGGCGGTTGTCTCGCCGGTCACTTCACCCACGGCGTCCAGGGCCTCACGGAGATCTACCGGCAGAAGTTCCATGTTGACGCCTGCCTGCATGTTGGAGACGAAATTCCGCAGCGACACGCGCGCCTTCAGCAAGGCGTCACGGTGCCTGGCACGAGAAACTGCGACGAACTCCCTGCCATCGATGGCATGCCCATGCATGAACGCGGCGGTGATGGCATCCCGCAATTCGGATATCCCCGCTCCGGTCAGGGTCGATATTGCTACTGACGGCGCAGGAGGATCGGCAGGGAGCACGGCACGGGCGGGAAGATCGGACTTGTTCCGGACCACTATCAGGCTCTTGGATCCGATAGCCCTCATGATCGCCTCGTCTTCCCCTGTAAATGGACCGGAACCATCGACGACAAACAGCACCAGGTCTGCCTTCGGTATCCTGTCGAGCGATAGCCTTACCCCTTCCTGCTCCACCTGATCCTCGGACTCCCTGATGCCGGCGGTATCCAGCAGCTTGACCGGCAACCCGTTTATGTTGACCACTTCCTCTATGACGTCACGGGTGGTGCCGGGGACCGCGGTGACGATGGCCCTCTTCTCCTTCAGAAGGGTGTTCAACAGACTGGATTTCCCGACGTTCGGCTTGCCGGCGATGACGACTGAGACGCCGTCGCGAAGCACCCTCCCCTCGTCGAAGCCGTCGATCAAGGCGGTCAGCTCGGCCAGGGCCGGCGTGACGCGCCCCAGCACGTCGCTCTCTACCGCCACGTCTATGTCTTCCTCCGGAAAATCGATCAGCGCCTCGACATAGGCGAGCGCATAAAGAATCCCGTCCTTGACGATGTCGATCCGCTTGGAAAGCAGCCCTTCCCTCTGGTGCTGAGCCAGCGCGAGAGCTGCGTCGGTCCGGCTGGCAATCACATCCATGACGGCTTCTGCCTGCACCAGGTCGATGCGGCCGTTCAGGAAGGCACGCTTGGTGAACTCCCCCGGCTCGGCCAGCCGCGCCCCCTCGGTCAGGACCAGCGAGAGTATCCGCGAAACGACCAGGGTCCCGCCGTGGCACTGAATTTCCACCACATCCTCGCGGGTATAGGAATTGGGACCTTTCATGAAGACCAGCATCGCCTCATCGATGAGATCGCCGGTCGCTGGATGCAGCACTGCGCCATAAGAAAAACGGTGGCTTTTTAGGCCACCGTTCGTTTTAGCTCTGAATATGCTTCGGGCAATCGGGAGGGATGCAGCTCCGCTGATCCGGACGATCCCTATCCCACCCTCCCCTACCGGGGTGCTGATTGCGGCAATTGTGTCATGTAGGTACATGTGCTTTTCCCGCTGACGGTCAGTCGTGAACCGTCTTGTTGATGTACATCTGCTGCGCGATGGTCAGCACGTTGTTGACCAGCCAGTAGATAACGAGTCCCGAAGGGAAGCTCAGGAACATGAAGGTGAACACGACCGGGAGCGCCAGCATCATCTTGGCCTGGACCGGATCCATGTTGGTCGGCGTCATCTTCTGCTGAATGAACATGGTCACGCCCATGACGATGGGGGTGACGTAGTACGGGTCCTTGGCGGAGAGATCGGTGATCCAGAGGTAGAACGGCGCGTGCCTCAACTCGATGGAGTACATGAGAGCGCGGTACAGACCGAAGAACACGGGGATCTGCACGATCATCGGCAGGCAGCCGCCCATCGGGTTCACTTTATGGGTCTTGTACAGCTCCATGACCGCCTTGTTCATGCCGTCGCGGTCGTTCTTGAACTTCTCCTTCAGCTCGGTCATCTTGGGCTGCAGCTTCTGCATGTCCTTCATAGACTTGTAGCTCTTGTGAGTCAGCGGGAAGAAGAGGAGCTTCAGGATGAAGGTGATGATGATGATCGCCAGGCCGTAGTTGCCGGTGTACTTGTAGAGATACTTGAGCGAGTAGATGAGCGGCTTGGCGATCGGGCCGAACCAGCCGTAGTCGATGACCTCCTCCAGCCTGTTCCCCTGCATCTTCAGGATGTCAAGATCCTTGGGACCGTAGTAGATGGAGTAATCAACGGAAGCCACCTGTCCGGGAGGGACGGAGAGCGCCGGGGAGGAGATATCCCTTACCAGCACGTCGGCGGCCGGACGTGTCATCTGGACGTTGGCAATGCTCCCCTTCTCGGCCATCACCACATTCACGAAGTACTTGTCGGCAAACGCGGACCAGATCACGCTCTTGTTATACTGGGCCGGGGTCTTCTGGATGTTGTCGAGCTTGTCGATGTTGACTTTGTCGTCGGAGAGGACCGAAGGACCGTAGACCTCGTATCTCCCCTCCCCTTTGTGCTCCGAGATGCGCTCTTTCTGCAGCAGGTGCAGCACACCGTCCACCTTGGCTGCACCGGAATTCTGCACCTGCTCGGTGAGTCCGATCCGGTAGGCATCGCCGGAAAAGCTGTAGATCTTCTTGAACAGTACTCCCTGGGGAGTTACCGCGCTGAATTCCAGGGTACCCTTGTTGCCGTCGGAGAGTTTCAGGCTGTCCGCGGAAGCGTTGAAAACGGTGCCCGGGGCGATACCGAACTCCCTGGAGTCGCTGAGAAGCGCGAAGCGTTCGGGAGCCATCTCGTTGATCAGCACTATATCCTTGCCTTGGGGGCCGAGGGTCTCCTTGTACTTCTTCAGTACCAGTTTCTTGAGAGCCGCACCCTGGGAGGAAAACACGGCGCTGTAGAGATCGGTGTCAACCGTGATATCCCTGGCGGTCGCCGCCGTCTGAGGCTGCACTGCCTCAGGCTGAGCTGCTGGAGCCGGTGCTATCGCCACGGCAGCCTCCCCCGGCGCTGCGGATACCGAGGTGACGGCCGCCTGCTTCGGTGCGGCGCCTTTGGGCAGCGGCTTCTGGGTCGGGAAGATGAACGAGTAGGCGTACAAAACCCCAATGGAGAGCAGTACCGCTATGATAAGTCGTTTTTCCATTAAAAATCTCCTGGAGAGGCTATTTGACCGGATCGTAACCGCCCGGGTGAAACGGGTGACACCTGAGAATGCGGGCAGCCGTCAGCCAGATCCCCTTGATGGGGCCGTACTTTTCCAATGCTTGTAAGGAATAATGAGAACAGGTGGGATAAAAACGGCAGGAGGAGGCCTTGAACGGAGAGATGAACCTCTGGTAGAGAACGATCAGGCCTATGAATGTTCTATTAAGCATATCTTTTACGCAGCCGCCCGAGGGCGGCTGCGAGCTCGGTTGAGACTTGATGAAAGTCAAGCACATCCGCCCCTTTCTTGGCAATGATATTGATATCTGCCTGCATGAAAAGAGACTTGTTCTGCCTGTAAAACTCCCGCAGTCTTCTCTTGATGCTGTTCCTTACTACGGCGTTACCCACCTTCTTGCTCACGGTAAAGCCGACCCTGGTACCGGCCGGCTCCCTATCCTTCCAGAGCAGCAGAAAATGCGGGGTGTGCATCTTCGAGGCGCCCGCGTTGAACTGCAGGAACTCGGGACGTCTGCGCAGGCGTTCACCCTTGGGAAATACTGAGCCGTTCAAGCAGGGAATTATTTGGTTGCGATGGTTGCTGCCAGACGCTTGCGCCCTTTCGCCCTTCTTCTCTTGATCACGAGCCTGCCGTTTTTGGTGGCCATGCGTACGAGGAAACCGTGGGTTCTCTTCCTGGAGATATTGCTGGGCTGGAATGTTCTTTTCATCTCTATCAACTCCTTAAACGTGGTTATGGCATAACTTTTAAAGGCAAGTGTCGAACTTAAACATAAAGACCACTCCTTGTCAAGGTGTTTTTCCCGGAACAAGTTTTGCCTTGCAAAAACAGGGTAGCTCTGCTAGTCTTCTGCTGCAATAAAATTAGGATAGGCTTATCCTGTTTAAAACTGCATAAATGATTGAAATCACCATACTTATTTATTATCAACAGTTGTTGATAAAGCTGTGTAAAAACAGTTAAGAAAAAGGCCTCTCTCCATGGAAAAAGTTTGGCAAGAAGCCCAGACAAACCTTAAAAAAGCACTAACGGAACAGACGTACAATACCTGGATACATCCCATGAAGTTTCTGGGAGCCACAAACGATACTATCGTGCTCGAAGTTCCCAGTTCCTTCTTTCAGAAATGGGTCATCGACAAGTATCTCTCCATGATCAAAGAAGCGATCTCGGCGGTAACCTCCAAGGAGTACCAGATCGAGTTCCATATCGGCGAAGAAAAGCCGGAGCCTAAACAAGAGCCCAAGGCGGAAAAGGAACACAAAGGCGCCAAGGATAAAGAAAAGGATAAGGAGAGGGACCGGGACAAAGATAAGGATAAGGACAAAAAATCCGATTTCGTACCTAATCTGAACCCTAAGTACACCTTCGAATCGTTCGTCTGCGGCGCGAGCAACCAGTTTGCCTATGCTGCCTCCCAGGCGGTTGCCAACAAGCCGGCCACCAATTACAACCCGCTCTTCATCTACGGCGGCGTCGGCCTCGGCAAGACCCACCTGGTGAACGCCATCGGGAACCAGATCCTCGCCAGGAACAGCAGGGCGAAGATCTGCTACTACTCCTCCGAGAAGTTCATGAACGAGATGATCAACTCGCTCCGTTACAAGAAGATGGAGGAGTTCCGCAACAAGTTCAGGAAGATGGACCTGCTGCTCATCGACGACATCCAGTTCATGGCCGGCAAGGAGGCGACCCAGGAGGAGTTCTTCCACACCTTCAACGCGCTCTACGAGTCGCACAAGCAGATCGTGGTCACCTCTGACAAATTCCCCAAGGATATCCCCGGACTGGAGGAGCGCCTCAGATCCCGGTTCGAATGGGGGCTGATCGCGGACATCCAGCCGCCGGACATAGAAACCAAGATAGCGATCCTCAAGAAGAAGTCCGACCTGCACCAGGTCAACCTGCCCGACGACGTAGCGCTCTTTCTTGCCACCGGCGCCAACAGCAACATCCGCGAACTGGAAGGGATGCTGATCAGGCTGGAGGCGTTCGCAAGCCTCACCGGCAACGAGATCACGCTCAGCATGGCGCGCGAGGTGATGAAGGACATCATCGTCGAGAAGACCCGGGACATCACCGTCGAGATGATCCAAAAGCACGTGGCGGATCACTTCCGCATCAAGGTCTCGGAACTGAAATCGGACAAGAGGATCAAGACGCTCGTGGTGCCCCGCCAGATCGCGATCTACATCTGCCGCGAGCTCACCAAGGCATCCTACCCGGAGATCGGCGACAAGTTCGGCGGCAAGGACCACTCCACGATCATCCACTCGGTGAAGAAGATCGAGAAGCAGATGGCGGCCGACGCGGACTTCAAGGGGACTGTGGAAGATATCAAGAAAAGGCTGTTCATATAACGGGGAAGGGTGTGCATAACTTCCCTGTCGCGGGGAGAAACGAAACAGGCTGTGCATAAAAGTCGCAAACCGGGGCGGTTGTCAAAGGAGTTACCCGGCTGAAAAAAGATGCGATTTCAAAGGGTAACGGCTCTTGTCCACTTTTCAACAGGCCACTACTTACTACTACTGAAAAGACTAAAAACATAATATAAGAAGCAACGGCGGCGAAGGGGAGAAAACATGGAATTCAGAATCAGCAAAGAAATTTTTATGAAAGCCCTCCAGAGAATCCAGGGGATCGTAGAAAAGAGAAATACCATGCCCATTCTCTCCAACGCCCTGCTGGAGGTACAGAACGACCTCCTCTACATCACGGCGACCGACCTGGAAGTAGGCATGAAGAGCTCCTACCCCACCAAGGTGATCAGAGAAGGAAAGATCACGGTCTCCGCCAAGAAACTCTACGAGATCGTCAAGGAAATGCCCGACGAGGAGATCCACTTCTCCACCAAGGAGAACGACTGGGTCGAAATCGTCTGCGGCAAGGCACGCTTCAACATCGTAGGTCTCTCCTCCGAGGAGTTCCCCTACTTCCCCAAGGTAAAGGAAGAGAGCTTCATCGTCTTCAAGAACGAGATCCTGAGCGAGATGATCGAGAAGACCTCCTACGCCATCTGCTACGACGAGACCAAGTACAACCTGAACGGCGTCTTCATCAAGGCGTTCCAGGAAGGGGGCAACAGCGTCCTCAAAATGGTGGCAACCGACGGCCACCGCCTCTCGGTATCCCAGAAAACCATCACGGGGAACATCAGCGAGGAGCTCAGCAAGGGGGTCATCTTCCCCAAGAAGGGTATCTTCGAACTGAAAAAGATGGTAGAGGAGGAGTCCGGCGAGATCATGCTCGGATTCATGGACAACAGCGCGGTCATCAAAAAAGGGAACACGGTCGTTGTCATGAGGCTCATCGACGGCGAGTTCCCGGACTACACCAAGGTGATTCCGGTCAACAACGACCGCAACGTGCAGATCAACAGGGACAAGTTCCTCCACTCCCTGAAAAGGATGGCGATCCTCTCCAGCGAGAAGTTCAAAGGTGTCAAGATCGAGGTAAATCCCGAGCTGATCATCATCTCCTCCAGCAACCCTGAGCTCGGCGAGGCACGCGAAGAGATAGAGGTCCAGTATGAAGGAAACGGCATCTCGGCCCGCTTCAACGCAAAGTATCTGATCGACGTGCTTTCGGTGATGGAAGACAGGGAAGTGGAGTTGAAGCTTAAAGACGAACTCTCGCCGGTCATCATGAAAGCTGTGGCAGAAGAGGATTTCATGGCGGTCATCATGCCGATGCGTCTGTAAAAGTGAAAGCATGACGGATGAATGCAAGACGTGCTATGATAAATGGCTGGCATCGGGGCTAATGAGTACACGTAGCAACTGGCGTTAATGGCACGCTATGCCCATCCGCAGCAAACTCTCCCTTGCTAAAAGTCTCCGACGCCTTTCAGGCGATGGAGGAGCAGGGGAAATCTGGTGGATTTGCAGTTAGAGTAGCTAACTATGCTTCGTGGCACCCAGAGGCAAATCCCCCCTACCCCCCTTTGCCAAAGGGGGGAGTTTTGAGCAGACCAATCGCAAAGGAAAGGCTTTTGTAGTGTCCCTACAGACCTGATGAAACTTATAAAGCTGAAACTTGGTTCCTTCCGTAACCTGAAAAATCTGGAACTTGTCCCGGGCGGAAAGTTCAACGTATTTTACGGCAACAACGGCCAGGGCAAGACCAACCTGCTGGAATCGATCTATCTCCTTGCGACGATGAAATCCTTCAAGCAGGCCAAGAACGCCGAGCTGATCGCCTTCGGAGCCGAGTTCGCCCTGGTAAAAGGGGTGGTGGAACGGGACCGGGTCCAGAGGGAGATTTCTCTTCTTCTGGAAAAGCAGGGTAAAAAGGCGAAGATAGACGCAAAGCTGGCAACGAGGGTGGCCGATTTTTTCGGCAACCTGAACGTCGTGCTGTTCACCCCGGAAGAGATATCCATGGTGCGCGGCGGACCGGAGCTGAGGCGCAGATACCTGGACCGGGCGGTTTTCACCTGCGACTTGAGCTATCTGGCAGCCTTCCACGACTATGCCAAGATCCTGAAAAACAGAAACGCCCTCTTGAAGAACAACGAGACCTTCGGGATCGAGGTCTGGACCGAGCAGCTGGTGCAGGCCGCCATGCTGGTGATAGAGAGGCGCCAGGCCTATCTGGGCGAGATGGAAAAGCTTCTGCAGCTCTTTTATTCCGAGATATCGGGCAACGACGAACGGGTGCAGATAGAGTACCGGCTGCACGGCGTGGACCAGAAGGGGTATGCCGAGGATCCGCAGGGCGCTCTTTTCGCGGCGCTCAAGTCGCATGCGGCCGAAGAGAGGCGGCGCGGCTCGACGGCGATCGGTCCCCACCGGGACGATCTCTATCTGGGATTGAACGGCCGCTCCACCCGGCATTTTGCCTCGCAGGGGCAGCAAAGGTGCTTCGTGCTGGCGCTCAAGATGGCGGAGATAGAATTCATTGCCAAGTGCTTCGAAGCGCCGCCGGTACTGCTTCTGGACGACATGACCAGCGAACTGGACAGGGAACGCAACTTCAACCTGATGGAATTTCTGAAGAAAAGGGAGATGCAGGTGTTCATCACCACGACCTCCCTGGAAAACGTACCCCTCGAAGGCATGGAAAACAACAGAACCTTTCGAATCAGCGAAGGAAAGATTCTTAACTAGAGGTAGAGATGAATTTAGAAGAAAACAGCGATTACGGTGCCAACAGTATCCAGATCCTGGAAGGTCTTTCAGCGGTAAGAAAACGCCCGGCCATGTATATCGGCTCCACCTCGGCGCAGGGGCTGCACCACCTGGTGTACGAGCTGGTGGACAACGCCATCGATGAGGCGCTGGCCGGGTATTGCGACGCGATCCAGGTCATCATCCACCTGGATGGTTCGGTTGCGGTCGAGGACAACGGCCGCGGCATACCGACGGACATGCACCCGACCGAAGGGGTGTCGGCTGCCCAGGTCGTTCTTACCGTGCTGCACGCCGGCGGCAAGTTCGACAACACCTCCTACAAGGTCTCCGGCGGCCTGCACGGCGTCGGCAGTTCCGTGGTGAACGCCCTCTCCAGCAGACTAGACCTGGAAATTCGCAGAAACGGCAAGATCTACACCCAGAGCTACGAAAAAGGGGTCCCTCTGGCCCCGCTGGCGATAACCGGCGAGACCAAGAAGCGCGGCACTAAGATCACCTTCTTCCCTGACGGGGAGATTTTCGAGACCACCGAGTTCTCCTTCGACATCCTCTCCAAGAGGCTTCGCGAGCTCGCCTTCCTGAACGCCGGAGTGAGGATAAAGATCCACGACGAGCGCAGCGAAAAGGACCATGACTTCTTCTACGAAGGGGGCATCAAGAGTTTCGTCGAGTACCTGAACAAGAACAAGAACACGGTGAACCCGGACCCCATCTACGTACACGGCGAGAGGAGCGGCGTCGATATCGAGGTCGCCATGCAGTACAACGACTCCTACGACGAGAAGGTGTTCTCCTTCGCCAACAACATAAACACCCACGAGGGCGGAACCCACCTGATAGGGTTCAAGGCCGCGCTCACCCGGACCATGAACACCTACGCCAACGCCAACAACCTCCTGAAAAACGTGAAGGTTGCCATCTCCGGCGAGGACCTGCGCGAGGGGCTCACCGCGGTGATATCGGTGAAAATTTCGCAGCCGCAGTTCGAGGGGCAGACCAAGACCAAGCTGGGGAACTCGGAAGTGAAGGGGTACGTGGAAACCCTGATGAACGAGAAGCTGGCGGTCTATCTGGAAGAGAACCCCCAGATGGCCAAGAAGATCCTGGAAAAATCGATCGACGCCGCCAGGGCCAGGGAGGCTGCCAGAAAGGCCAGGGAGCTGACCCGCCGCAAAGGGGCGCTGGAGATCGGCACCCTTCCCGGCAAGCTCGCCGACTGCCAGGAGAAGGATCCGGCGCTTTGCGAACTGTTCCTGGTCGAGGGCGACTCCGCAGGGGGCTCGGCAAAGCAGGGGCGCGACCGCAAGTACCAGGCGATCCTCCCCCTGAAGGGAAAGATCCTCAACGTGGAGAAGGCGCGCTTCGACAAGATGCTCGCCTCGCAGGAGATCAGGACCCTGATCTCGGCACTCGGCACCAGCATCGGCAAGGAAGATTTCGACATGGCGAAGCTGCGCTACCACCGCATCATCATCATGACCGATGCGGACGTCGACGGCTCGCACATCCTCACGCTGCTCCTTACCTTCTTCTTCCGGCAGATGCTGGAGCTCATCGAGCGCGGCTACCTGTACATCGCCCAGCCGCCGCTTTACAAGATCAAGCGCGGCAGGAAGGAGCAGTACCTGAAAAACGAGGCGGCGCTGCAGAACTACCTGCTCGAGGAGGGGACCGAGGACATGACGCTGCGCCTGGGCGCCGACCAGAGGATGTACCGCGGCAAGCAGATCATCCCGATCCTGTCCCAGCTGATCGACTACAACTCCCTGTTCGACAAGGTCGTCAAGAAGGGGATCAACGAGATACTGCTGCGCATGTTCCTCAAGTGCGGCATAAAGAACGGCTTCGAGGAGATAGCGGACCTGGTGCCCCAACTCCCCAGACTCAAGGAGGCTTTCCCGGACATCGACTACCACGTGCAGCCCGACGGCAGCAGCGTCCTCTTCAGCTTCGGCAACATCCGGGTCAGGGCGGACCAGCAGGTGATAGGGATCATCAATTCCTACGAGTACGGCATGCTGGTCGACCACCACAAGAGGGTGGTCTCCGTGATCGGCTCCGGCCCCGCAGCGGTCCTGGCCGAGGAAAAGGTGCTCCTGGAGACGGAAAGGCAGGAAGAACTGCTCTCCTTCTTCCTGGAGACCGCCAAGAAGGGTCTCTACATCCAGCGCTACAAAGGGTTGGGCGAGATGAACCCGGAACAGCTCTGGGAGACCACCATGCACCAGGAAAACCGGGTGCTGCTGCAGGTCAAGATCGAGGACGCGGTGGCCGCCGAGGAGATCTTCACCGTGCTGATGGGTGACCAGGTCGAGCCGAGGCGCGATTTCATCGAGCAGAACGCGCTGAACGTTTCCAATCTGGACATCTAGTATCGCCCGCTTTAGAAGTACTCCCCCCTTTGAAAAAGGGGGGTTGGGGGGGATTTGCCTTTAGGAGCTACTTATTTGCAGCCTGCAACCGACTGCAAATCCCCCTGAGTCCCCCTTTTTCAAAGGGGGACTTGTCTGAGCGGATGCATCGTATATTTACTGCAATTTTTATGTGGCGTTGCAGAGGGATCCGACCGGCCAAGGCTGAGGAGTTCTTCCTTAACCTTGAGCCGGCCCAGCTTTTTACCCAGTCTTTCCCGCCCTTTGCCAAGAAGAGGTTTTATAAATGCTTGAACAACTGAACAAGGTATCGGTAAACATCGAAGATGAGATGAAGCGCTCCTACATGGACTACGCCATGTCGGTCATCGTCGGCCGCGCGCTCCCGGACGTGCGCGACGGGCTGAAGCCGGTGCACCGGCGCTGCCTGTTCGCCATGTACGACATGAGCAACGACTGGAACAAGCCGTACAAGAAATCGGCCCGCGTGGTCGGCGACGTCATCGGCAAGTACCACCCGCACGGCGACACCGCGGTCTACGACACGCTGGTCAGGATGGCCCAGGACTTCTCCCTGCGCTACCCGCTGGTGGACGGCCAGGGGAACTTCGGCTCCATCGACGGCGACCGCCCGGCCGCCATGCGTTACACCGAGATCAGGATGGAGCAGCTGGCCCACGAGCTGCTGGCGGATCTGGAAAAGGAGACCGTCGAGTACGGCCCCAACTACGACGACTCGCTGAAGGAGCCGCTGGTGCTCCCCTCCAAGTTCCCCAACCTGCTGGTGAACGGCTCCTCCGGCATCGCGGTCGGCATGGCGACCAACATACCGCCGCACAACCTCTCCGAGGTGATCGACGGCATCGTCGCGGTGATCGGCAACCCGCAGCTAAGCTTCGAGGAGCTGGTGGAGCACATCCCGGGCCCCGACTTCCCGACCGCCGGCTTCATCTACGGCCGCGAAGGGATCATGTCCGCCTACCGGACCGGTCGAGGCATCATCCAGATGCGGGCGCGGGTGGTGATCGAGACCCAGAAGAAGACCGAGCGCCAGTCGATCGTGGTGGTGGAAATTCCCTACCAGGTGAACAAGGCGAGGCTGGTCGAGAAGATCGCGGAGCTGGTCAAGGAGAAGAAGCTCGAGGGAATCTCGGACCTGAGGGACGAGAGCGACCGCGAAGGGATGCGCGTGGTCATCGAGCTCAAGAAGGACGAGAACCCGACCATCATCCTGAACCACCTCTACAAGCAGACCCAGATGCAGTCCTCCTTCGGCATCATCATGCTCGCCATCGTGAACAGCCGGCCGCGCATCCTGAGCCTCAGGGAGACCATCGACTTCTTCATCGAGCACCGAAAGGAGATCGTCACCCGGCGCACCATCTTCGATCTGAAAAAGGCCGAGGCGCGCGCCCATATCCTGGAAGGTCTGAAGATCGCACTGGACAACCTGGACGAGGTGATCGCCCTCATCAAGGCGAGCGCATCGCCTGCCGAGGCGAAGACCGGGCTCATGGAGCGCTTCGCGCTTTCCGACCTGCAGGCGCAGGCCATCCTGGACATGAGGCTGCACCGCCTGACCGGCCTGGAGCGCGACAAGATCATCGACGAGCTGAACGAGATCCGCAAGTACATCGCCCGCCTCAAGGAGATCCTGGCCTCGGAGTCGGAAATCCTGAAGATCATCGTGGGGGAGCTGATCGAGCTCAAGGACAAGTTCGGCGACAGGAGAAGAAGCGAAATCGTGCTGCAGACCTCCGACATATCGCTTGAGGACACCATCGTCGAGGAAGACATGGTGGTCACCATCTCGCACACCGGCTACATCAAGCGCAACGCCGTCACCCTGTACCGCTCGCAGCGCCGCGGCGGCAAGGGAAAGACCGGCATGAAGACCAAGGAAGAGGATTTCGTGGAGCAGCTTTTCATCGCCTCCTCCAAGGACTACCTGATGTTCTTCACCGACGCCGGCAAGGTCTACTGGCTCAAGGTGTACGAGATTCCGGAGGCGGGGCGCGCCACGCGCGGCAAGGCGATCGTGAACCTCTTGAACCTGGCCGCCAACGAGAAGATCACCACGATCATGCCGGTCAAGGAGTTCGTGGATGACAAGTTCATCATGATGGCGACCCGCAACGGCGTGGTCAAGAAGACGAACCTCATGGAGTACTCGCACCCGAGGGTGGGGGGGATCATCGCCGTCAACCTGGACGAGGGGGACAAGCTGATCACGGTGGCGCTCACCGACGGCCGCCAGGACGTGCTGCTCGCCTCCAAGAACGGCAAATGCATCCGCTTCAAGGAAGAGGATGTCCGCACCGTGGGGCGCGTTTCGCGCGGGGTGCGCGGCATGACCCTCGAGGACGACGACGTGGTGATAGGGATGGCGATCCTGAACGAGCACTTCACCGACTCCACCCTGTTCACCGTGACCGAGAACGGCTACGGCAAGCGGACCGAGATCAGCGAGTACCGCTGCCAGTCGCGCGGCGGCAAAGGTGTCATCACCATCAAGACCACCGAGCGCAACGGCTGCGTGGTCGACATCAAGCAGGTCTCCGACGAGAACGACCTGATGCTGATCACCGACCAGGGGAAGATCCTGCGCGTGTCGGTGGCCGGTTTCTCCATCATCGGCCGCAACACCCAGGGGGTGAGGCTCATGGTGAAGGAGGAGAACGAGAGGGTGGTCGCCGTGGCGCGTCTGGCCGAGAAGGAAGAGCCGGAGGAATCCGAGGAATCCGAAGAGCTGCTGGAAGAAGGGGCGACGCCGGAGGAGCCGGGGGAGGAGTAGGACAGTATCCCTACTCCTGCACAATCTCCCCCATCCCCCTCCTGACCTCCCCCTTGAAGGGGGAGGGACCTGAACAGCGGAAGCTCAGCGCCAATCAGGTAACTTAACGGCAGGCGAAAGACAGGATGAACAACACCTGGTAATACCGATGCGTCGGGAAAAAGGGCGGCAATGCGGCACGTTACCAACATAGATAACTCCCTCCTGGAGCGCCGCGGCATCCTGGATCTCATCGCCAGACTCAGGTGCGACGGGATCTCGCTGTCCGAGATGGAGCAGATCGGAGCCAAGTTCCGGCAGGCGGGGAGGCGCGCGCTGCATCCGCTGCTGCGGAAGCTCCGGCACGAGAGCTCGGGGGAGCTGATCACCAGGTATGCCTATCTGCTCGATTTCTTCGATACCGAATGCTGGCTGGAGGAGCTGATCCAGATAGCGCTCAAGCGCCGCGACCTGGGCGATGATGCCAAGGCGGCGCTTCTGGTCGCCCTGGAAGGTTACGGCGTGGACGTGCATGCCGCGCCGTTCCAAGGCGAATTCGACGGGGTGGGCAACAAGCTCTGTCACGCGGTGCAAAGCGGCATACGCCTCGAAGAGGAGGGGACCGTCAGCTTCCTGGACGAATTTCTCTCCTATCCCTGCGAAGTGCAGCATGTGGTTATTCGCGAGCTTCCCAAGTCGGGGGAGATCCAGGCGGCCCGGATGCTGGAGGCGATGCTGTGGCATGAGGACCAGGGGATCGTGCAGGCGGCCCTGGCAGCGCTTGGAACCATCAGGCATCCCATGGCGGCAGGCATTCTGGCGCGCTTTGTCAAGGACGGCGCTGCAGAGCTCTCCATCCAGGCGGAAAAGAGCCTGCGGCGCCTCTCATTTGTCGGGATCGAGGCGCCGGCCTGCGGCCAGAGCCTTCCCTTCCACGCGGCCTACGCCACCGCCCCCGACGGGGACGGCTACCGCTCGCTGTTCATATCCAGGTGGCTGGAGGGGGACAAAGTCGCGGCGCTTTACATGCAGGTGCACGAAAGGCGCGGAGTTCTGGCGGCCTGGGGGGCGGGAGCGCTGACCCGGGAGGAGTTCCAGGGGGAATTGGAGGGGTTCAGCATGCAGGACGACCTGCACGAGGTCCCTTCCGACTACCTGCTGGCCCTGGTGCGTGATGCCCTCTACTGGAGCCGCGATCTCTGCTATCTCCCGGCCGACTTCTACATGAGGCGCGGCATGTTCTCGGGCGAGGACATGACCCCCGCGGCGCACCGCCCCGCCTTTGGCGAGTATGCTAAGGAGCGCGGCCTCACCTACCTGGAGGGGGAGGAGATCTCCCGCGAGCTTTTCGCCGATCCCTTCTTCGCCGGGTGGTTCATGGCGTCGCAGCAGGTCTACGATTTCGCCGAGCAGTACCGGAGCGCCGAATTGACCGAACAGGAACTGGTGCTGGAGCGCTTCTGCGCGGAGCTCCTGGCGCCTGAGCTGGAGCTGATCCGGGACAGGCTTCTTGCCAGCGCGGAGATGATGCGCCGCTGCGGCAGGGAGCGCGGCTTCATCGGGCGGGTGGTGGCGCTGGCCGGGAGCCTGGTCGGCAACCCGCTGCCGCACCATCTGCATCCGTTTCTGCGCGGCTTTGCCCTGGAGAGCATGGAGATCGCCAGGGAGGCGCTGGCGCAGGGTGGCGATGACCGGCTGCAGGCGGTCGAGAAGCTGTAGAGGAATCCCCCTCTCCCTAACCCTCTCCCACCAGGGGAGAGGGGACTCAAAAACCCCCTTGCAGGGGAGTTCGTAGTTCGTAGGTCGGGTTAGCGGCCTGATCGCGTAACCCGACGTTGCAATGTCGGGTTACGATCAAGCTTCACCCCGACCTTAAAATCCCCGCAAGGGGTGAGAGTTACGGTTAACAAGCTACTACTAGAATACGCGAAAAAAGCGAGCGCGATCATGCATGAAACTATAGCTGTAATAGGTGCCGGTAGCTGGGGAACCACGCTGGCAGATCTGCTGGCCAAGAAGGGACACGCGGTAACGCTTTGGGCCTACGAGCCGGAACTCGTGCTGGAGATGCGGGAAAAAAGGGAGAACTCCCTGTTCCTGCCGGGCATCCGGCTGAGCGACGACCTCGCCTTCACCAACGACCTCCAGGAGGCCTACGCCGGCTGCACCATGGTGCTTTGCGTGGTCCCCTCGCAGCTCGTGCGCCGGGTCATGACCAACTCGCTCCCCTTCCTCCCGGACGCAGCGGTCATCGTGAGCGCTTCGAAGGGTATCGAGGTCGACACCCTTGCCACCGTCTCCGAGATCTACCGGGAGATCCTCCCTGTGCAACTCTATGGCCGATTTGCCGCCCTCTCCGGTCCCAGCTTCGCGCGTGAGGTGGCCCAGGAGATGCCGACGGCGGTCACCGCGGCCTCGGAGTCGGAGGAGATCGCCCGCCGGGTGCAGGAGGCGTTCACCACCAGCTTCTTCCGGGTCTACCGAAACGACGACGTGGTCGGCGTCGAGCTGGGCGGGGCGATCAAGAACGTGATAGCCATCGCCGCCGGAATCTCCGACGGGCTCGGCTTCGGCTGCAACACGCGGGCAGCTCTCATCACGCGCGGTCTCGCCGAGATGACCCGGCTCGGGCTCGCCATGGGGGCGCAGGCCGCAACCTTCGCGGGACTGGCCGGCATGGGGGACCTCGTGCTCACCTGTACCGGGGACCTCTCCCGAAACCGCAGCGTCGGCCTGCAGATAGGGCAGGGGAGGCAGCTTGCCGAGATCCTGGGCGAGATGCGCATGGTCGCCGAAGGGGTCAAGACCACCGAGTCCGCCTACAACCTGGCGCAAAAGCTCGGCGTGGAGATGCCGATCATCGAGAAGATGTACCAGATGCTCTACCAGGACAAGCCGGCCCGCGAGGCGGTACTGGAACTGATGACCCGAAATCTGAAGGCCGAAGGGGTTTAAAATCAGATTAAGATTGAGATTAAGATTGAGATCAAAGTGAAAAGAGGATGCCAAGTCAGCTCAGGTGAACATACCTCCCCTGGAATCAGCATTGTTGAGGTTCAGGATGAGGCAGTCGGTGAACCTTCCTCTCCCTCTTAATCTCAATCTTAATCTTAATCTGCTTTTAAAGGATAGGTGATGCAACCACGTTTTGGCATAAGAACAAAACTGCTCCTGTCCATCCTCGCCATACTGCTTGTCTCCTATTCCACCCTCCTCTACTCCACCATGAAGACCCTGAGCGCCTCGCTCCGCACCGAGATCGACAAGAACCTGGAGGCAAACCTCAAGTTCGCACGCAGCCAGTACCTGGAACGGGCCCAGATCGTCAAGTTCTCTCTGCTGCAGCCGACCATGTCCGACGTCGTGCAGCAGCAGATCCGCACGGGAAACCGCGCCTGGCTCTCCGACAGGCTGGAGCGCTGGCATGCCGTGCTCCCGTTCCTGCAACTGATGGTCATGGTCGATGCGGACAAGAGGGTGCTGGCCCGGCTGGACGGCAGTGCGAACGGCGAACGCTTCGACCTGCCGGGGGTGCTGGACCAGGCGCTGGCCGGCAAGAGGGTGATCATCTCAACGGAGATCGTCCCGGCGGCGCTCTTGTGCCGGGCGGGAGTCCGGGACTACTGCCGGCTTCAGAAGGAAAACGGCGAGGCGCTCGTGGTGACGGTGGCTGTTCCCGTGCTCGATGCCGACGGCAAGGTGCTGGGATGCATCGTCACCGGAGAGATCCTGAACCAGCGCCAGAACCTGCCGAGCGAGTTGAAGGAACTGTTCGGAAGCGACGTGGAGGTGACCATCACCCAGCGGGGCTTTAGGATCGCCAGCACCCTGGCTGAGCACTTTCCCGGATCGACCAGCCTCTCCCCGCGGGTGATCGACGTGCTGGAGAGGGGGGAGGTGTTCAGGGGGGAGGCGGAGCTGGGCCCCAGGCTGTACGAGACCGCCATAGACCCGCTGCTGAACAGCAGGGGGGATTTCGTAGGGTCGCTCTCGGTCGCCGTCTCCACCGAGAGCTTCAAGAAGATCAGGCGGGAAAACCTGGACAACATCCTCGCCTCGGCGTTTCTCGGCATCCTCTGCTCCTTCGCGCTCGCCTTCGTGGCGTCGCGCCAGCTGACCGGCCCGCTGCGCCAGCTCGCCGCCGGCGCCCGCAGGATCGAGGAGGGGGACCTGGACCAGCGGGTGGAGGACAGCCACGACGACGAGGTCGGCATGCTCGCCTCCTCGTTCAACACCATGGCCTGCGCGCTCAAGGAACGGGACCAGATCATCACCCGCAAGACGGTCGACCTGCAGGAGTTGAACGAGCAACTGGAGAAGATGGTGGTGCAGCGCACCTGCGCGCTCACCATGGAGATGGGGAGGCTGGAGGCGGTGCTGACCAGCATGGCGGAGGGTGTGGTGGTCACCGACCTGAACAACCGGGTGGTCCTCTTCAATCCGGCCGCCCAGCAGATGTTCGAGCTGGTCCCGCACCGGGTGATAGGACAGCCGATCGAGCAGGTCTGCGCCAGCGAGGGATTCTCCCCGCTGCTTGAGCGCATCAGGGAACTCGGGGAGTCGAACCGCCCCATCGGGAGCAGGGAAGAGCTCTCGGTCAAGGGGAAGCGGTTGAACGTCTACCTCTCCTCGCTCTCCGACGAGCAGGGGCACTTCGCCGGCATGGTCCTCTCCATCAGGGACGTCACCGTGGAGGAGCAGGTGGACCGGATGAAGACCGAGTTCATCTCCACCGTCTCCCACGAGCTGAAGACGCCGCTCACCTCGATGAAGGGCTCCCTGCAGCTGCTCCTTACCCGGGGCAAGTGGCTCACCGAGATCGAGCGGCAGCTCCTGGCGGTCTGCCTGAGGAACACCCAGCGGCTGATCCGGCTGATCAGCGAGATACTGGACATATCCGGGATCGAGTCGGGGGGGATGATCTTCAACTTCAAGCCGGTCTCGGTCGGCGAGGTGACCGTGTACGCGGTCGAGGAGATCAAGTCCTATGCCATGGGGCGGGACATCACCGTGGTGAACAGCGTGGGGCAGCACCTGCCGCTGGTCTACGGGGACAGCGACCGGCTGATCCAGGTGGTCACCAACCTCCTCTCCAACGCGGTGAAGTTCTCGCCGGAGGGGAAGGTGGTCATGGTGACCGCGGAGCAGGAGGGGAACTACGTGACCGTCTCGGTGGCGGACCGCGGCCAGGTGATCAAGTGGTCGGACCGGGACAAGCTTTTCAAGAAGTTCCAGCAGATAGAGAGTTCGGAGCGTGGCAAGGTGGCCGGTACCGGTTTGGGACTGGCGATCTGCAAGGAGATCGTCGAGCGCCATCACGGGCGGATCTTTTACACGGCAGCCAAAGAGTGGGGCAATACCTTCAGTTTTACCGTACCGGTCATAGGGGAGAGAGATGGAAAAGGACAGGATTCTCATCGTTGACGATGAGCCCGATATCGCGCTTATCCTGAAGCTGCAGCTGGAGGATGCCGGCTACCAGACGGTGCGGGCGCGTGACGGGGTGGAGGCGCTCGAGGCGATCGACCGGGAAGATTTCTCCCTGATCATGCTCGACATAAAGATGCCGCGCATGGACGGGCTGGAGGTGTTGAGCAGGATCAGGGTCGAAGAGACGCCGGTGGTGATGATGACCGCGCACGGCAGCGAGAATATCGCCGTTGACACCCTGCACAAGGGGGCTCGCGACTACATCTCCAAGCCGTTCGAGACCGAGGAGATGCTGCAGAAGGTGAAGCGGGCCATCGGCATGCACAAGACCGAGAAGGAGAGGGACCGGCTCGCGCGCCAGCTGGACGAGGAGAGGCGCAAGATGGAGGCGGTGCTCCAGGGGATGGCGGACCTGCTGCTGGCAGTCGACATGCAGGGGCGCATCATCACGGCGAGCCGGCAGGCCTCCAGGGTGCTTTGCGCCGGAGAGTGCGATCTGACCGGGAAGAGCCTCGAGGAGGCGTTGCGAGCCGAGGTCGCCGGTGGCGAGCTCCCGAGCCGGGTGGTGCTCCGGACCGGCGAGCCGTGCCTGGACGTCGCCTACACCATGCTGGCCGGAACCCGGGACATCCCGGTCCTCTCCAGCGCGGCGCCGCTCAGGAATGCCGAGGGGGAGCTGGTAGGGAGCGTCGAGATCATCCGGGACATCTCGAAGCTCAAGGAGCTGGAGCAGGAAAAAGAGGACTTCGTCAGCATGCTCTCCCACGACCTGAAGTCGCCGATCACCGCGGTGGTCGGCTCCATCGACCTGGTGCGCGAGGCGAAACTGGGTCCGGTGAACGAGGAGCAGTGCGAATATCTGGATGCGGCCATCGAGAGTTGCGAGGAGATGGTGGAGATGATCGACACCCTGCTCGGCATCCACAAGTTCGAGGCGGGGAAGATGCGGCTCTACTTCAAGGAGGAGAGCCCGGCGACGCTGATCACCCGGGGCGTCGGCAAGTTCCAGACCCTGGCCAACCGGGGGGGCATCAGGCTCTACAGCACCATCGGGGAAGCGGTGCCGGGGATTTCGGTGGACCGCAGCGCGTTCAACCGGATCCTGGGCAATCTCCTCTCCAACGCCGTGAAGTTCACCCCCGAGGGGGGGGAGATAGAGGTTTCTCTCGACCTGGTCGAGGATGTGGCGTCCGTGGTCGGGCGCATCCCCGAGCAAAGCTACTCCCAGCGCGATCTGCCGCGGCAAGGGCGCTTCGTCAGCATCAAGGTCCGGGACACCGGGGTCGGCATCCCGCAGGAGTCGCTGGGTGCCATCTTCGACCGCTTCGTGCAGGCGAGGAACAGGCGGCTCGGCAAGACCCGCGGCACCGGGCTTGGTCTCGCCTTCTGCAGGAAGGGGGTCGATGCGCACAGCGGCTACATCTGGGCCGAGAGCGAGCCGGGCGCCGGGAGTCTTTTCACCATGCTCCTGCCGGCGCTGCCGGACGACGAAGAAGCGTAAGAGCGGATCGGTTGCGCCGAAGCACCTCGCCCAAAAATCTTCCTGACTAGCGATGATCTTCCGCTGTTCAGGTTCCTCCCCCTTCAAGGGGGAGGTCAGGAGGGGGATGGGGGTGTTTTTGTGCGCCGGTACTACTACCCCATCCCCACCCCCCCCCCCCTTGAAGGGGAGGGGGTTTTTCCAGCGGAAGATTCTCGCCAATCAGGAAAATCTTAGCCCCACTATGCCGGGAACCCCTCACCCTCCGGGAGAGGGGGAGCTTGTATCTGTGGGCGAGGGGCCCGCGACAGCCGCTTTTCGCCACTCTGGGAATTATCCGCTGATGGTGCAATAATGGGTAACCGGCAGTTTCTTTCTCATGGGCTTTAGGTTTTCGAGAAATGTTGTAAAGTAGATCAAGTAGATTGGAGGGACTTCAGATTGCTTAGCATCTCATTAGAATTGCTTCCGTCAGAGCCGACATTCTGGTGACGATTTCTGTTTCAAACTCCAGCAGGGAAGGGGGCGAAGTGGCGTTGCTTGAAACCGATGATGGCTACCGCGAATTATTCGAGGGGAATCCTCAGCCGATGTGGGTCTGTCACCGGGAGACGCAGAGGTTCCTCGCGGTAAACGAGGCGGCGCTGCGGCTCTACGGCTACCGGCGCAACCAGTTTCTGGAACTCTCCCTCTCCCACCTGGTGCAAGGCGAGATCGGGATCGACCTGGAAGCCCCGGGGGATCAGGTGTCGAGCGGCCGCCAGCTGCGAAAGGACCGGAGCGGTTTCGAGGCGGAGCTGATCTGGCACCCCTGCGGGTTCCAGGGGGAGCGGGCGCAGCTCGTACTGGTGCATGGGAGAGGCGGCCAGAAGCGTGACCAGGAGCGCGAGGCGGCGCTCGAGAGGCAGGTTGGCGAGCGTGCCGCCCAGCTTGAGGCGGCCCAGCGCGAACTGGAGACCTTCAGCTACTCGGTATCGCATGACCTGCAGGCACCGCTTCGGCACATCGACGGTTTCAGCCGCGCGCTCCTCGACGACTACAATGCGGTTCTGGACCACCAGGCGCAGGAATACCTGTCAAGGATCTGTCAGGCGGCGGCCAAGATGTCCGAGCTGATCGACGCCTTGCAGCAACTGTCACGGGTGGCCAGAAGCGAGCTGAGACGGCAGCAGGTGAACCTCAGCGTCACGGCCCGGGTGATCGCCCTGGAACTCAAGCACGGCGCACCGCAGCGGCAGGTGGAGTTCAGCCTCGAGGAGGGGGTAAGCGCCGACGCGGATCCACGGCTGGCCCGGCAACTGATGGAGATCCTGATCGGCAACGCCTGGAAGTTCAGCTCGGAGAGCGACCCGGTGCGCATCGAGTTCGGTGCGCGTCAGATCAACGGCGAAAAGGCGTATTTCGTCAGGGACAACGGGGTCGGCTTCGAAATGGCCTATGCCGACAAGCTCTTCACGATCTTCCACCGGCTGCACCGCGCCGACGAGTTCGAGGGAAGCGGGGTGGGGCTCGCCATCGCGCAGCGCATCGTGGCACGCCACGGCGGGAGGATCTGGGCGGAAAGCGCCCCGGGCCGCGGCGCCACTTTCTATTTCACCCTTTAAAGGAACGATATTGAAGAAACCGCTCAAAGTGTTGCTGGTCGAGGATTCGGAGGAGGACAGCCTGTTGCTGCTGCATGAGCTTTCCCGCAGCAACTATCAGCCGGTGCACCAAAGGGTGGAGACCGCGCAGGAGATGCGGCGCGCGCTTATCGACGCTGAATGGGACGTGGTCCTGTCGGACTACCGGATGCCCACCTTCGACGCGCCCGGTGCCCTGCAGGTGCTGCATGAGAGCGGACTGGACCTCCCCTTCATCATCATCTCGGGCAAGATCGGCGAGAACCTGGCAGTGGCGGCCATGAAATCGGGGGCCAGCGACTACCTGATGAAGGGAAACCTGGCGCGCCTGGGGCCCGTGCTGGAGAGGGAGCTGCGCGAGGCGGAGGAGCGCCGGACGCACCGGCGTACCCAGGAGGCGGTGGTACGGGGCAAGGTCGAGTGGGAGGCGGTTTTCGATGCCGTCTCCGATCTCATCATCATCACCGATGCCGAAGGGGTGGTGTCGCGCTGCAACGGGAGGGCGAGCGCCTATTTCGGCGGCTACGACGCGGTGATCGGCAAGAGGATCGACCAGATCTTCTTCGGCGACGTGCAGCCGGAGGGGAAGGTGTTCCGGTTCGTGCACAGCATGCAAAGCGAGATCGACGAGGACATCTGCTTCCCCAACCTCAAGGGGTGGTACAACGTGGCGAGCTACCCGATGCGCTTCGAGGGGAGCGACCGTTCCGGGTTCGTCTTCATCATCAAGGACATCACCAAGCGGCGGGAGGTGGAGGAGGAGAAGCGGACCAGCGACCGTGAACTGCTCACCCTGTACGCGGTGGCGTTCAGGCTCCAGTACACCCAGGGGGTCGAGAAGGTGATGGGGGACCTGCTTTTCCAACTGCACAACATGCTGCAGATGGAATTCTCCTGCATCCACCTGATAGAGGGGGGGAAGCTCAAGCTGCAGGCCGCGCTCGGTCTGTCACCCGCCTTCGAAAAGGCGATGGGCTCTCTAGCCAAGGGAACCCAGTGGTATTCCCTGGCACTTTCCAGCCGCCCTTTTCGGGGCGAGGAACCCGACGGCAGGTTTCCGGTCCAGGCGAAGGCTGCAGCCGTCGAGATGGGGCTGCGCTCCTGGTGCTCCGTGCCGCTCAAGATAGGGCAGGAAGTGATGGGAGTGATGACCGTCGGGACCCGTGCCGAGCGCAGTTACAGCGATAGGGACGTCTTCCTGCTCTCCTCGATCGCGGGGCAGCTCGCGGTGCTGATCGAGAACTACAATCTCTACGACAAGATGAAGGAGAAGGCGGAAGAACTCTACCGGAGCAAGGAGGAGTTGAGGGAAAACCTGCAGCAGGTGAAGCGGGCAAACATCGAGCTGGGGCGGCTGAACACGGCGAAGAACAACTTCATCGGCATCGCCTCCCACGAACTCAAGACTCCGATCACCTCCATCCTGGGGGGCGTCGAGTTCCTGCTGAAATACTCCGGCATCCAGATGACCCCGGAGCAGCACTCCATCTTCGTCTCGGTTTACGAGGGGACGGTCCAACTGAGGAAGCTGGTGGAGGACCTCCTCTCCATATCGCGCATCGAGGCGCAGGGGCCGCTCCCCCAGAAGAAGCCGGCCAACCTGATGCAGCTTTGCAGGGAGACGCACGACCTGTTCGCGCTGCCGCTTTCGGAGCGGCAGATCCGGGTGCGCATCGGCGGAGACGAGACCCCCGTGCCGGTGGACGAGGGATTTGCCATGCTGGCGGTGAAAAACCTGTTGGAGAACGCGATCAAGTTCACCCCTGACGGAGGCGAGGTGTTGCTGACCGGCCGGGTGCTGAAACGGTCGGAGTTAAAGGCGATGGCGCCGACGCTGCGTCCCTTCTACCAGGATTTTCCCAACGGGCTGGCTGCTGCCCAGCGCTATTACCTGTTGCAGGTGATAGACTCCGGCATAGGGATTCCGGCCGACGAGCGGGTCAGGATCTTCGACAAGTTCTACGGGGTGGGGGACATCGCCCACCACTCCTCCGGCAACGCAGCCTTCATGTCCAAGGGTTCCGGGCTCGGGCTCTCCATCGTCCGGGGCATCATGGATGTCCATGGAGGGGCCGTCTGGGTCGAAGGGGACGGCAAGGGGAGCGTCTTTTCGCTGCTGTTTCCGATCAGCGCAGGGTAAGGTTACCCTCCCCCAGCCCCTCCCATAAAGGGAGGGGGGCTTATCATTTCCTCTACCCTTCCCATAAAGGATGGGGCTTATAATCCCCTCTCCCCTTCCCATAAAGGAGGGGCTTATAATCCCCTCTCCCCTTCCCATAAAGGAGGGGCTTATAATCCCCTCTCCCCTTCCCATAAAGGAGGGGCTTATAATCCCCTCTCCCCTGGTGGGAGAGGGCTAGGGAGAGGGGGGAAATGCGCCGGGGTTTAGGGGGATTTCAACTATGTCGCAACCTCGTACCATTGGGCCAATGGGTCAAATCCCCCCAACCCCCCTTTTTCAAAGGGGGGAGGTTTTGTGGCTGCAGCTTGCCTCTAGCAGGAAGAGTTTGAGTTTGACCCGGGATGAAAGATGCCGCACGCGATCACGCTGCATGAAATAACCAAGGCGTACGGGGGGCTAAAGGCGGTGGACCGCTTCTCGCTCGGGGTGGAGCGCGGCACCGTCTTCGGCCTGCTCGGCCCCAACGGTGCGGGAAAGACCACCCTGATCAAGGTTCTCACGACGCTGATGCGGCCGACGGCCGGCGACGCCTTCGTCGAGGGATTCAGCGTCCTTGCCGCCGGCAAATCCGTGCGCAGGGTGATCGGCGTGGTCCCGCAGGAGAATAACCTGGACCGCTATCTCACCGCCCGGGAAAACCTGATCCTCCACGGCAGGCTGCACGGCATGAGCCCGGCCGCGTACAACCCGCGCATAGACGAGCTTCTGGAGATGACCGGGCTCGCCTCGCGCCAGAAGGAGTTCCCGGATACCTTCTCAGGCGGCATGCAGCGCAGGCTCGTGGTGGCACGCGCGCTGGTGCACGAGCCGCGGGTGCTGTTCCTGGACGAGCCGACCACCGGACTCGATCCCCAATCGAGGCGGGCGCTCTGGGAGTACATCAGGGGGCTGCGACGGCGCATGACCGTCTTTCTCACCACCCATTACATGGACGAAGCCGACGCCCTCTGCGACCGGATCATGATCATGGATCACGGCGTATCCCTTGCCGACGGAACGGCGGGAGAGCTGAAGGACGCCTTCTCCCGCGCCCATGTCTACGAGGTTGAATTCCGGGGCGACGGCGCCGGATACGAGGCGCTGCTGCTCGCTCTTCCCTTCGTCAGTTCCGTCGAGAGAAACGGAGCCAGTTTTCAGATAACGCTTGCCGGCGAGGATTCCATCAAGCCGCTCATGGACCGCCTGGTCGGCGCCGAGATCCGGAGGATCTGCCTCAAGGAGCCGACCCTGGAGGACGTATTCATCTCGCTCACCGGCGAAAAGGTGAGGGAATAGAGGCCGGGGGATAGAGGCCGTTCTAGGTTCTAGGTTCTAAGTTCTACGTTGAAAGGCTACCTTTGCTACCTAGGTTGGCTCTGCACATAGAACGTAGAACGTAGAACGAAAAAAGGAATCCATGTTCAGAGGCGCATTCTCAATCTGGGGCAGGGACCTGCTGGTGCTGAGGCGGAGCATCCTCTCCGAGCTCATATCGGTGATCGCCTATCCGCTCACCCTCTATCTTGCCTTCGGCTTCGGGCTCAAGGGGTACATCACCGACGTCAACGGTGTCCCCTACCCGCTCTTCATCGCGCCCGGCCTCATCTCCATGACCGCGGTCAACGCGGCTTTCGACGAGAGCTCCTGGAGCATGTGGTTCCACCGCAAGGTGCAGCGCACCATCGAGGAATACCGGGTCACGCCGGTGACCGTCTACGACATCGTGATCGGCAAGATCTTCTCCGGCTTCTCCCAGGGTGCCATCAAGGGATCCGTCGTCTTCCTGGTGATCATGCTCCTGACGCCGTTTCGCATCGATTACAGCCACCTGCCGGCCTACCTGCTCTGCATCACCATCTCCTCGATGACCTTCTCCTGCCTCGGCACCATCTGCGGCACCGTCATCGACAAGCCGGAAAACATCGGCCGGGTGCAGTCCGTGGTGATCGTGCCGCTCATCTTCATGGCCGGCATCTTTTTCCCGCTCTCCTCCTACCCGGCCTCGATCCTCCCCATTATCAAGCTGCTTCCGACCACGGCTGTTTTCGAGGGTGCCAGATATGCCCTGCTCTCAGGGGTCGTGCCGCCGCAGTATCTCATCAACCTGGTACTCAGTGCCTCCCTTTCTTTTGTGATCGCCGTCTATACCTTCAACCGCAAAATGGCGGAGTAAGGCGATTCTTCTTGAGTTTGGCTTCCCTTTCATAGTAAAGTTTCCTTTAAACTTTCTACCCCTGGATGCCGGTTCAGCGCCTGTCGAGGCGGATGCCGGTATTTGAAGCGTACATTTGTCGCAGAGCCGACCGTTTTGGCGTGAATTACCGTTCCCTGCCCGAGCCGATGAGCCCCCCGCCGCATGCAACGCTTTTCCAGGTCTCACCCTATTGGAGACGCCATGGCCGAAGAGTTCGTACCGAAATGGATTGCCTGGGAAACCACCCAGCGCTGCAACCTGAAATGCGTCCACTGTCGCTGCTCGTCCGAGCTGACCTCGTCCGAGGGGGATTTCACCACGGAAGAGGGTAAGAATCTGCTGAAGGAGATCTCTGAATTCTCCAAACCGGTCATGGTCCTCTCCGGCGGCGAGCCGCTGATGAGAAAAGATATCTTCGAGCTGGCGGAATACGGCACCTCGCTCGGCTTGAGGATGTGCATGGCGAGCAACGGCGCCCTGGTCACCGACGAGGTCTGCGAAAAGATGAAAGCGGCGGACATCAAGATGGTCTCGCTTTCGCTGGACGGCTCCACAGCCGAGGTGCACGACAACTTCCGCCAGTGCCCGGGCTCCTTCGAGGGGGTGCTGCGGGCGGCCGAGCTGTTCAGAAAACACGGCCAGAAGTTCCTGATCAACTCATCGTTCACCAAGAGGAACCAGACCGACATCGCCAATACCTTCAAGCTGGCGAAATCCCTGGGAGCGACCGCCTGGTACATGTTCATGATCGTTCCGACCGGTCGCGGCGAGGAGATCATGAGCGAGCTGATCTCCAAGGAAGACTACGAAGAGATACTGGACTGGCACTACCACCAGGAAAAGCAGGAGGACGACATCCTGATGCGTCCCACCTGCGCGCCGCACTATTACCGGATCGTGCCGCAGAAAAACAAGGCCGAAGGGGAGAAGTTCGAGCGCCGCTCCCTTACCTTCTCCACCGGCGGCGGCAAGGGTTGCATCGCGGCCCAGACCATCTGTCTCATCGACTGCCACGGCAACCTGAAGCCCTGCTCCTACTTCCACCGCACCGCCGGCAACGTGAAGGTCACCCCGTTCAAGGAGCTCTGGGAGAATTCCGAGATCTTCAAAGATCTGAGGGACTTCAAGAGCTACAAAGGGAAGTGCGGCCAGTGCGAGTATCTCAACGTCTGTGGCGGCTGCCGGGCCCGCGCCGATGCGGTGCATGGCGACTACATGGAAGAAGAACCGTTTTGCAATTACGTTCCGATCAAGCTGCAGCGCGAAGAGGATAAGAAATAGGGATACCAGACAAAAGTCCCCCTTTGAAAAAGGGGGATTTAGGGGGATTTGCAGTTCAGACCAAACTCGCTTCATGGCAACGTGAGGCACATCCCCCCCGACCCCCCTTTTTCAAAGGGGGGAGATATTGCGCCAGCGGCTAGGTTTTTCCGAGAAGTGATTTTCAATATTTTTACCTAGGAGGGATTACAATGAATACGAGATTTCTAGACGCCTGTTGGGGAAAGCCGGTTGACAGAGTGCCGGTGTGGCTTATGCGTCAGGCTGGGCGTTACCTCCCCGATTACATGCGCGTCCGTTCCAAATGCACCTTCCTCGAGCTCTGCAAGACCCCCGAGCTGGCGGCCGAAGTCACCATCCAGCCGGTCGACATCCTGGGCGTCGATGCAGCGATCCTCTTCTCCGACATCCTGACCCCGATCGAGCCGATGGGCATGCACCTCGACTTCGTCCCCGGTCCGGTCTTCGAAAAGCCGATCCGCACCATGGCCGACGTCGAGGCCCTCAAGATCCCGAAGATGGAGACCGACGTTCCCTACGTGCTCGACACCCTGAAGCTGCTCCGCAAGGAGCTCGCCACCAAGGTGCCGCTCATCGGTTTCGGCGGCGCACCGTTCACCCTGGCCTGCTACATGGTCGAGGGGAAGGGCTCCAAGGACTTCGCCGCGCTGAAGAAGATGATGTACGCCGAACCCGACGTCTACGCGGCGCTCATGGAAAAGATCACCACCATGGACATGGAGTACCTGAACGCGCAGATCAGGGCCGGCGCGCAGGCGATCCAGATCTTTGACACCTGGGGCGGCATGCTCTCCCCGGCGGATTACGAGCGCTACGTCCTCCCCTACACCCAGCGCCTGATCAACGGCCTCGACCGCACCAACGTGCCCGTCATCCACTTCGTCAAAGGCGCAGGGACCATGCTGGAGCTGGTGAAGCAGGCGGGCGGCGACGTGATGGGGCTCGACTGGCACGTGAACCTCGGCAAGGCGAGGGACGTCCTGGGCGACATGCCGGTACAGGGGAACCTCGACCCGACCGTCCTCTTCGCGCCCCAGGAGATCATCGAGCGCGAAGTGAAAAGGGTGCTCGCCGAGAACGCCGACCGCCCGGGCCTCATCTTCAACCTGGGCCACGGCATCCTGCCGACCGTCCCCCCCGCGAACGCCATCTACATGGTCGAGTGCGTGCACCGGCTGACCCAGAAGTAGTTGAGATAGCTGCAAGCGGCTGAGATAGATGCAAAATATTGATAGACGCAAAAAGGGCGGCCGATGAGGCCGCCCTTTTTATTGGAAAAACCCGAAAAACCGCGAAGTATTGACTGCGGTATGACTATTGGTTATACTGAAGTGTACAGGAGGTATAACCATGCAAGCGATCAAAACTGCCATATCAATCGAAAAAAATCTCTTCGATCAGGCTGAGAAAATTGCCCGCGAAATGAAAGTTACGCGCAGCAAGCTGTTCGTGATTGCCCTTCAGGACTTCATGGAGCGCCAAAAAAACAAAGAACTGCTCGCGCGGATCAATGCCGCTTATGCCGACGAACCTGATGCAACGGAACAAGCCCTTCGCAAAAAGGCACGTCGAGAGCATCGACGCATAGTGGAGGGTGAATGGTGATAAAACAAGGAGACATCTACTGGATAGAACTTGACGAGCCGGAAGGGTCCGGACCCGGTTATAAGCACCCTCATGTTATTGTACAGAATAACCTGTTCAATCGGAGTCAGATCAGAACAGTTCTTGTATGTCCCCTCACCAGTAATCTCAAGCGCGCAAGCTCACCTGGAAATGTCCTTCTCGATAAAAAAGAATCAAACCTGCCCAAGCAGAGCGTTGTAAACGTTTCACAGGTATTCACTGTGGACAAGGCGCTACTTGAAGAGTATGTCGGAACTCTACCACCTAACCGAATTACTGAAATTTTAGATGGCATCAAGCTGGTCCTGGATCCACGTGAACCTGACTGATGTTCAGTGCATCACTCCTTCCTGGTTGCGCAGAGAAGATCAGGGAGTTGCAGAAATAACGAGTAAGACCGGGTTGCCTCAGCTTTGTACCGTTACATTCTTGCCATCGGCGCCTTTCCCCCTCTCTCCCTAGCCCGATTAGCGTCAATCTTCAGTGAGCCGGGTCACCCCCCCTTTGCAAAGGAGGGCGGGGGGGATTTAGCCCAGGTTGCCATAGAGCGCATGTTGCGACAGTGCTAAAATCCCCCTAAATCCACCTAAATCCCCCTTTGCAAAGGGGGACTTTCTGCGCCAACCATCGATACTGAAGATCAGCGCTAATCGGGTTAAGGTAAGTTTCCCGCACGCTGCACAAGCCCCCTCTCCCTTGATGGGAGGGCTGGGGAGCACTGCCATTAAGTTAAGGGAATGAGAGGTAGGGTGGGCCGTGCCCACCACAACCGCATCCTGATGGTGGGCACGGCCCACCCTACATGATTCACGGAATAACCGCTTAACTTAATGGCCCTCGGGCAGGGGAGAGGGTGAAAAGCTCGTACAAGCCTCACCCTCCCCCCCGCCCCCTCCCATCAAGGGAGGGGGAGCAATCAGTAGGAGCTTAACTTAATGGCAGTGAGGGCTGGGGGAGGGTGCTATAGCCGGAGTTTATATCCCTTCGCCAGGGTTGATTGCACCAACGCTACGTGTGCGCCGGCTGCCGGGGGGCTGTTTTGCTACGGACGCGGAACGGGAGCCGTACAGCTTGTCTACTTCCACGGCTCTCGGCCCTTGCTTCACCTGCCGATGGATGCGTGAAGGAGGTTCAGCCCAGGGCATTTCACCCACCACGAGTTTCGGAATGTTGATGAAGACCTCGGTGCCGGCGCGTTTTACCACAGCCTCCAGCGGGATGTAGATGTCCTTATGAAAGATCAGCCCGCGCCGCACCAGCAGGTAGCCTTCCGCGTCCGCCGTGGCATCGACTACCCTATCAACGGTGCCGATCTCGACGTGGTCAGTGCCGCGCACGGTATCTCCTGGCTGGACAGCAGCTGTCTGCACAATGGGAGCGTCGGTGGCCGCTAAAAACTCCTCGACTGTTATGACGGCGTTGGCTATCAGCGGGTAGTTGACCCGGATGGCAGCCTCATAACCCATGAGGCTTGCTGCACCGATGGCGTCCGAGAGGAAGGTCACGTCAAAGCCCGCTTCCATGGCGTGCCGCCCGGTGGATTCGCAGCACATGTTGGCGGTCATACCGGCGATTATCAGGTGGGTCGTCCCCAGCCTTTCCAGGTACTCGGGAAGGTCGGTCTCGAAAACGTCCACCCCTTTGTGTGGCAGTAGCACAGTATCACCTTCGCCCGGTTGCAGCTCTGGGTGAAAGTCCGCTCCCCAGCTCCCGGCGAGAAACATCTTCTTCTCGAACATCAGCCGGTTAATGCCGCTTCTCCGTTGCAGCTGCTCATCTTCATAGTCCTCCTTAACGTATGCCATCGGTCCGAACAGCACGGGAATTCCCCGCGCCCGCGCCCTTTCAATGGCCTGTTTCAGGTTGTGGATCACGTTATTCATCTTCACGCTGTTCCTGGTCATCTCCCACCCGGCTCCACCTTCGGAGAGGAAGTCGTTGACCGGATCTATCACCAGCAGGGCTGTCCGCTCGGGCGCGAAGGAATAGTCAAGCTCTCCCTTCGGCAAGTAGGTGGCTTCCTCCCTGTCATTGTTCAGCCGCTCTCTGTAAGTAGCCATAATATCCTCCTTTTACCGTTTATTTCAGTATAAACCGATCATCTCAAGGAGTAACCGGGAATCGCCAGGAACGCGGGGAGCGTCCGCCTTACGAGAAAGTCCGGCAATGGAAGGATACATGAGCTCCTTTCGCCAGGATGCAAAGCTGGAGCTTTGCCAGGGTATTCGTTCCCAAGCGGGAGCTTGGGAACGAGCAAGGTTCCCAAGCTGGAGCTTGGGAACGAGCAAAAAGGCTGGAGCTTGGGAACGAGCAAGAAGGCTGGAGCTTGGGAACGAGAAAATGCGAAAATTGGCTTATCTATTCCGCTGGCGCCATCTGTTGGTACAGCCGTTCCGCATCTTCCCGGCGGCATAGCTCGCTGCCGGGGGTCATCACCGCTGCGGTGCCGGAGGCGACTCCGAAACGGACGGCATCGCCCACGTCATTGCCGCGTGCCAGGCTCAGTACCATCCCCGCTACCATGCTGTCGCCTGCGCCGACCTTGCTTATGATCGGCACGGTCGGGGGCTGCAGCCGCTCAGTGCCTGCCTCGGAGACCAGAAGCACACCGGCCGCCCCCAGCGAGATGGCGACCACCTCGCACTGTCCGTCCGAAACCACCTTTTTTGCCATTTCCCGTATCCTCGACTCGTCCTCGCTGCCCGGTCCCACGATGTCCCTGAACTCACCTATATTCGGTTTGATCAGGTAGACACCCTCACGCAGGGCGAGACGCAGGGGTTCGCCGGTGGTGTCGACCACGACACGAGCCCCATGTTCTTTCCCCAAGCGTGCAATACGTGCGTAAAAGTCTAGAGGAACTCCGGGAGGAAGACTGCCGCTGGCGACGATATAATCGGGTGGGGGGTCACTGGATAGGATCTCTGCAAGACAACGCCGCCATTCCTCCTCTATCAGGTTCGGCCCGGGCATTCCGAACCGGTATTGCTGCCCCGTTGACCCTTCCAGAACGATCAGATTTTCCCTGGACCACTCCTTAACCGGAATCGGGCGGTGCCGGATCCCCTCTTGGTTCAGCAGAAATTGAAGCGTCTCTCCGTTGGGTCCCCCTGATGGGTACAGGGCAAGCGATTCTCCTCCCAGCTTTCTTATGGCTCGGGAGACGTTGATGCCTCCTCCTCCTGGCTCAAAACGGGGCGCCGTGCAATAGAGCTTGCGCTCGGCTACCACGTGGTCAACGCTTGAACTCTTGTCTATGGCCGGATTCATGGTTAGGGTGACGATCGTCTTCATGCTATCAGCTCCAGTTTTACTATCGTTGTGCCAGAACCATTGGATTGAGCTTTCCTACAGATAATTCGGGGGAAACTACATCAACCCGCAGGCTTGGCTGATTCAGGCGCTGCCAATACCACGGACAATGGTATCCGACTTCCTGTAGAAGTCAAAAGCACTCCCGATCGGTGCTGATCAGCTAGATGCTTCATGGAGAAACGATAAAGGGGTGGTGGAGGCTGGGGCCAGGTGCAAGGCCGCATCGAGAGAGAGGTAGGGTGGGCCGTGCCCACCACAACCGCATCCTGATGGTGGGCACGGCCCACCCTACATGATTCACGGAATCACCGCTTAACTTAATGGCAGTGGAGGCTGGGGCCAGGTGCAAGGCCGCATCGAGAGACGGGCAGGGGCGCGGCCTGGACCGGGAAGAGCTATTGACAAAAGAAAGAAATTGCATTAGATTTTGCTTATGTTTTTTTCATGTAACTTCTGATGGTCTGCTATCACTATATAATCGTTACACTTTGTGAAGGACATACTGCGAATAATCTGAGGCTGCCGTGAGTGGCGTGCGCCACTTGCCGAGGAGACCCAAAGGTAGCTAACCCTAACAAGAGAAGGAGGCAAGTGAAATCATGAAAAAATTAACTTTCCTTATCGCATCCGCATTGTCAGCCGCTGTTGCCTTTAGTGCCCCATATCCGGTCTCTGCGGAGCAGCATGAACCGACCAAAGCCGATAACACGAAGATGAACAAGCAGGAGAGTAAGGAAGAAACCGCTGAACAGCAAAAAGGGAAAAAATCTGATCGTGAAATGACCAGAAATATCCGTCGAGCAGTGGTCAAAAACAAGTCCCTTTCCACCTACGCTCATAACGTGAAGATCATCGCGCGTGACGGCATGGTCACGCTGAAGGGTCCGGTAAGGAGCGAAAAGGAAAAGCAGATAGTCGAGCAGGCTGCGGCCCGGGTGGCAGGAAAAGGAAAGGTTACCAACGAGCTGGAGGTCACCCCGAAAAAAGCGGATTAGACGGTGTCGGATCCTCCCGCAAGGTTCCGCTCCGGGACTGCAGAAGCTTAAGGAAAAGCCGCTTCCTAAGCGGCTTTTCTATTTTTATTCATTAATTTCTGCAAGACGCCGCACTGGTTCCTCCCCCCTCTCCTCCACTTGAAGCGGATGGAGCTCCCATCGTGTGTGATCTCTTCGATAGACCAGCTTGATTGAGTTTTGGTCCTGCGACGACATTAGCTGTGTATATGGCGCCGCATGAGATCGGCTGTATTGTTATAATTTGTTAATGCCACGGTCTGTTGCTGTAGATCAGCGAGAGGGTGCGGTAGATGGCAGGGCCACACTTACCAGGCAATGCATGATTGGAAAAAATTAATCCATTTTATGGCAGTTCTAACTGCTGGAACATTATTTTTTCGGCCCAGTTGACAGTCCACCCTCAGGACCTATACTCCCAAATATAGGGACGTCCACTGGCAAACACTGGATTAGAAGCACAATTTCAAGGCATGGTCTGAGAACAACCAGCCTAATACGAAGAGTAAGGAGGGGGACATGAGCGGTATAAAAAGAACAGCATTCGCAGCGCTCGCCATGGTAACTTCGCTTTCCCTGGCCGCCTGTGGCGGGGGTGGCGGTGGCGACAACGGCAACGGCAACGGCAACGGCGGCAACCAAACATCGGGCGCGACCGTAAGCAAGGGGGTGGTAACAGGTCTGGGGAGCGTGGTAGTCAACGGGATCAGGTTCAACACGGACACTGCCAGCGTCAAAATCGACGACAACCCCAGTACCCAGGACCAGCTGAAGATCGGGATGGTGGTTAAGGTCCGCGGGTCGAGCGACGACGCCACCAACCTTGGCACGGCGACCCAGGTCGAGGCCAACGACGCTCTGGAAGGTACCATCTCGGCTGTGGGTGCCAACACCATCACGGTCATGGGACAAACGGTCCGGATCGAGGACAACGTAACCCGCCTAAGTGACGACAACGGGGTGAAGACCTTCGCGGGCGCTGCCTTTGCGGTTGACCAGGTGGTAGAGGTTCACGGTTTCGCCGACGACAACGGCGGACTCCGCGCCACGCGCGTGACGAAGAAGGCGACGGGTGAATTCGAGATCAAGGGATTCGTCGTGAGCACCGGTGCCGCCGGCACCTTCGGCCTGAGCCTGGTACCGGGTGGTGCCTCGGTACTCACCGTAACCGGTACCCTCCCTGCCGGGGCGGTACCCGGTTCCTTCGTCGAGGTCAAGTCGAATCTGGCTCCGGTCGGCGGCGCCATTACCGCTGTTGCAAACGGCGTCAAGCTGGAAGATAACGCCCTCGGCGCTGTCAACGAGAAGGTCGAGGTGGAAGGAATCGTCACCACCGGCAACGTGGAGAGCTTCACGGTGAACGGGCAGCGGGTGATCACCAGTTCGGCCACCCTCTTCGAAGGCGGCCTGAAGACCGACTTTGCGGTCGGAGTCAAGGTCGAGGCCGAAGGCCCGCTGAATGCCGCGGGTGCCATCGTCGCTACCAAGATATCCTTCCGCAGCAACATCAAGATCGAGGGGAAAGCATCGAACGTTACGGCAACCAGCCTGCAGGTCCTCGGCAAGACCGTATTGATCAATCCTGCTCCGATGACCCGGCTGGACCTGGTTGACAGTGCTCCCATCGCTAATGGAGACCAGGTCGAGGTGCGCGCTTTTGTCGGCAGTGACCCAACCTCGCTGGTCGCCTCGCGCATCCGGGTGAGAAACCCGGACACCAGGGCTTTCCTCCAAGGGCCGGTCACGGCGGTTAACAGCGCAGCGGGGACCTTGACCATCCTCGGCACCACCGTCAGCACCAGCGGCGCACAGTTCAGGACCAGCTTCGATTCCACGGAAAGCGCGGTAAGCCCGGCGGCGTTCTTCGCCCAGATCAAGCCGAACGTCACCGTGGTCAAGGTCAAGTGGGATCCGTTCAACGCCATCACCGATCCGGTCAAAGAGGCCGAGATCGAGATTGGAAAAACCTTGTCTGCAAGCGGCGATGATTCCATCAGCAAGGGGGTGGTAACCGCCAAGGGGAGCGTCTTCGTTAACGGGGTCAGATTCCATACCGGCGGCGCAGCCATCCTGGTCGACGGCGTTCCCGCCGTCGAGGACAACCTCAAGGTCGGGATGGTCGTCAAGGTCAGGGGAACGATGGACGATTCCACCCGGACCGGCACCGCGACCCTGGTCGAAGCCAATAACGCTCTCGAAGGTACCATCCAGGCGGTCAACCCGGCCAACGGGACCATCACCGTCATGGGGCAGACGGTGCGGATCGAGGACAACGTGACCCGTCTCAATGACGACAGCGCCCAGCTCTTTGCCGGCGCAAACTTCGCCGTGGGTGAGAAGGTAGAAGTGCACGGCTTCATGGACGACAACGGCGGACTCCGCGCCACGCGGGTCGCAAGGAATGCCGAGGCTGAGCACGAGGTCAAGGGCTTTGTCGTCAGCATCGGCTCCGGTTCGTTCGGCCTGAGCCTGACACCGGGAGGAGCGGCGACCCTCACCGTCACCGGCTCGCTCCCAGCCGGCGCCGTTGTCGGCTCGATCGTCGAAGTGAAGGCAAACGCGGCTCCGCTCGGTGGCTCCGTCACGGCGACCCGGGTCGAACTCGAAGACCGTTTAGGCGTTGCAAATGAGAAGGTCGAGGTAGAGGGGATCGTCATGAAAGGCGGGACCGTGGACAGTTTCACGGTCAACGGCCAGAAGGTCATCACCACTCCGACCACCATCTTCGAGGGCGGCCTCAGGGCAGATTTCGTCGAAGGGATGAAGGTCGAGGCCGAAGGGCCGCTGAATGCAGCGGGCGTCATCGTCGCCGTCAAGGTCTCCTTCCGCAGCAACATCAGAATCGAGGCGGATGCCTCGGCCGTTACCGCGAGCGGCCTGACGCTGCTCGGAAAGACGGTGGTAATCAACGGCTTTACCCGGCTGGATGACGGCCTCCCTGCAAACGGACAGCGTGTCGAGGTCCGAGCTTTCCTGGCCAATGACGGGACCACCCTGATCGCCAGCCGCATCCGTGCCCGAAGCGCCGATGCCGGGACCTTCCTCCAGGGGCCGGTTGCGGCGCAGAACGCCCTGAACGGGACCCTGACCATCCTCGGCGTCCCCGTCAGCACCAACGCCTCGACCGAATTCAGGGTCAGCTTTGATTCGACCGATACCCCGGTAACCCCGGCCCAGTTCTTCGCCAAGGTGACGACCGGTGTTACGGTGGTCAAGGTCAGATGGGCGTCCGGCGACACCGGCTTGCCGGTTCAACAGGCGGAGATTCAGCTCGGCAACTAGCACGACTGGATTAGTGCAGTTCTTGTCAGCAGGGGGGGATCGGAGTTTCGGTCCCCCTTTGCTGCTTCCTGTCTGACGCCTCCACGGGCAACCGCTCACCCCTTAATCCTTCCGGATCAATTTCCTACATATTCACTCCCACTGCCCTGGATGAGAAACCGGAGGAACGAGAATGCTGAAAGGTTTTTGGATTCAAGGGATACTTTCTCCCTGAAATCCTTGTTGCCATTAAGATATTTTTGAGTGATATTGTCTGTTGATCCAGAATCAGCTCCACTACCCTTTCAAGGAGAAGGTTCATGTCGGTTCGACAGCAAAGGCTGTTTTCCCTGATCTGCCTTGGCATCCTATTGCTCTGCGCCAAACAGGCCGAGTGCGCGCCGGGCCAGAACAAGGCCCCCCGGGTGATCGAGGTGGGGGTGCAGCCACTGGGCTATCCGGCGGCGATGATCGGAGCGTTGCTCGGGCGGGACGCCATCCTTAAGGATGAACTGGCCCGCCACGGCTATTCACTGGCCCCGGTCCCCTTCAGGAAGGGAAACGACATGGTGGAACTGATGGGAAGCCGCCTGGATGCGGCCTTTCTCGGGGACATGCCGACCATCCTGTTGGCCTCCAGAACCGAAATCAGCGTAGTCGGCCTTGTCAAACAGACCTTTTCCTCCATCGTCAGCCGCAAGGTGACTCTGGCTGCCCAGCTCAAGGGAAAGCGGGTCGGTTTCGCCGCGGGTTCGTCGGCCCACCACACCCTGCTGCAGGCGCTTGCCAGCGTGGGGCTAAGCGATGGCGACGTGAAGCTCGTCCCCCTGGAAATAGACGCCATGCCGGACGCCCTGGAAGCGGGACGGATAGACGCCTTCGCAGCCTGGGAGCCCGCCCCGTCCATCGCCCAGGCAAGGAACCCGGAGAACCGGGTCTTCTTCAGAGGAGTAAGCAGCGACTACTTCGTGCTCTCCCGTGACTTCGCTTTGCGCCACCCCGACGCGGCACTGGCACTGGTGGCAGGGTTCGTACGCGCCATAGCCTGGATGAGGAAGAGCGCCGCCAATGTCGAACTGGCGGCCCATTGGGCGAAAAAGGACGGCGAAGCCTTTAGCGGCACCCCCTCGAAACTTGCCGTCTCACGGGCGGCCGAAATCGCCCGCAAAGAAATACTGGAGGTACCTTCGGCGCCGGTCCTGCTCAGGCGTCCGGGTGAGAAGCCGCGCCTCATGGACGAGTTCAACTTCCTGAAATCGCTGGACAAAATTCCCGCCAGTACCGACCCGAAAAGGCTGCAGTCCGCCTTCGACTTCGACGGGATGCAACAGGTGCTCAAGTCCCCCCGGCGCTACCGACTCAACGAATACCACTACGAGCTATGAGCTTCTCACTGCACAAAATGCTCCGCTTCGACGGGATACGCGAGCACATCATCATCTATTTCGGGATCCTGTCGCTGTTCGTCTGCGGCGGGCTGCTTTTCGGCTTGCTCTACGGAGCACCCTGGCTCGGCATCGAGGGTCTCTACTCGGTCAAGGAGGCTGAGGTTTTACGGGAGCTGGAGCATCTGGCCGACGACAAGAAGCAATCGGTGGCACAGTGGGTGGAGCACAGGCGCACCGACGTTGCCATCGCCGCCAACAGCAAGGCTATTGCAGCGGCAGCGACCCGATTGTTCCGGAGGAGAGGCGCCGGCGCTTACGCCGCAAATCGCGACAGCCTGTTTCTATCCGATCAGATGGGCGCCGTCAGGAATGCCATGCCGGAGGTCTACGACAGCCTGGTCATGGTCTCTGCCGACGGCAAAACCATCGCCTCCAGCGATCCCGCCCTGATCGGTTCGCCCTACCCGTTCCCGGATTTCGTCACCGGGGCGTTCACGGTTGGAGCAACCGAGCAGGTCGGCACAGCTAACGACGGGAAGCACCCCCTCATTCTCATTTCCCGCCAGATCATGGCCAGGGATGCCGATGGCGAGCAAACCGGGGAGGTGGCAGCCGTCGTCATCGCCAAGATCAAGCCGCAGCAGAGCCTGTTCGCCTCGCTCCCCGGGATCGCCCCCCGCAGTGCCACGCAGATGATCCTGGTCGGCTCGCAAGGAGAGCTGCTCGCCTCGGTTCCGATGCTCCTTCCGGGCGCAGTCAGAGACGACCCGGCCGCCAGGCGGCTTGCTTCCCGCGCCGTGACCCGGATGGAGTCTTCGCTTGCCGAGCGGTTGGACGATGGGAGGCAGCTGATCGTGGCCTACCGGTTCATCCCGATCGGAGCCTCGGACGGATGGGGCATTGCCATTGCCCTGGACCGGGGGCAGGCTTTTGCCCCGCTCACTGCGACCACGAGACACACCATCGTCTTCGGCCTGGGCATCCTTTCTTTGGCGCTCATCCTGGTGGGTTGGGCCGCCGGCAGGATCGCCCATCCGATCCGCGAGCTGCGCCGCAGCGTCTCCGCGCTCGAGGCCGGAGATTTTGCCGTCAGGGCCAGCACCACCGATCGGCAGGAGGGGGAGATCAGCCAGCTGGCGCTCGCCTTCAACAGCATGGCCGAAAGGATGGAGAACTGGCACCTGGAACTTGAGCACGAGGTGGCCGAGAGGACCGAGGAACTGCGCAGGGAGAAGGACACCGCGCAGCGCTACCTGGACGTGGCCGGCGTGATGCTGATCTTCCTGGACCGCGATGGCCGTATCGGGATGATCAACAAGAGCGGGGCCTCCATGCTCGGCTGCAGCGAGGAGACGCTGATAGGGCTGAACTGGTTCGACCATTTCCTCCCTCCCGGCTGCCACGACGAGGTAAAGGGGGTCTTTGCCGCGCTGATGCGGGGAGATTGCCGGCTCGTCGAATTTTACGAAAATCACGTCGTGACCTGCGCCAAGGAGGAGCGGCTCTTCTCCTGGCACAACATCCTGCTTTACGGCGAGGAGGGGACGGCAATCGGGGTGCTCTCTTCGGGAGAGGACATCACGTTGAGAAGGCGATCCGAGTTGGAGCGCGCCGATCTGGATAGACAGCTCCTGCACACCCAGAAGCTGGAGAGCCTCGGGGTCCTTGCGGGGGGAATCGCCCACGATTTCAATAACCTGCTGATGGCGATCGGCGGCAACCTCGAGCTGGCCCGCCATGCCCTTGTCGCCCAGGACGATGCCACCAGATTCATCGACAACGCCTTCCTCGCCTCTCTGCGCGCAGCCGACCTTACCCGGCAGATGCTGGCCTATTCCGGGAAGGGGGGCTACTGCGTGAAGATCGTAGACCTGAACCAGCTGGTCTGGGAAAACGCCGAACTCTTGAAGGCATCCATCGCCAAGGGCGTTACCATGAGCATCAAGTTGCGTCCGGACCTTCCTCCGATCCAGGCCGACCCCGGCCAGATGCAGCAGGTGGTCATGAACCTGATCACCAACGCGGCGGAAGCGATCGGCGACGGGATCGGCGCAATCGGTGGCAACCGGAATAGCACTCTTCGATGCCGCCACCCTGGCCAGGAGCCGCCTGGAGGAGAAGCCGGAACCGGGAGAGTTCGTCTTCGTCGAGACTGCCGACAACGGCTGCGGCATGGACCCGGAAACGCAGCGGCGTCTCTTCGATCCGTTTTTCACCACCAAGTTTACCGGGCGGGGACTGGGGCTCTCGGCGGTGCTCGGCATCATCCGCGGTCACGCCGGCGCGATCTTCGTCGACAGCGTGCCGGGGACCGGAACGACCATGCGGGTGCTCTTTCCGGTGCTGCCGCAGCCGGCCGGCAAAGCTGAAGCGGAAAAACGCAGGTCGGAGCCTGACAGGGAGCCGGCGGCGGCCGGCATGGTGCTGATAGTGGATGACGAGGAAATGGTGAGGATGGTCTGCTGCAAGATGGTGCAGGGTCTCGGTTACAGGACCATGGTCGCGGGCGACGGCAGGGAAGCCGTCGAACTTTTCCGGTCTCACGCAGAGGAGATATCTTCGGTGATCATGGACCTCTCCATGCCGCAGATGGACGGCTTGGCCGCTTCGGCCGAGCTACGGCGCATCCGCTCCGGTGTCAGGGTGATACTGTCGAGCGGGTACAGCGAGGAGGAGGCTGCCCGCAGGCTGGGGAGCCACGACGGTGCCGGTTTCATCCAGAAGCCGTACGACCTCGAGTCGCTGCGACAGGTACTGCTGCGTTGCTCGTCCGGCTCCAGTCGTCGGGAGACCAGGGACGGGAACTCTGAAGAGGAAAAAGCCTCATTGGCAGAGCCGACCTGATATGATATTGGGTCCGGAACCCAGCACCGGAGTTTGCCTTTGAATTGGCATGTCTACATCATACTCTGCTCGGACGATACCCTCTATACCGGTATTACCACGGACATAGAGAGGCGGATGCGTGAGCATGCCAACGGACGCGGCGCCAAATATTTCAGGGGACGGGAGCCGAAGCAGCTGCTGTACCTGGAAAGCGGCCACGACCGGAGCACGGCAAGCAAAAGAGAGATGTCGATAAAGGGGATGAAGCGCGCCGATAAGCAGCTGATGATTGTGAGCGTGGCTGAGAAAGGTCCCCTTTAGAAGACAATCCCCCCCTTTAAAAGAAAGTCCCCCTTTAACAAAGGGGGATTTAGGGGGATTTGCCTTCAGTGCCACCAGGACTCCAGAGGCACTTGAACCCAACCTGTTGATTTCCAAATCAACTCGTCCCCTCCCCCGGAGGGCCCCCGGCCCCTCCCATCAAGGGAGGGGGGAGTTTCAACCAGCGGAAGATTGACGCTAATCAGGTAACTTAATGGCAGTACCCCCGGAGGGGGAGGGTTAGGGAGGGGGAACCGTGCCTTACCTGATCAGCGGCCGGGGCGTGATCCGAGTTGGGCGGCAGGATCGGATACGGAATCTTGGGATGCGTACCGGTAAGGGTATGCATGAATGCCACGATCCTCTCCGCTTCTATCTCGTTCCCAAGCTCCAGCTTCTATCTCGTTCCCAAGCTCCAGCTTCTATCTCGTTCCCAAGCTGGAGCTTGGGAACGAGAAGCATCTAGGTGGCGAGATCGACTACTCCCTTTTTGGAACTATCCGGGTGAATGTGCTGACAGGCATCCTTGTCTGATGAGAGTTGCTTAGATAAGTGGGATTGTCAATGTGTTGCAGGGGGGCGCAGCTGGAGCGAAGCTGTCGATTTTGAGGGATTGCTGGTTTTCGAAGCGGGGAGATTGACGGAGAGATTAAAAACGGAAAAGAGGAGAGCATTGCAGCTCTCCTCTTTTTTTTCATCTAAGGTGTTTCGGCCTCTCCTGTAGAGGGGGCGACGACGGGGCTACTCGGCTTTGCGTTTCAGGTACTCATTAATGGCAGCCGCGGCGCGTTTGCCGTCACCCATGGCCAGGATGACGGTTGCTCCCCCCCTGACGATGTCGCCGCCGGCAAAGACCCCGGGGATGCTGGTCTCGCCGTCGTTGTTGATCACGATGTTGCCCCATTTGTTGAGAGCCAGGTTGGGCGCGGTAGCCGTCAGTAGGGGGTTCGCGCTGGTGCCGACGGCGTTGATGACGACCCCGGCGGGAAGCTCGAAGTCGGAGCCTTCGATGGGCTGAGGCCGGCGCCGCCCGGAGTCGTCGGGCGGGCCGAGTTCCATGCGCTGGCATTTGAGCCCCGAGACCCAGCCATCCTCGGTCCCCACGATGGCGAGCGGAGCGGTCAGCATGATGAATTCCACTCCCTCCTCCTTGGCGTGCTTGATCTCCTCGATCCGGGCAGGCATCTCGGCCTCGCCGCGCCGATAGACGATCATGGCACGCTCCGCGCCGAGTCTCCTGGCGGTCCTGACGCAGTCCATGGCGGTGTTTCCGCCGCCGATGACCGCGACCTCGCTCCTTTTGATGATCGGAGTCGAGCAGTCTTCGCGGCGGCCGGCCTCCATGAGGTTTACCCGGGTGAGGAATTCATTGGCGGCATAGACCCCCTTCAGGTTCTCTCCGGGGATGTTCAGCATGGTCGGAAGCCCCGCCCCGTTGGCGATGAAGACGGCGTCGAAATCGTCGCTCAGCTCGGAGATGGTAAGGGTCTTGCCGATGATCACGTTGCATTCAATGGTGACGCCGAGTCCGAGCAGGACGGCGACCTCGCTGTCGATGATCTCCTTGGGAAGCCGGAATTCCGGTATGCCGTAGCGCAGCACCCCGCCGGTGTCGTGCAGCGCCTCGAAAATGGTGACACTGTGCCCCTGCCGGGCCAGTTCGCCCGCAGCGGTGAGTCCGGCAGGGCCGCAGCCGACCACGGCGACCGATTTCCCGGTGGCGGCCGGTACGTCATCGCGCAGCAGCTGGTCGGGGTGGCTCACGGCCCAGTCCGCCACGTAACGCTCCAGGTAGCCGATCGCGACCGCTTCGCCCTTGACGCCGCGCACGCAGAGCGCCTCGCACTGGGTCTCCTGCGGGCAGACCCTGCCGCATACCGCCGGAAGCGCGTTGTCGCCGCGAAGCACCTGAGCCGCGCGGGGGAGATCGTCCGAGGCGAGGGCGTCGATGAACTCGGGTATCGAGACCCCTACCGGACAGCCGGCGACGCAAGCCCGGCTCTTGCACTGCAGGCAGCGGCGCGCCTCCGACAGCGCCTGATCCGGGCTCAGGCCGAGGTTCACCTCTTCGAAATTCCTGCTTCTTTCATCCGCGGGAAGCTCGTGCATCTCCGCCCGCTTTATGGCCATGCGATCCTTTGCAGATATCTTGTTGCTCACCTTGCCACCTCCCTGCCGATCTTGCACTCCGTTGCCGCGTGTCGCAGCGCCTCCTCCTTCTTGTAACTGGTGAGGCGATCGCTCAGCCCGTCGAAATCGACCAGGTGCGCATCGAATTCCGGCCCGTCCACGCAGGCGAATTTGGTTTCATTTCCCACCTGGACCCTGCAGCCGCCGCACATGCCGGTGCCGTCGATCATGATCGGGTTCAGGCTGACGATGGTTTCGATCCCCTGTTTGCGGGTCAGTTCCGCGACCGCCTTCATCATAGGCACCGGGCCGACTGCGAAGACCGCCTGGGGCGCGCGCTCCGGGTCGGCCAGCATTTCGCCAAGCGGTGACGTCACGAACCCCTTGGTCCCGAGGCTGCCGTCCTCCGTGGTGACCAGGAAGTTCTCGGAGAGCGGAGTGAGTTCATCGGCCAGTATGATATAGCGGCTGGATCGACCGCCTATGATCGTCGTGATCTGGTTGCCGGCCTCGGCGAGCGCCTTCACCAGGGGAAAGAGGACCGCAGTCCCGACGCCGCCCCCCACGCAGGCCACGCGTCCCCAGTTGGTGATATGGGTTTCCTTGCCGAGCGGGCCGGCGACGTCCCTGATGAAGCCGCCGACCTCGGTGTCGACGATCCTGCGGGTCGAGGCGCCGATGGCCTGGATGAAGAGGGTAATCGTGCCCGCTGCCGGGTCCGCGTCGCCGATGGTGAGCGGGATCCGTTCCTCGCCCTGGGCCAGTCTTACCATCACGAACTGCCCGGCTTTTCGGGCGCGTGCAATGCGTGGGGCCGACACCACCATTTTGTGGAGGTTTTCGGCAAGTATCTCGTTGCTTAAAACTTCGAACATGAGGTCACCTTTGATCGGGTATTGGTACAGCTAACGTAGCGTAAACAAGATACCAGTTTCCGGAACAAATTATCAAGAAGGCATACGGAATCGGGGGGG